>Ga0007882_10000357_pt1 | contig 26993 bp, 14 predicted proteins | sample CryBogCBH12Aug01_FD_71195 | JGI IMG/M metagenome (GOLD analysis project Ga0007882, IMG submission 71195) | Freshwater microbial communities from Crystal Bog, Wisconsin, USA - CBH12Aug09.1 | ecosystem: Environmental > Aquatic > Freshwater > Lake | place: Crystal Bog, Wisconsin, USA | collected... | reverse complement strand
AATGCCGGCCCGCCGGTGTCCGGGCGGAAAACCACAAACACCGAGCCGCCCGCAGGCAGATTGACTGGCACCACGGTGCGATCCGCCTGATGCTGGAAAAACGCCGCCGGTCGGCTGGCACCGGTCAGCGGATCCCAGAATTCCGGCCGACCCGGACTGCGGAAGCTGAGATTCGCATCCAGTGCCGCCGCCCGGTCCGCCGCGACAAAGTAAATGTCCGCGCCATCCGTCTGGCGATGACACCAAGTGGCCGCACTCGCGCCGGTCACGTCTGGCGCAATGCCAAGTTGCGCCAAGGCCGCCGCCAAATTCTTCCCCCACAACAGCTGCCCGGCGCCCAACTGGCGCTCGCCGCTGGCCGCCGGAGCATCGCCCCACAACTCCTGCTTCAGTAAGTGGAATTGTGCCCCGGCTTCCGCCCCACCGCTTAGCGACGGGTTCTCCAGGGAAGGCAGATCCAACACGGTGGCCCCCTGCCTCACCAGATCGCGCAGTCGGGTGAGCGTGGTGGCGGTTAGGCGTGGATGATTCGCCAGCCACAAAACTTTCCAAGCTACGCCCTCGGGCGTGGTCAGCAAACCGTTGGTGACACTAAGGCGGGTCAGCAGCGCATCTGAGTTCAGATAATCGAACTTGTAGCCATTCGGAAACGCCAAGCCCTGCGGCGGTTTGTGATCTACATCATCTCCGAGATACCACAGCACATCCGCCACCGGCCGGCCCTGCTCCAGCAGCCAGCCACACCGCGCGAGATATTCAGTAAAATGCGGCATCTGCGGCCACCACGTCTGCCCGCGCAAAAACGGGTCACCAATCCCACCGCCAAAAGAGGTGCCCGGCACCAGCTTCAGGCTTGGGTTATGTGTATAGGTGTGAAAAACCAGGTGGTTCAGGCCCAGAGTGAAATTTAAATCGGCCAGATGCTTCAGCATGAAAGGATGCTCATCCCAGCGCAGCCGCGCGCTGGTAAAGGATTCGGCGGCGACGCGCTGCTTGCCATAAATGTGCGCGGCGGAAACGGTGGGTAAAATGGGCTTGGTCTCCCAGCCGCCCCATTGCGGATCATTGGGCTGCCAGAACTCGCACATGGGCACATCCGCCTGCCGGTAGTATTCCAAGATGTCGCCAACCATCGTATCGCCCGGCCCGGTTTCGAAGAGCAGCTTCATTCCCCGTGCATGCGTCAGCGCGGCCAGCCGTCCGAAATAGTTGTCCACCACCAAATCGTTGATCGTCGCGCGCCAGTCGCGCAGAAAGCGTTCGCAGGTCTGCGGATCTGCCACTACCCAGCCAGCCAGCGCAGGCAGCCAGGTGCGCAGCGCATAGCCCCGGCGGGCGGCAAATTCCTGCTCCATCGCCGGCGTCCAGGTCTGGGTTTTGCATTCCCAACTGTCTATGACCAGGTTCTTCAGTCGGCCGCCATCCACCGGGCCACCCGACGCGGTCAGTCGCCCAATGTAACCGGCAAAGCTCGCCTCGGCACCCCGGGCGGACAGCTTGTCGCACTCAAACCCGGTTGCCTCCGGCGGGGCAGGATGGTTACGCACCCCGTTGTTGACGTGGCCAAAGCGCAGCACCGTCCACCGGCCCGGCGGAGCCGACCAAGTCAGCCGGCCCTGCGCGTCCATGTTCCCGGTCAAATCCAGAATGCGATTCGTCGGCACCCAGGCCGCCGCATCCGGTGTCGGAACAAAGCTGTGATCCAAGCTGCGCAAAGTAAAACCCGCCTGTCCTTCCCAGTCATCCATGCGGGCGGCGGCCGAAAGATGCAGATATTCCAAATCCAGCGGCACCCGGTTCTCAAACGTGATGCGGAAGCCTGTGGCGGTCGTGACCGGCAGGGCCACGGTGAGCGGCTCACTATCCTGCCAGTTGCTCCGCGGAATTTCCCGCCGGGCCACTTCGGTTAACCCATGCTCTCCGAGGGCTTGGACATGCAGGGTGGTGGCCGGATCATAATAGTGGTTCTTGCTGAATTTGCTGACCGGCGGCAGCTCCAGCGAGCGCAGCGTTACCGGCCGGGCAAAAGTGACTTCCACCCAAACCGGATTCGTCGTGGCGGGAATCTCCACCCCGGCACCGTTGCGGACGGCAAACAGCCCGGCCCAAGCAGATTTACCGTGGTTGCTGCGAACGGCAGACGGAATCAGCGCCTGCTCATCCGCCCCGGCGGGTGTGGGAAAAGCCATGACCGCCACCTCCCGGTAATCGGCCGACTCTCCAGCCTTGCCCACCTTGGGGGCCGGCAGATTGGTGACCACGGTGCCGCCGCCAAAAACATCGGTGCGGCTCCACACGAGATTGCGCATCGTGTTATCCAGTTTGATCCAAGGTCCGCCCGACTGGCTCCAGCCGGGGCAGTTTTGCATGGTGAACTGCAGACCCAGCCGCTGGCATTCATTGGCGGCGTGGCTGATCATTCCGTCCCAGGCCGGGCTGAGACATTCAATTTCCGGTGGCAAATCCGGCCAGGCCCCCTTGGATTTGACTTGAAATAGCTGGATGCCGCCGAGACCCGCCCCAGCGATGGCTTCCAAGTCTGCCGTCAGTCCCGGCTTGGTGATGTTGCCGCCCACCACATGGAACCAGGTTTCCGGACGGTAAGCGCCGGGGGGCTTCGCAAAACCGTCGGCCAGCAAATCGGCTGCCGTCGCGCCGAGACTGCCAGCCAGCCACATCACTGCGGCCAAATGGAACCGACGACCGTTAAAGCATAGTTTGCGCATAGGGTGTTATGAGGTCTAAGCATCACCGCTGGATTTCACCCAAAGGAGCGGCAATGGCCTGCGGTGTGGGGCTTCAGACGTTTCTCCAACCACCTTGGTTTCAAGTTGGACTGATTTTCGGGCATTACCCATGTTTATGGGTATGGTGACGGTAGAAAAAATTGTTATTGTATGAAAAGAATGATTTTCCTTTCCACAATGCTGGGCATTTTAAACCGGAATTGTGCCGGCAAAATGCCTGCCGGAAAGGACTTCTGAAAGGAAGCGTCTATTTCCGCTGGTTTGGGTTCCGGCGGGAAGTTGGGTAACCGGCCCGCAGTGTTTGGGTTCACTGCGGGCCGTTGTTTTTTCCGGATTAAATAATGCCCGCATCCCGTCGGCCAGAAGTCACCCAAAGCCGCCTGCTCATCTCACCCAATCCACTGTCGGCGAGTTGCGGATGCTGATGCCTTTCACATCAGGGGCGAAAACGACCGCCTTCACGCCCTCTGCCACCTGCGGCTTGAAGTTGTCAATTTCCAGCCCGTCAATGTCCGCAAAAACCGCCGCCGGGCGCAGGTCCGTTTTTTCATAACTCACACGGATATTTGCCAATTCCAGTCCTTTGACGTGGCGCGCGAAAATTCCATAGGCCGGCATCATGCCAAGTCGGTTCGGTTCGGGATAACCAGTGCCCAGTTCCTTCGGGGTTCTTCCGGCATCTTTCGCCGTACCGCCGCCTTTGCTGGCCAGCCGGATGTTTTCCAACCGCACGCCTTCGATGGGCTGTTCCGGCAGGCCCATGATTTGAATGCCGCTTAAGTCGTCCACGCCATCGGCAATGACATTCGAGATTAAAATGTTCCGCGCGCGGCTGGGCGTGGTCACCGTGCGGTTCCGCTTGCCGGTGGTGAGGTAAATCGCATAGTTGCGCACATCCATCATCGTGAGGTTGTTCACCGTGATGTTTTCCAAGATGCCGCCATCCACCTCTTCCAACGCGAGTCCGTGACAGTTGCGGAAGGTGCAATTGGCAATGGCACAGTTGCGGAAGCCGCCGGTGGCCTCCGTGCCGAGCTTGATGCGGCCGACGCCGCCTTTGCCGATCATCGTCCCGTCGAGAAGCGTGCCCTCCTTGAAGCCGGATACCTGGCAATTAACGATGGTCAGGTTTTCCGTGATACGGACTTCGCCCAGCGCAAAAGTGCTCTTGAGACAAATGCCGTCGTCGACGGGCGAATTGACGCGGCAATTGGAGACCATCGTGTTGCGGCAGCAGTCGATGTCCATGCCGTCGCGCTGGGTATCGATGGTCACATTGTCAATGGTCAGGTTGTCGCAGCCGGTGGCGAGAATCCCAAAATGGCCGCCATGAAAGATGGTCACGTCGCGGATGAGCACATTGCGGCAAAGCTTCAGAGCGATGGCCTTGTTGCCGACGCGGACGGGTGGGGCGTTGTCGGGAGCCGGCGATTTGTTATTGAATCCAACCATCTCGTTGAGTGCCACGCTGGTGTGAACCAAGTCCCCGCCATTGATCATCCCGTTGCCGGTGATGAAGACATTCGTCAGATTCACACCCCAGATCAGGCTGTTGTGAAAGAAATAATGCCCGCCATCGTCATGATAAAGTTTGTTGGTGAACGCCTCAGTTTCGTCGTAGGCATTCAGCTCTTGCGGGGCACCCAGAATCGTCGCCCCGGCGTCAATGAGCAGATGGATGTTGCTCTGGAGATGAATCGAGCCGCTCAAATACGCTCCAGCGGGAACCAGCACCGTGCCGCCACCGCCAGCGACCGCAGCTTCAATGGTTTTGTTGATGGCCGGACTGTCCAGCGTTTTGCCATCGCCGGTCGCGCCAAAGTCACGGACGTTGAAAACATCCCTGGCGTTGGCAGCTTGGGCAACCAACGGGGCTGCAAGGCCGAGCCACATAATCAAGGCGGCAAGCAGCGAGACGAAATCGGTTTGCTGCATGCTAATGTTCATTGAGATGGTGTTTGTTTGCAGGCGGGGCCGGCGCAAAGGGCGGACAACCTCATCATACTGGACCAATATATTTTCATGGGCGAAGCTATTTTTTAGCGGATGAGGTAAAGCGGAACCAGTCGAGATGGACGGTGTCGGGGGCATTTCCTTTGAAGACGAGGACCACCTTTTTGGTTCCGGCACGGTTTTGGAGTTGGCAGCCGATTGTCTGATAGTCATTCCAGCCGCCGGTGGCGGGAATGACGCAAGTGCCGAGCAGCGGACCGCCGGCACTGGCTTCCCGCACCTCGATGATTCCACCGTTGGCCGAGGCGCAATTGAATGCCATGCCACTGTTCGCCGGGACATCTTGCACATTGGGATAAGCGACCCAACTGCCGTCTTTGGTGGCGCTGACTTCAAAGCCGCCGTGCGGAGATTCGGTTTTCTGGTTACCCTCAGAGGCCATGTACCATTCCGCCTCGATCTTGTCCCAGACAGCGTCGTATTGTCCGACGCCGGTGGCATAGTGGTTGTCGAGAAAGTCGCGATCATAAACCAAGTCACCGTTTGCCCGGTAATGAACATAGGTCATCAGCGATTCACGGTATCGGATGGGATACTTGATAAAGCGGCACCACACAAAAAAAGACTGGTGGTTCCAATCGAAAAGTTTCCCGTGCGCCCTTTGATTCAAGCCATACTTGTCCGTGTCATCTCCTTGATTGCGGCGTGAAGTGTAAGGCCCGTAAAGCTGATCCGAGATGGCATAATTGGCACCGGCCGAAAGATAGTAATGGCCGTTGTGTTTGGTGATGTCCGGCTTGTCGTTACCGGCGAACGACCCGATAATTTCGATGGGCTTGGGCATTTCGGCCAATGAAATCATGTTCGGTTTGAGTTTTGCCAGGTGATAGTTTGATGGCTTCCTCCCTTGGTTGCCCGCGATATAATGTCCGAAAGCGATGTAGGGCACACCATTGTCCACGAGCACGGAAATATCATATTCCTGCGTGGGAACCAGCCCGGCCGGCAGTAACGGTTTGCCCAGGGCGTCCCGGTATGGGCCGGCCGGATCACTGGCGACCATGACTCCCGCGTCGGTATTCCCATTGGAAAAATAAAAATAATAGTTCCCGTTCAGCGTGGCCGCATCGGGTGCCCAGCAACGGGTGGATTTTCCCATGTAAGTTTCCTCCGGCAGGATGGTTCGTTCATGCTGCCAATGGACCAGATCGGCCGACGACCAAATATTCCAATCCGGCATCACAAACGATTTGGCGGAGCGGTCAGCGTCCCGAGTCGCATATAAATAGGCCCGGTTGTTGTAAATATGAATATGGGGATCAGCCATGCCGACATTCGGCACCAGCGGATTGTCGGCCAAGGTTAGTGAACAAGTCGCCAAGCCCAACAGCGCACCCACGGTAATTAAGGAAGGTGTTTTCATTGTAGCAAATTCATCGTCTATCCTTCATGGCCTCCGTTTGGGTGTCAGGACGGGAGTTGAACCCTCATCGTTATACGGTATGGGGGCGTGTTTCAGGGTTGGATACCACTCCGCGATATAGGCCGCCCCGGGGCGGAAATCATCTTTAATACGGGTTAGTTCAGCGGTCAGGCGCTGGTTCAGGTCAGCCCGCACGGCTGCAAAATCGGGATTGTCGATAAGATTAGTCATCTGCAACGGATCTTTTTCATTGTCGAAGAGATATTTCGGGCCGGCCAAGGTCCGGACGAAGGTATAGCGCCCGCTGCGCAAGGCCCGATATTCCCCGTTGTCCACATTCATATATAACGCTGTACGGTCCACGTCATCGCGACCGGCGCGCAGGCGGGGCGAAAGGTTCTCGCCCTCGATGGATTTCGGAATCTGTATGCCAGCGAATCCCAACAGAGTCGGCAAAATGTCTGTCGTGGTGATCGGCAGTTGCAAATCACGTCCTTCTTTTCCGAGCACGGCGGGATAACGCAGCAGGAAAGGCACGCTGGCCGTCTCGTTCCAAAAAGCCACTTTCAGGAATGGCTTGATGTCATGGGAGCCGAGCGACTCGCCATGGTCGGCGCTGAAGATCAGGATGGTGTTATCTGCCAACCCGGTCTCGTCGAGCGTCTTCATGATTTCGCCAACGCACGTGTCCAGCGCAGTGCAATGGGCGTAATAACCCTGTGCGTCCTTGAGCGCCATACCCCGCCAGCGCTCGGAAACGTTGGCGGGCAGCTTGATGGATTCGGCAGGATACTTAGCCTGAAGTTCCTTGGGGGCTATGGCCGTGGGAAAATGCGGCGGGCCATAGCAAAGCATGAGCACGAATGGCTGGTCGCTGTGGGCGTGTTCGCGAATATAATCCTGGGCCGCCCGGGTCTGGGCATAGGCATCGTAACCCGCCCAGAATTTCTTGATGGGGGAATTGCCCTCATAGTAGGCCGAATGATTGTAATCGTGGGTACATTCATTGCCCCGCCACCATTCCCAGCCCTGGCGCCGTTCCGGCGGGATGTAGGCCGTGCGCCCGTGACCGTCAAGGTGCCATTTCCCGATAAACCCGGTGGTGTAGCCGGCGGCGTCAAATATCTTCGCCAGGCACAGTTCCCCGTCCGGCAAATGCGCGTCGTTCAGGAACATGCCGGTGGTCGTGGGAAAACGCCCGGTCTCCAACGCCGCCCGATGAGGCGTACACAGGGGCAACGTGGAAACAGCGTTGCGAAAGTTGCAAGACTCCCTGGCCAACCGGTCCAGGTTGGGTGTCTTCACATTGGGGTCACCGGCGTAACCGGTCGCCGAAGCCCGCCACTGGTCGGCCATCAGATAAACAATGTTCGGCCGGCGAACGGATGGATTGGCCGCCGGCAAGCCGGCTGCCAGCGGGTCATTTGCCGCACCGAAAGCCGTGAGTACGGCGCATAGGGAAGCCGTCCCCGTCAGGAGTCGCAGTGATTTCATTCAATGAGTTTCGGCTGGTTTCGTCCCGCCATTCTCACTTGTCTTGCGGGATTTTTTGGGATTGCTAATCATCGTCAGCGGCTGGCCAATCAACAGCGGATGACCAAACACCGTCTGCTGATCAGCCTGCTGTTTCATCCACGTTTTGAGTTCGGCAGCGCGGGTATATCCCCGGCGGCCTCGGCGCGGTCGGACAGCGGCCAAGTTGCCAGACCGGCCCCCAGGGAACCGGACATTTTGATAAACTCGCGACGCGGTATTTGATTCATGGTGCTGGTGGCGTGTTAAATTGCAACACCTGTTCCAACATGCAGAGTTACGCCTGCATCAAATTGTGTCATCCTTCTGCCGGTTCATTCAACTGGACTTTTTTGGAGATCCGCTGACTTTCGGCCGGCCTGCTTTTGATTCGGCAAATCGGTAAACGGCGGGCGATCAAAAGTGTGGCCGTCGCCGAGCACGCGCGGATCCTTGGCGTCGGCCAGGATTTTCAACAGGCGCGCCGATAATTCCGCCTTTTGTTTGGCATAGGCCGGATCGTCCGCACAATTGGCAATTTCATCCGGATCTTTGTGCAGGTCATATAACTCTTCGGCCGACCGTTTCCCGAACGCGTAGTTATATTGCCATTCCCAATCTTCGCCGTCGAATTGATGCACCAGCCAGGCTTTCGTTGGGCTGGCGTCCATGTCGGCGAACGCCGCCTGCGTATTTTTTTCCAATTCAGCAACGGAGGGCATGTCGGCCAAGCTGGTGAATTTCGGACTCCCCATCGGCCAGCGATCCGGCGCAAAATTACGGATATAGAGAAAATTCGGCGTGCGCAAGGCGCGGTGCGGGTAAGGCAAATTGCCCTCGCGCGCCGCGGCCACATGACGTTCCCGACCGGTCACCACCCACGTCCGGCTGGGATCAATCTGACCGGACTTGTCGGAGTGCAGCACATCCATGAAACTCCGACCAGTCATCACCGCCGGCGGTTTCAAGCCGCCAGCTTCGAGAAACGTCGGCGCGAGGTCCATGAGGTTGACGAAGTCATCCACCACGCGGCCGCCTTTGATACCCGGGCCGCGCACGATGAGGGCGACCGCGACGCCGTGGTCGTAGAGATTGCATTTGCCGCCGGGAACACCGGGCATGCCGTGATCACCGCTGATGACCAGGATCGTGTTGTCCAGTTCGCCGATGGCCCGGAGACGGTCAACAATCACGCCGACGCCCGCATCCCAAGCGAGAATTTGGCCCATGTAGTCGGTGTAATCCTCGCGCACTTCCGGAACATCCGGCATGAACTTGGGCAGCTTGCCGCGCACGGAATCCGGGTCAAGACCCCACAGCGCTTTGCCAGAGCCTTTGACGTATGGCCGGTGCGTGAGCGACGGACCAAACCAGTAACAGAATGGCTGGCCGGGTTTGCGGTCGGCGAGAAAGGCGTCGAAGTTGCCGCGGATTTGGTTGAGAATATTTTGTTTCGCCGCCGCCAGAGTCATGCCGCGGTGCATTTTCGCCATGACATGCGCGTCGTATTGGAGCCGGAAATCCGAGCCAGCTTTTTCATAGGCATAAAGCTGGCCGCCGTAGGGCGCATCCATCGGCGCGCCCGGACCCCAAACCTTGTAGGTCTTGCCGATATGATAGCCGGCGTCGCGCAACAGCAGCGGATAACTCGGAATGGACTCATCCCACACCGCACCGGCCAAAATCGCACCCATGCCGGTGCGAAAAAAATACTGCCCCGACAACAGCGAACTCCGGCAGGGCGTACAACTGGGTGCCGTCACAAAGGCGTTCTTGAACAGCACCCCCTCCCGCGCGATGCGATCAATGACCGGCGTCTGCAGCACTTGGTTGATGGACGGACGCGTTTCGACATTCGTGTAAATGCTGGCATACCGGCCCCAATCATCGGCAAAACAAAAAACGATGTTGGGCTTCGGTCCCGCCGCCCAAAGCGGGAGGCTTGCGGCCAGCGTAATGAGGGATAGAAAGACCGGGAAACGAACTAACAGCCGGTATTTCCAACATGACTTGAGGTTCAGGATACGAATGGAGTTGTCTGGATTATTCGAAGTCATATCGTGCTGGTGACATTGATGGAAACTGTTTGCATGAGCTTTGTCGAGGTCAAAAACATTAGCTGGAAAAGCGAATAGGGAAATCCAGGCAGAGAATCAATCGGGCGGATTTTCCACCGTTCCCGCCGCCGGCTTTGTTTTGGCACGGGCATTGGCGGCCTTCGAGTTTTCCACGTGCGTGGCGTAAAGGGCGTCCGATTTGGTGCGATCCACATGGACGGCAAAGAATTCGTTGTCCTGCTCGTTATCCGGCGCAGCCGGGCCGGCTGGCTGCAACTGGGCGCACCATGTCTTCAACTTCGCCTCCAGTCGGGCCGCCAACTCCGGCTGGGCGGTGACGAGATTGGTCAACTCTCCCTCCGGCTGGGTCACGTTGAACAGGTAGCTTTCCTTCCGGCCGAGCTGGATGAGTTTCCAGGGATAGGCCAGCACCGCCGACTGTGAGCGCCAGCGCCAATAGAGATAATCGTGCGGCGCGGTGAATTTTCTCCCGGTGAGATACGGCATCAGATTCACTCCGTCCAATTTGTCGTCTTGCGGCAGGCCAGCCAGGGCGACGGCGGTGGCGGCGACGTCGAAATTAATGACCGGCCAATCATAAACCTTTCCCGCCGGCAGCGTGCCCGGCCACGCGGCCACGAACGGCGTGCGGATGCCGCCATCGGTGAGCATCCCCTTCTCGCCGATGAGCGGCAAATTCAGCGAGCCGTCCCATGCGCCCGGTTTTAACGGCGCGCCATTGTCGCCGATGCAAAAAATCAGTGTGTTGGTTGCCACCCCCAGCGCGCGCAGCTTGGCGCGAATCCGACCGATGCCATCATCCATCGCGGCAATCATGGCCAGCGCCTGCCGCCGCTCGAGGGGCAGATTCGCCGGTGTTTTTGCAAACCACGGTTCGGGCGATTCCAGCGGAACATGCGGGGCAAAATAGGCGAGATACAAAAACCAGGGTTGCGCCGGCTTCGCGGCGCGCCGATCCAGAAAGCCCAGAGCCGCTTCGGTTTGAACAATGACGCGAAACCGGTTGTCATTAAGCGGATGCGGCGCATCGGCGAACGGTTTGCCCGCCAAATCATGCGACGCGAAATAGCGGGTCATCATGCCGCTCCAATATTCATCAAAGCCAAAGGCGTTGGGCAGATGGTCCCGGACCTGCTCAAAGCCAATTTTCTTTTTCCCAGCCGGGCCGGTTTGAATGTGGGCCAGAAGATCAAGATCCCACTTGCCCACTTCGCCCGAAACATAGCCCGCCGCTTTCAGGCGCTGGGCAATCGTCACTTCGCTGAACGGCAGTGGGCCCTGGCCGTTTTGTTCGACGCCGAACTTCTCCTGATAACGCCCGGTCATGACCCCCGCCCGCGACGGCGTGCATTGCGGCGCGCTGACGTAGCCCCGCAAAAAACGCACGCCATCCCGCGCCAACTGGTCCAGGTTCGGCGTGCGAATATCCTTGTCCACACCCTGCGCGCCAAGGTCGGCCCAGCCGTGATCATCGGTGTAAATGACCAGAATATTGGGCTTGGTCGGCTCGGCGGCTCGCAAGGCATTAAGTGCCACCAGCAACAGTGGCAGCAGTGTGCGCGTTAGTTTTAGCATGCTCATCCAAGGTTTATGCTTGATGTTTTTGCCAGTCAGGGAATCTTTTCGTCGTAAGGCACACCGTTCTCGTCCTTGAGGTGCTGTTCCGCTTTTCTGAGCCATTCCTCGTCCTCTTCAATGGCTCCCCGACTGACTAGGGACGGCTTCTTATCCGGATTCAGCAAGTAGTTTCGCATGGAATAAATACACTCCTGCGCGTCATCCGGCCCGTCTGACTTGAACGGTTTCAGCAATTTTATCGCCGGCAAATAGGGGGTCGTGTTAACGCCCATCCAATCAATGACATCCAAAACCCGGAGCGTGGCGTAAGACCGCAGGTTGATGAGCTGGAGGAGGCAATTCTGGCCATCCTGAATGTCGCCAGCCTTGATCAAGACCCAAGCCGCCATCGCGCGCACATCATGCGATTCATCATGCAAACAGTCTTTGAGGGCTTTCAGGGCGGCACCATCCGGCTGATTCAGCATCAGCAGGCCGCACACTCCCCAGTAGCGGATACCGGAATCGGCATCGCTCAAGTAACCGGTGAGCGTCTTCAAGTTGGCTTCATCCTTGGCCAAAGCCACATCGGCGGCGGCCAGATACGCCGGCAGATTGTAAACTTTCGGATCACGGACCATCTGATAAATAGTGGTGTGGTGTTCCGCCGCGCGCCGGACCATTTCGCCCTCCGGCAACAGGCCGGCGTCATGAATGTTCAGTTGCCAGTCCACCAGCGCCTTGCGCATGCGTGCCACAACGGGTTGAAACTCCGGGCGCGTCGAAAGATTCGTCACGCAATCCGTGTCGTTGGAGCAATCATAAAGCTCCTCCACCCAGGGTTTGGTTTTGAAGAACAGCCCGGTGATGTCATTGCATTTGCCGTCCTTGAAATACTGCGCCCACGCCTGCATGGCCGCCATGCTCCATAAATAGTTCAGATGCTGTCCCCACTTGACGTAGGGCTGGTAGTTTTTGATGTAAATAAACCGTTTGTCGCGCACCACCCGCGTCTCGTCATATCGCTCATCCATCCGGCCGCGATAGGAGAAAGTATACTCCGGCTCCGGCTCGGTCTGCGGGCCGAGAAAGATTTTCCCCTGCATGATTTCGGGAATGGGGGCCTGCGCCAGGCTCAGCCAGGTTTTCGTCATGTCCAGAAAGCTCACCAACCGGTCCACCGGCAGGCCCGGTCTTTCCGCCGGCCAGAGGTTTCTATATTTCTCCGGGATGCGGATGATCAAGGGTGAATGCAACCCGGCCTCGTAGGTGTAATGCTTGCTGCGGGGCAGCACGCCGCCGTGATCGGTGCAGAAAATTACGATGGTGTCATCCGCCAGGCCCGCCCGCTTCAATTCCGCCAGTGCCAAGCCAATGTGCTTGTCCATGTTTTCCACGGCATCCTCGTAGAGCGCATAGTTTTTGCGGATGTCCGGGATGTCGGGGTGGTATTTTTCCAACACTACCTTGGCGGGATTGTGCCGCGTGTTTTCCACCGAACCGAAAGCCCGGCTCTCATGGCTTTGCCCGTAGTTGATCACGCAGAAAAACGGCTGCCCCGGCTGGCGCAGCTTCCACCCGTATTCCTCGTCGCTGTTCCAACACGCCATGTCCGGCCGCCCGCCGATGTTGTAGTCCGTCTTGGTGTGATTGCTGCAAAAATACCCTGCCTGCCGCAGCGCGTCGGGATAATAGTGGATCAAATCATGCGGAATGTCGTACCGGCTCCGCATCTGATACGTCCCCGTGGACAGGGAGTAAAGCCCGGTAATCCAACTGCTCCGGGACGCCGCGCAAACCGGCGCGGTCGCGAAGGCGTTGACGTAACGAAAGCCCTCGCGGGCCAGCTTGTCAATGTTCGGCGTCGTCGCCTCGGCGCTGCCGTAACAGCCAAACCACTTGACGTTTGCATCCTCTGCCACCAGCCACAAAATGTTCGGCTGGTTGGTGGCCGCCCCAAGCAGGTGAGACCAAGTGAGAAGCAGAGCCAGGGCAATCAAATGGCGTTTCATGAGTTATTCTTGAGGCCTTAATCATTCGGCCGCCCGCAGCGTCACCGGGCCAATCAAGCCGGCGGGCAGCAGCGGACTATCCTTGTTCCAGTGTTTCGACGCCGCAAACGTCTTGCGCGGCGCATTCGCCGGTGGCGGCTGACCGGCGGTCAACCATCCGGGATACCCCGCGCCCCAGCCCGGAAAACGTTCATCGCCAATGAGCCGGTTCACCCACAGGTCGGTGACTTCGACTTCCAGCGTGTTCGCACCCGCTTTGGCGGCCGAGGTGACATCCATCTGAAACGGCGGTTTCCAGAGCGTGCCCAAATCCTTGCCGTTGAGCGTCACCCGCGCCAACACTTGCACGTTGCCGAGGTCGAGGACAAGCCGGGAATTCGCCGCCGACAAATCAAAAGTAGTCCGGTAAGTCGCCGTGCCGGAAAAATACTTGATGGCGTCGTTGGAGTTTTCATTCCACGGCGTGAGTTGGTCGAAAGCCACCGGCTGCTTCGGCCCCCAATTCGGATCGAACGTCACCGTCCAGTTGTGGTTCAGCGCCCGCACATCCTTGTATTCGGTCTTGGGCGTGGTCTTGCCGGTGCTAGTCGTCGGTTTGCGGAAGACGACAAACACGGAGTCCACCGGCGTCAGGTTGAGGCTGACTTCGGTGCGGCCATCCGGGAGCGCCTTCCAGTTGGGAGCCTCGGTGATTTCGCCATTAAGCGGATTCCACAGCTCGGGTTGCTTGCCGGCAACGCGGAAGGTCGCGGTCACCGCACGGGTTTCATCCGTTTGATTGCAGAGGAAATAGAAATCAGCCGTGCCGAGGCGATGGTGATTGAACAGAACTTCCTCCGGCGTCTGACAGTCTGGCCCCAGCGCGGCGGCGGCGGCGGCAAAGTCTTTCGGGTCGTGGATCAAGCCCGTGTCCCAATAGCGCTTCACCAACGCCTGCAGCGTCTGGTCGGCCGCCGGCTGATTTTGCAAGGAAGGCGAACGCAGCGGCTTCGGCGCATAGATTTTCGCGCCCTTGTCCGCCAGCGCCCCAAGCAGGGCGACATGTTCCGGCGTCATCAAATCGGCGCGCTTGAGCACGAGCAGTTTGTAATGCGTGTCGAGCAGCTTGCCATTAAACGTCACCCGCAGGTCGCCGTTGGCATCCACGGAAAGGTTGCCGAGCGAGCTCATGCCGCCAAGGTCGCCGCACAATCCCGGGGGATTCTCCCAGTCCGCCGACTCCTTTTGGGGAAAATTGTTGAAGGCGCGGTCGTCGCCATACAAAGCCAGCACATCCGCCTGGAAGATGCCGGACTGAAAAAGAAACTGGCAGCGGGCGATGTATTGCATCCACGCCTGCGCTTTCGGATACCACGTATTGTTGCGGTTGAAATTGCCGCCAAACGGCCCAAAAGTCATCCCCGGCTTGACCGCATCGTTCCAGGGCTGCTGGGCGAACGTGTGGAAATAGTAGCGGTTCACGCCGTGGGCAAACGCCCAGTCGCCCAATTTCTTCAGCGTATAAGGGTGATCCTTCATGTCCCCGTTCATCTCGGTATAGGACTCCGCGCCGACAACGGAACGGCCGGAAAGGTGCGCCGCCGAAGGAACCACCTGCGCCGTCCAGAGCCACAGGCCCCGTTCGTTGAATTGTTGCCAGGGAATCTTGCTTTGCTGCCAGAATTCCGGCATCGGAATGTCGGCGAGCAGCGCGGCGGAAGCCGAGTCAAAGGTGCCGTTGCCGTAGGGTTCAAACGCGAATTTCAAACCGTTGGCGTGGCATTTTTCCGCGAAGAAACTCCAATAGTTTTCATCCATCAATTCGCTCACGGTGGTGCGCAAATCCCACAGCACGCGCTCGGTGGTGTCGGCGTTGTCCAACACCCGGCCGGTGACACAGAGCAGGCGTGGAAGCAGATCATAACCGCGACGGGCCTTGAATTCCTTCGCGAAATCCTCCGTCCAGTTGCCCGATCCCACCTCGTAGCTGTCCACTAAAATTTCCTTGAGCGACGACCGGCCCTGGGCGTCCGCGATGATTTTATTAATTAAATTCTCCCAGTGAACCTCCGTGCCTTTGCGGCTGAGCTTGTCCACTTCCAACCCCTCGCCGGCCTTGGAGGCGGGATGGTTCATCACGCCGGTGGAGGTATAGCCGATGCGCAGCACCGTCCAATCCTCGCCGGTGGGCGGCGTCCAGTTCAGTTTGCCCTGGGCATCCATGGCTGTGGTCAAATCCTTGACCTTGGCGGAGGAAATGACCGCCTCCGCCGGGGCTGGCTGGAAATCAGGCACAAACGAAACGGTGCTAACCGTGTGTTCCATCAGGGCTTTTCCCTCCCAATTTTTGATGCGATAGGCGCTGTTTTTCGGCGTGGGAAAGGCCAGCACGACAATATCCCGATAGAAGTCAGTTTTTTTGGCGTTATGCGCCAGAAATTTTTGAGGAATGCTGGGGACTGCCAAAGTGATGGGCTGCGGAGCTCCGGCGGGAACGGACACCTCGGTCCAGACCAGCGTTTTCATCGAAAACTCCGGGGTGATCCACGGACCGCCTGTACTTGACCAACCCGAAGCGTTTTCAAAGCCGGCATCCAATCCCAGGCGGTCGGCCTCGGCAAACATGAATTTCATCAGTTCATGGTATTGCGGGGAATTGTATACCGCCGGTCCCTCCGGCACATTCAAGCCGGCATCAAACTGCTGAAAGCCCCCCAACCCGACCGCCTTCATGGCGGCGAGATCCTTGGCGATGCCTTCCTTGGTGACGTTGCCATTCACCCAATGCCACCACGTGTGGGGCTTGGCGGAATCGGGTGGATTTTGAAAGCCGGAGACTAGCGGGTCGGCGGACGCAGTGGCAAGGGCTGCGGCCAGTGCCAGCAAGGTCAGCACGAGGTAACGGTTCGTCATAATTCTGAGACTTCGAAAATGGGTTTCAAAAAGGCGGACGCTCAATCTGCAAAAAAAGTTACAGGAGTTTGACACGAACCGTCCGTCCGCCCCGCCGACGCGCGATTGCCCATTGCATCGTAGGCGTAGCCATATGAATCCACCACGGTCAAGCCATGCCGGAGCACCGTGCTCAACAACTGGCCCGCACCCCCAAATGTCTGGCCGATGCTGTTGCCGCCGGGCAGGGACACCGTCGCCCCCCCGCCCCGCCCATTGTATGTGTAGCCAAAGCTCCCCGCTGGGGAACTGATCCCACTCAGCCGCAAAAGGCTGTCATGCGCATAGCTTTGGCTCCAACTCCCGGCAGGCTGCGCCAAGCTCAGCCCGGTGGCCACCCGCCCCACATACGTGTGCGTGCCCGTGTCCGCCGCCCACGGGCCATCCTCGCTGGCCAGCGCCCCCTGGAAGGCCCCGAAATTGGTGTAGGCAAATGCGCTGGCACCCACCGCATCGCTCAGTGAAACAATCCGGTTCAGCGGGTCATACGTGGCGCTGATGGTCGTCCCTGAACTGTAGGCGATGCCCAGCGGGTTGCCATTGTAGTCATAGGTGTAATGCGTTACCCCCTTCGTCGGCGGCCACGCTGGTCGCTGACTGCCAAAAATGAATGACTCATTGCTCATGCCAAATATTGCCGTCAGTGTCCAACGAATGCCTCGCGTTGCCAATGGATTTTTTGCTTCAAGCTGGCCTGACATAGCCGGAATGGTCGCATCCCTGACTGAAAGCGAACCGGCCGTGCTGGGGCGAAACAAACCCGCCAAACCACGGCCTTGGTTAACCAGGACAGCACTCCGAGGCGGGCATGGTGTTGGGATGTTTAGTTCGATGTTGGCGAGCTTTTTCATCGTTCGTAGCCGAGAAGCTATCCCGGCGCCTGGTTTTCCTTTGGCACTAAAGGTACTTTGGTTGGCGTGTCGAGTTTATTCGTCCATCGCAGAGACAATGTGAGCCAAAGATTATTATGGCCTGCGCCAACGCCCCGGAAGATTCAGGCGAGATGATGGCTCATAAACTAAATCAAAAAGTTCAGGGGTCTCGCCTATTTTTAGATAGGACATTCTTGGCACCAAATGGCAAAATGTGATCATTCTCAATTTGGCCTTAATTGATCACATGATAACCGCTTTTAGATTTCAGATGCTTGCCGGTTTTTTGTTTGCCACCCAGGTTGCGGCTCAGGCCGTTGGATTTTGCGTGGCCACCAACGGGAACGATATCAACGCTGGCACCGAACAGCACCCGCTGCGGACGATTCGGGCGGCGATCGATCGGATGAGCGCCGGCGATGTCTGTCGCATCCGGGGCGGAACCTATCGGGAACCTGTCCGGCTCAACAAATCTGGTGGGGCTGATCAAACGTTGCGCCTTGAGGCAGCCGCCGGTGAAAAAGTGGTTCTCGATGGCACAGAAACCGTGACCGGTCAGTGGGAAAAATACAAAGGCGACATTTATAAAATCCAAGCGCCCAAAGGCATTCAGCAACTGTTTGTTGGCAACCAGATGATGGTTGAGGCACGCTGGCCGAACATGCGTTTTGACCAGCGTTTTGACCGGAGTTGCTGGGCGAAGACCGCAATGGGCAGCACCCACGGCAAATTGGTCAGCAAGGAGATTGCCGAAAGCGGTATTGACTGGACGGGTGCGATGGCTTGCCTGAATGTGGCGCATCAGTGGTGGACCTGGAATCGCCCAATTGTCCGGCACCAGGCCGGTTCGGACACGTTGGAATATGACGCCGACTTGGTCGGCCTCTGCGGCTATGATCCGAAGCTCACGAACCGGCCGGCGTGGGAGACGCCGGAGTGGCTGGCCAAGAAATGGGGTGACAATTGCTTTTATCTTTACGGCAAGTTGGCGGCACTGGATGTGGAGACGGAATGGTTTCAGGATCAGACCAACGGCATGCTATATTTTTACGCTCCCGGTGGGGTTGATCCCTCCACCCTGGATGTCCGTTACAAGGTCCGAGATTATGCCATCTACGCCACGAACCAGAATTATCTCGAAATAAAGGGTATCAACTTCTTTGCGACCACCTTCCGGTTGGACGATTGCCATCATTGCACGGTTGAAAATTGCGAGCTGCTGTATCCGACCTATGTGCGGACCATCACGGAATACGACCACGACCGCCGTGAGTCCGTCATCACCAAAATCACCGGCGACAACAATACGGTGCGCCATTGTGCGCTGGCCTACGCCAACAACCTCGGTCTGATGGTCATGGGAAATTCCAACCGGGTGGATAATTGCATCATTCATGATGTGAACTGGTATGGGACCCTCATCTATCCGGCGTTGCAGCTTTCCGCCAGTCCGCATCTGGGCGTCAACTGGTTCGACACCATCCAGTATCCGCCGACCGAGCGGACGATTGCCAATTCCGAAGTCACCTCCTACGGCAATGTGGCCAGCCACAATACGCTTTACAACGGCGGCAGCGCCCTGCTGGTTTATCAGGCGGCGGCCAGTCGCGTGGAATACAACCATGTCTATGACGGGGGCAAGGCGTGCAAGGACGTTTCGCTCATCTATGGCTGCTGGCCGTTTTCGCGCGACAGTGTGGTGAGTTACAATTGGGTGCATGGCTGCGTCACGGACGGTTGGTCCGGCCAACCGGGCACGGGCGGGATCGGCATCCGCGCCGACGACCAGTCGCGCCACAACATTTTTCATCATAACGTGATTTGGGATTGCGGCGAAATCGGCATCGTCATGAAAGGCGAGGACAACCTGTGCTATAACAACACGGTTTTTGGCATCGGCACGGAGGAGAAGCCGCAGATTGACATCCAGCTTGAAGCCGAGGCGGAACCGGTGAAAATCTGGGCGGTGCAATGGCCGCAGTTGCTGATGCAAAATCAGTGGTCAGAAGTGGTGAACAATGCCTGTCGCAACCTCACTTCAAAGCATACGCTGGACGCGCAGCGGAAGGATTCCCAATTTATTCACCACAACCTTCGCAACCAGGACATGCGGCCTTTGCTCAAAGATCCCCAGCATTTTGATTTCCGCCCGGCGGCCGACTCGCCGCTGATTGGCGCAGGCGTCGCGCTGCCGGGTTACACCGACGGCTTCAAAGGCGGCGCGCCCGACATTGGCGCTTACGAAGCAACCGGGGAAAATTGGAAGCCGGGTGCCGACTGGACGGAAGCCTTCACCGACTTGAAGTCGCCGGACAGAGAAAACTAAATTCCGAATCGGCGTCAGGTGTTTTCCAATTGCCGCTTCGGCCGGACCAACAACAGCAACAGACCGGCCACGACCACGCCGCCGGCGCAGAATTGAAAGACAATTTCGAGGCCGATGTTCGCGTCCTTGAGCACACCGGCCAGATAGGTCATCAATCCGCCGAGAACGCAGCCGGTGAAATTCAAGATGCCATAGCCGGTCGCACGATAGTGCGAGGGGGTGACCTGGCAGAGAATCGGCATGTTGTTGGCATCGGCAAAGCCGCGGGCGAGGCCGAACCCCAACAGCCCGGCAATCGCGAGCATGAGCAGGGAGGTTGAAGACGACAGGTAAAGCGCCGGGCCGGCCAGGCAGAAACCGATGAGAACCACGAACACCCGGCCGCGCAGATTATACCGACACCAGCGGTCCGCCCAAATGCCGCCAATCAGCACGCCGGCAAACGAGGCGATTTGGATGTAAGCCGTGGCGGACATGCCCGCCGCGCCCTGACCGAGATGAAATTGCTGCTGCATGTAGGTCGGCAGCCAGCCGTAGATGGCCCAGTTGGCGACGGACAACAACCCGAAGTAAGCGAGCAAGGCCCAGAATGATCCCTGCCTCAGGAGGTAGCCAAATGCGGCCGAGAGATTGATCTTAGTTTCCGGTGTTGGGCTGGCAGCTTTGGGTTCTTCAACCGGAGCTTTTTCCTTCAAGGACCAAGTGAGCAGGAGGCTATAACCCACGCCGAACAGGCCGAAGATTATGAAAGCGCTCTGCCACCGGAAATGTTCCGCCAATACCCCGCCCAATCCGCCGAGCGCCGCACCCGTGTAAATTCCGCTCATGTGCAGGCCCGTGGCCAGCGATCGCGTCGGGCCGCGATGATAGTCCGCGATGAGCGCCAGCGCCGCCGGAATGTAACAGGCCTCGCTCACGCCCATCAAAGCCCGCGCGATGAGCAACTGATTGAAGACATGTGCGTGGGCCGTGAGCCAAGTCAGCGCCGACCAGACAAACAAACTTCCGATGATGAGTTTTCGGCGGCTGAAACGGTCGGCTAGATAACCGGCCAGGGGACTCACGAACGCATAGACCCAGAGAAATGCGGAGGTGAGCAAACCAAATTGCGCGTCGGTCATCGAGATCTCCGCCTTGATGGAGTCGTGCATCGTCGTAATCATCAGCCGATCCAGATAATTAAGGCACGCCACGGGCCAGAGCAGCGCGACGATCAGCCAGGCGCGATGTTTAAGGGTGCTCATGTTGTGTCAACGAATCCAGGGTGAACCGGCTTAACACGATGGACTCGCTGCTGTTGGTCACACCAGCCTCAAACAAACAGGCAAGCTGCCCGTTCGCCAGCACCGCGAGATCAGAATACGCGCTTGGACCGGCGTGCAGCAAGCGCGCGGCCGGCCAGTTTTGAGCGTCGTCAAAACTGGCCCGCACGGTCAGGTTCACCCGGTTGCTCGGACTGGCCGGATTGCTGAACAAGATGACGCCCGGCGCATTTTGTCCCGGCCAACGGCAACGCCGGATGGCTCCCTGGCAAATGGGCTCGATGAGCGTGGGGTCGAAATGCTGGTCGCTCCAAGTCAGCCCGCCGTCATCGCTGACTGCCACTTGCCGGCTGGTTTTGGACTTGTCACAGTTGCGCATGTTGAGCATGAGTTTGCCGCCGGTCAGTTCAACGACTCCGCATTCGTTGACGCCGGCCATGGACGAACCGCCCAGTTGCCAGGTCTGGCCATGATTGTCGGAGTAGATGACATGGGAGTAACCGTATTTGGTGACGGCTTCTGTGTGATCGCACGCCACCACCAATCGGCCCGCGTGCGGACCGGTTTGCAGTTGAATGCCGCCGCCCGGCCCGGTGGCATACCAAGTCCAATTCGCGAGCTTCACGGCGGCGGTGATTTCGCGAGGCTTCGCCCAGGTTTGACCGTCGTCGTCGGAGCGGGTGACATAGACGCGGCGCGTGCCCTGGCTTTTGCCGGCGGTGATTTCCTGCTCGTGATCGTCACCGCGATTCCAAGTCATCAGCAACCAGACCGTGCCCGTGTCCCGATCCACGACGGGACTGGGATTGCCGCAGGTGTTCCCGCCATCGGCCCAGACAATTTGTGGCGCGCTCCAGGTGGCGCCGTTGTCAAAGGAACGCCGGACCAGCAAATCAATTTTGCCCGCATCACCGGCGGATTTTTTCCGTCCCTCAGCCAAAGCCAGGATCGTGCCATTGGTCGTGACCGCCAGCGCCGGAATGCGGTAGGTGTGATAGCCGTTCTGCCCGCTGACAAACAGCGGCTGATCAATGGCCCCGGCGGCGCGGGCGCACCAAACTGAAATGGTGAGCAGCGCAACTGTGCGTCGAACCCAGCGGCATTGAATTCTGGCCATGAGAGATTATTTGGTTGGCGTGAACGTCCAGACTTCCGGTGAGCGGACGCCGGGACGGGCTTCGCCGTTGGGCAAAACCCAGCGTCCCTGCCAGAAGGCCGTCGGCAGCACCGCGCGCGCCACCGGCAGTCCATTGGCCAGGCTCCACTGGTTGCTGCGCGCATCGTATATGAGCGCCGATTTGGGGAAACCGGGATGTTTTTCCGGCGGCTGAAAACCGGCGAGCGAACCATCATCACCGCCGAGGATGAATATTTGTGAATCCGCCACCGGCGCAGGCGTGGGGGCAGCCACGGCGGGTTTAGGCAAATCCGCAATTCGCTGCCATCCCCGACTGGGGCGGTATTTCCCGGCGTCCCGCAGATAAACCCGGCCGATCTTGCCATTGGTCAATTCCAGTGCCGCGCCGCCGGCAATATAAAAATCACCGTCCAAAGACGCCGCCACGGGCAATATGCGCGCCTGGCCCGGAAACGGCTCAAGTTCCCGCCAATGCGGATTGGCGGCCTGCAAGTCCAGCGCGAACAGACGGTTCTGCGCGGATTTGTCGCCGGGTTGATCCGAGCCGCCGAATACATAAATTGTTTCGTCGACCAACGCGCCCGCGCCGTTGGCGACGGGAATCGGCAAACTGGGAAGATTTACGATGTGGAGTTGGCCGTTATTCAGCGTGAGCAAATAAGTCTCCGCATGGTGCCTGTCCGGGTCGCTGCCGCCGATGCACACGATGCCGTTGCTCGTGGTGACCGAGACGCCGTAGCCGAGCGGACCTGGCAGCTGGCCGACAATCCGCCATTGCGCGTCCGGGCTTTTCAGAGCAAACACGGTGTCATACCAGACTTTTTTCCCGTTCTCCCACGGTTTCTTGTCCGGAAAATTAGCGCCGCCAGCGACGACGAGGTATCCGTCGGCGACGCCCGTAAACGCGCCGGCAAAACCTTCGCGATCGGGAAGCGCCGGCAGTTGTGAAAATTCAAACCGCCCTTCCGCCCAGGTGACAGCTGCACTCATGGTCAAAGCCAGCGCGAGTGTTTTTGCGGCATGGTTCATTTTCTTTTCCTGACCACAGCCAGTTCGCGGACTTTGCCGCCTGTCGGCAACGACGGAATCTGGTTGGGAAACCCGACTTTTTTCAGATCGTCACGAAAGGATTTCAGTTCGCTGGCAGAGAGATTCTTCAGCGGCGGACGCACTGGGCCGCAATCCAAGCCAAGCAAACTCATCATGGCCTTGCCCGCAGGCAAGCCGCCGTGCTGCGCCATGACCGCGATGATTTGAATCGAGAGCGTCTGCCAGCGGCGGGCCTCAGCCATATCACCCGCAGCAAACGCGGCCATGACCTGGTGATAAATGGGAGCCATGTAGTTGTAAGTGCTGCCCACCGCGCCCGTTGCGCCGAGCGCCAGAGCCGCGAGAAGAATTTCATCGCGGCCGAACAGCACGTTGAATCGACCGCCCTCAAAATTCAAGCATTGGGTGTAGCTCATCAGGTTTTCGTCGGTGAACTTGATGCCGGCAAGTTGGGGAATGCGTTTCGAAGCGTGGCGCAAAAACTCCATCATTGGCAGGTTGACGCCGGTCATGGCCGGCATGTGATAATAATAAAACGGCAGGCCGGGAGCGGCGGCGGCAACAGGTTCGCAAAAATCCACGAGCTGCTCAACACTGACCGGACGGAAAAAGGTCGGCCCAATGCTGGCGATGGCGTGTGCGCCGATCTCTTCCGCATGCGCGGCCAGTTCCTGGCTTTCCTCCAGGCTGTTGTGGGCCACATGGACGACGACTTTCAACTTGCCAGCCGTGCCCGCCATCCACGCTTCGGCCAGTTGCCTCCGCTCGTTGGTCGTCAGCGAAAATCCCTCGCCAGTGGTGCCACAAATGAATACGGCGCTGACTCGGTTGTCCGCGAGCCAACTGGCATATTGGGAAATCAACGCGAGATTCAGAGTCATGTCCGCTCGCAGGGGTGTGAACGGTGCGGCCACCAAGCCGCTCAACTCGCGACATTTTTTGGAACTGGTATTCGAAACGTTTTTCATAGTTTTTGCTGTCTTTTTGTCAATCACGCCGGTTTGGAGCCTGCTTCGGCGGGCATCGGTCTCCCGGCTCCAATCTCATTGAGTCGTGAAAGTCCAAATGTCGCCTTGGACCACGGACTGATCCGGCAGGATTGCGTCCACCCGCCAGAAATAGGTTTGGCCGCCGGCCAGTTTTGGCAGCGGAAAAACATTTTCTTCGCCGTGAAACGTTTTCTGCCTGGCTTCCTTTGCGGCGTTCTGCACTTCGGCTTTGGTGGTTGAAAAATATACCGTGTGCGCCACGGCACGGTAGGCGGGTTTCCACATAAGGACATCCCGATCCGCTGGCACGGCTTTCGCCAGGTCCGGCACAATCGGGTAGCTCGCTTTTTCCAGGCGCTGGCCGGGAAGCCAATAGACGGAATCGCCGCGTTCATACGCGCCAATGTCGGGGGCTTTGCCAGCTAGGTTGCCGGTAATACCTTCGACCGCAACGCCGCCGCCGATGATCGTGGTCGCGCCCGCCGCTGGCCGAAAATCATACCAAGCCGGACCAACCAAGTCCCTTGCGGCATTGAAGTTAGTGTCGTTGTTGCTGAATTGTTTCATTTTTCCCACCGGCATGGCAAACCACCAGCCATAAATTGAATCCGCCAGATTATTCGCGACGGTGCTGTGGAGGTTCCAGTTGTTTTTGATGGAGGGCATCATGATCGCGCTTTTGATCGGGTTGTAGGCGCTGTGATTGAAGACGGTGTTGTTGACGCACCGGTTCGCCTGTTCCGGCGTCGGATTGTCCGCGCTCTTGATTTCGATGCCGGCCGCGCCCAAATTCCAAGTCACATTATGATCCACGGTCAGGCCACAGGTCTTGTCGTCGCCGCGAATGCCGAGCCCACCACCCCACGGTAGCGGCGGTGTGCCGGAATAACCACCATGCACCCAGTTGTGATGCAGGCGTGTGCCGGAGCAAAAGACATTATAAGTGTAGAGCGCGGAGGTGTCCTTGTTGCCACCGTAACAAGATAGAAATGCGTCATGCAGATCGTTCAGATAAAAGTCATTCGTCGCCTGTGCCACATGCACCAGCACCCCCCCACTGCGATAAATGGTATTCCAGCGGACGGTGGCGCGACCCGCCTTGCCGATCATGGACGGCCATGCCTTGCTAACTTGCAGCGGCGGATACGCGAGCGAAGAGTTGTAGCAAAAGTCGTGAATGACATTGTTCTCAACCAGATTGTCAAAGCCGTCGATGTAGAGCGCCCCCAGCGCACCGAAAGCGAAGGTGTTGTTCACGACTTCGGAATTATCCGCTTCAATCGTGGGATAGATTGTATCTGTGCCTGTGCCCACGCCTGTTTGTCCTTTCGGCAGGCTGACATATTCGCTCCACGAGGAATACAGCACGCGGCTGTTGCAAAGGCGGATGTGCGAACTCTTGCTGTCGTAACTCTTGCCGAACTTGAAGGCCGTTCCGAAAAAGGTTATGCCATCAATGTTCAGCCAGCTTGAATTCTGATCCGCCATAAAACCCCAGTTGCGGGTTTTAATTTCCAGTTCGCCGGCCGCCGGACTTTTGCCGCCGGGAGCGTAAAAAAAGAGTTGTTTGGCCGCCGCGTCATAAAACCATTCGCCCGGCGCGTCCAAGAATTGCCGCTGGCCGAAAAGGTAATAGCGGTCATCGTTGAACGGCGAGTTGGCACCGGTCTCGTCCTTTTTCGCCACGCCTTGCCCGAGATCCTGGTCATAATTAAAGGTTTTCGCTCCGGCTGAATCATTTTGCACCGTCCGCGTCCAGCAGAAAAACTGGTGGTCCACATTCAGCAAAACCTTTGCCCCGGTGACATTCCAGCCCGTGGCCGCCAGGCGCGAATCGGCGATTGTGCCATACGAGCAGCCGTTCGTGTCCACGATGGCCCAGGCGTCCGGCGAAAAGAAATTCCAATCCCCGTTCGTGTCCACCGGACAATTGGGCCAGCGCGCCTCCAGCATCGGTTTGCCGTTGAAAAACAATTGGGCGATGGTCGGCGGGTCGAATGCCGCGACAAAAACCCCCGCCTGCGGAGTGGCCTGCCATTCCAGCTTGAGCACATCCAAGCCAGAAAGAACCGGTTTCTCACCCGGATAAGCCTTCAGCGTGATGGGCACGCGGTCCTTGCCGGACTTGTTTTTTAAGGCGACTGCTTCGCGATAAATTCCCCCGCGCAGAAGAATTGTATCGCCGGCGTCGGCTTTGTTGAACGCCGCCTGAATCGTTTGCAACGGCGCGGCGAGTGTGCCAGCGGCTTGGTCGCTGCCGTTGGTCGCGACAAAGAGTTCAGCGGCGGTAAGTGTCGCCAGCGGCATCAGCACTAGTGCGGTGATTAGGGGAATTGCATGTTTCATTTTTTCCTTCATTTGGGCCAGATGGATTTTAGTTGGAATATTTTCAATGAACGAATTACCGCATCATCACTCACGACGAGCTGGGTTTCAGTCGAATCAAATTGATTCGGCAGGCGTTTTCGGATTTCGTAGGAAAGGCCATCGTCGGCGTAAACTTCATTGAACGTGCGGTCGGTGAAAATGCGGGCGGCGCGACCGTTGAAGCTGGCATTGATGCCGTTGATGACAAGCTCCTTCGAGCCGGAGGCGGCGAACTCGATCAATACTTCAGACAGTTCGCCCCGGCATTTTTGGAGCAATTGATTTGCCTGCGCGAGCGTGAGGTCTTTGCCCTCGGCGAGAACTTCGCCGCGCAACTGCCCCAGTTCCTTGACGGGGGAGTAGAAGATGCGCAATCCGTCACTGGTTTCGTGGAGCGTCAACTCGTGCGGCAGCGTGAAGGCCATGTTGACGATCTGGTCGGGAAACTTCTTGAGATAGGTGTCCGTGGTCGCCCAGCCAATCTGAATCCGGCGACCGTCCGGGGCATCGCTCACCGTTTCCGCCGCATAGAAGGCGCCGTGTTGTGTGCCGTGCGGGCCGGATTCCTTCTGAAATATTTTACCGTCGAACTGGCCGATGAAATAGCGGTTCTGCGCGGCCTGAATAATCCAGCGGGACTCGCCGGGCTTGCCAGCGACGGCCAATTGAAACATATCCGGGCACTCAAACACCGCGCCGCGATCGGCATCGGTGAAAGCACCGACGCGAGTCCACTGATGGAGATTTTTTGATTCATAGAAGGCAAGGCAGCGATT
>Ga0007882_10000356_pt1 | contig 27008 bp, 21 predicted proteins | sample CryBogCBH12Aug01_FD_71195 | JGI IMG/M metagenome (GOLD analysis project Ga0007882, IMG submission 71195) | Freshwater microbial communities from Crystal Bog, Wisconsin, USA - CBH12Aug09.1 | ecosystem: Environmental > Aquatic > Freshwater > Lake | place: Crystal Bog, Wisconsin, USA | collected... | reverse complement strand
AGCCCAATCAACGGCGCTGACAGCCTTCTCGGTCTTCACTTCGGCAACCTTGACGGCATCGGCCTTGGCGATGGCGGTGTCGGCCTTCGACGACGCGACAGCGGCGGTCGACTGCGCGGCGGCAGCCTGCTGCTGGTTGGCGGTGGCGGTGGCGTCGAGCTTGGCGGCAACGGCGTTCAGCTGAGCCTGAAGCTGGCTGATCTGCTCTTGCGCGAGGTGCAGCTCTTCGGCGGTGGTGAGACCACCGGCGGGTGCGGCGGCGACGTGGTGGTGCTTCTTGGTCTTGGCCTCAGCCGCCACCGGGGTGACGAGCACGGCCGCAACCGCGGCAAGCGCGATCGAAGAATGAAGACGCATAATAGGTAGCTCCCTGTTTTGGCCGCCTGCCCATGGATTTGGGTGAGGAGGCCGTAAAAAATATCTTTCGCGCCGGTTTGCCGGACACGCCCTCTGGCTCAGAACCTCATTATGTGGACGGCCTGAACCATCGCCGTTGATCCACTACGACTAATCTCTACTTAATCGATAGATATCTATCTAATCGATAGAGTATGTTTTCGTCAACTCAACAAATCTTCCTTCGCTTGAAAGCGAATGTATCGACCTGCCGGGGCTTATCGGCGGATATGTCGATAAGTTATATACATAAGAATATAGATGACCTCGGCTTGCAAGCAAAAATTGTGCAGCGCAGCGTGAATGGTGCGATGCACGCACTGCCTGCGCTCAGGCCGATTAGGCGGCTATTGTGACAGTTCGATGTAACCTCCCGAGATCGGCTTGAGCTGTGGCTTTCGAGCACGTAAAAAAACCGCCTCGAACAGACCCCTTGCGGGGACCGGATCGGGCGGCGTCATTGCCACACAATGGAATTGTCAGATGGTAGTGCCTGGAAGCACCCGCTTTCTCGCCCTTCCTTGAGCGGCGAAGCACTTCCGGGTGCGATGCTAGGCGATTCGCTGCATCGCAGTAAAGCCCTTTCTGCAACGCAGCATAAAACGACGCTCTTTCAGAGCCGTGCGATGGCCGCTAAGGCTATGAGCAGGTGTTTGTCACACAGTCGTCATGTAGCAGGGCTAGCCGCCATCGGGTCTTTTGCGAAGAGTTTGGAGAATCATCATGTTCCGCAAGTTTGCGATCACCCTCGGCGCTGCCACGATGCTGGCCTCTGCTGCCCATGCCGACACCATCACCGGCGCTGGCGCCACTTTCCCCAACCCGATCTATTCGGCCTGGGCCAAGGATTACAAGGCCGCTACCGGCAATGAGCTCAACTATCAGTCGATCGGCTCGGGCGGCGGCATCAAGAACATCAAGGCCAAGACCGTCGACTTCGGCGCTTCCGACAAGCCCTTGCTGCCCAACGCCCTGAACGACGCTGGGCTGATGCAGTTCCCCACCGTGATTGGCGGCATCGTGCCGATCGTGAACATCCCCGGCGTTAACCCCGCGCAGCTGAAGCTGACCGGTGTGGTGCTGGGCGACATTTTTCTCGGCAAGGTAAAGCGTTGGGACGATCCGGAGATCACCAAGCTGAACCCGGGCTGGAAGGCTCCCGCCCTGCCGATCACCGTGGTGCACCGTTCGGACGGTTCGGGCACGAGCTTCGTGTTCACCAGCTACCTCTCGCTGACCAGCCCCGCCTGGTCGCGCGCCGTTGGTGCCAATGATTCGGTCAACTGGCCGACTGGTCTGGGTGGCAAGGGCAACGATGGCGTTGCCGCCTTCGTGAAGCAGACCCCCGGTGCCATTGGTTACGTGGAATATATCTACGCCCAGAAGGACAAGGTGGCCTACACGCTGGTGCAGAACTCCGCTGGCCTGTTCCCGATGCCCGATCCGGTGGCCTTTGCCGCCGCCGCCGCCAAGGCTCCCTGGGGCCGCGCTCCTGGCAACTATGTGCTGCTGGTTGATCAGGCCGGACCGAAGTCCTGGCCGATCACGGCCGCTACCTTCATCCTGATGTACAAGAATCAGGACAATGCCGCCAAGGGTGCCAATGTGCTGAAGTTCTTCGACTGGGCCTACAAGACCGGCGACGCGACCGCTTCCAAGCTGGACTATGTGCCGCTGCCGCTGGCCGTCAAGAACCTGATCCGCAAGCAGTGGCTGCAGATCACGGCTGGCGGCAAGCCGGTTTACGTCAGCAAGTAAGGCAGAGCCGGAGATAGAGAGCGATCATGGCTGATGCCGCGCTAACTCAGGCCAGTGAGGGCCCCCAGCGAATCGACGATTCGCCGGGGGCTTCTGCCACCGGGGTCAAGGATGCCATTTTCCACGGGCTGTGCTTCACAGCCGCGATGGTGCTGATGGCGACCCTGCTGGGTCTGCTGATCTCGCTGGCGGTGGGCGGCTGGCCGGCCTTCTCGCACTTTGGCCTGCAGTTCTTTACCTCCAGCGAATGGAACCCCTCGGGAACGGAAGACCATCCCGAGTTTTACGGCGCGGCGGGCCCGATTGTCGGCACGCTGATCACGGCGCTGGTGGCGATGGTGATCGCTCTGCCGCTGGCCATCGGCATTGCCGTGTTTCTGGTGGAATTCTGCCCCAAGTCGATTGAACGCTGGGTGGCGATAGCGGTTGAGCTGCTCGCCGGCATTCCCTCGATTGTTTACGGTATGTGGGGCCTGTTTGTGCTGGCTCCGTGGTTTGAGGAGCATGTGATGACGCCGCTGCGCCTCATCGCCGCCGATCATCCCGGCAGCTTTGCCGACCATCTTATGACCGGCGCCTCCAGCGGGTCGAATATTTTCACGGCCTCGATTATTCTGGCGATCATGGTGTTGCCGTTTATCGCCACGGTGTTTCGCGAGCTGCTGCTTTCGGTGCCATCGCATGTGCGCGAGGCCAGCTATGGCATGGGCTGCACCCCCTTCGAGGTCGTCTCCAGCATCATGCTGCCCTATATCCGCAAGAGCGCGGTGGGCGCGGCGATGCTGGGCCTTGGGCGTGCGCTGGGCGAGACCATGGCCGTGACCTTCATTATCGGCAACAGCCACGCCTTTCCCAAGGGCGTGTTCGATTCCGGATCGACCATCGCCTCGACCATTGCCAATGAATTTGCCGAGGCCACCGGGGATCTGCACACCTCGGCGCTGATTGCGCTGGGGCTGGTGTTGTTCGTGATTACCTTCGTGGTGCTGGCGGCGGCGCGCCTGTTGCTCGGTCAGGAGAAGCACTGATGGCGACGACAGAAAATAGCCCGGCCAATACCCTGCCCGGCCGCACGGTGGATCGCTATGCCCGGCGCAAGGTGATCAACTATATCTTCATCGCCCTCACCAGTGTGGCGACCGCGATTGCCATCACCGCTCTAGTGATGATCCTCTATTCGCTGGTGGCCAAGGGCTTTAGCGGGCTGAACCTCACGGTCTTTACCGTGGATACCCCGGCTGGCGGCGAGGATTTGGGCTCTGGCGGCCTGCGCAACGCCATCGTCGGCTCACTGCTGATGTGCGCCATGGGCATGGTTCTGGCGTTGGCGATCGGCATCATGGCTGGCACCTGGCTGGCGGAATATGGCGACGGCAACAAGCTGGCAACGGCAGTGCGTTTCCTCAACGACGTGCTGCTGTCGGCGCCGTCGATCCTGATCGGCCTGTTCGCCTATGAATTGTTCGTGGTGCCTTTCCATGGCGGCTCGGCGATTGCCGGCGCGATTGCGCTGGCGATTGTCACCACCCCGGTGGTGACGCGCACCACCGAGGATATTCTGCGCCTGCAATCAAACCAGCTGCGCGAGGCCGGTGTGGCCCTGGGCGCGGGCAAGGGGCTGGTCATCCGCTCGATCATCTGGCGCGCCTCGCGCACGGGTCTGGTCACCGGCGGGTTGCTCGGTTTTGCCCGCATGAGCGGCGAGACCGCGCCGCTGCTGTTCACCACGGCGGGCAATCAGTTCTTCAGCATGAATGTGACCCAGCCGATTGCCTCGCTGCCTTACACCATCGCCAACTTCGCACTGAGCGCGGACGATAACTGGCGGCGTCTGGCTTGGGTGGCCTCGCTGCTGATCGCCATTGCCGTTCTTTCCGCCAATATCATTGGGCGCCAACTTGCGCGCGGGAGCCAACACAAGTGAGTTTCAACGAATCTCAGGTCGACAAGGCCGCTGGGCAGGCTACCGTCATGGTGGCTCCTCCGGCTGAAAATCGCGTGCTTGATGTGCGTGGTCTCGATTTCTTCTATGGCAAAAACCAGTCGCTGTATGGCGTGGATATGCCGGTGGAGCGTAACAAGATCACCGCGCTGATCGGGCCTTCGGGCTGCGGCAAGTCTACCTTGCTGCGCACGCTCAATCGCATCTACGACCTCTATCCCGGCCAGCGCGCCGAGGGGCAGATCCTGTTCAACGGCGAGAACATCCTCAACGCCAAGGACACCCCGGCCGATGCCGGCCCGGCCACCGGCAGCCGCATCGGCGGCGATGTCGCCAAGCTGCGTGCGCGCATCGGCATGGTGTTTCAGCGGCCCACGCCGTTCCCGATGTCGATCTACGAGAACATCGCCTTTGGCGTGCGCCTCTATCGTAAGGTGACCAAGGCCGAGATGGACGAGATCGTCGAGGTCTCGCTCACCCGCGCCGCGCTGTGGGATGAAGTGAAGGACAAGCTCGACAAGTCGGGTCTTGGTCTTTCCGGCGGTCAGCAGCAGCGGCTGTGCGTGGCGCGCGGCATTGCCGTGCAGCCCGAAATCCTGCTGCTCGACGAGCCCGCCTCGGCGCTCGATCCGCTCTCCACCGCCAAGCTCGAAACCGCGCTGATGGAGCTGAAGGACAGCCTCACCATCGTCATCGTGACGCACAATCTGCAGCAGGCGGCGCGTATTTCCGACCACACGGGCTTCATGCTGCTGGGCCGCTTGATCGAGTTCCGCCCCTCGTCCGACGCCTTCGTGCGCCCCGAGACCGAGGCCATGCGCGACTATGTGACCGGCCGCTACGGCTGATACCCACGCGGGTTTGCTACCCTCAAGATGCCAAAGGCCCCGCCCGTCATCAGACGAGCGGGGCCTTGTTGTTTGGGCTAATGCGGCAGGGAGGGCAGGGGCCGTGTCACCCCGGCCGTGTATCCGCCGCCACTTCCGCCGCCACGCGCTCGGCTTCCACCCGGTCTTCCTCCACCAGCGTTGGCGCATTGACACTGCCGGTGCGTTCGAGCTTGCCCCAGCTGGTGCCCACCCCGCGCAGCGCCGCGCTCACCGCCTTGATCACCACCGAATACATCAGCTGGCGATAGACAAAGCGCTGCGCCAGCAGCAGCAACGCCGGGAAATGCTTCTCGCGCACATCCAGCCGGTAGGCGATGAAGCCACAGCCCAGATCGATCGCCGAGAAGCACAGCCAATAGGCGGTCATGCGCAGCACGTCGGTCTGGGTTTGCGCCCAGCCGTGCTGCAGCACGCGGAGCACCGTGCCAAAAATCGAGATCACCAGCGCCAGATCGATGGCGGGCGAGATCACCGCGAACACGATCTGGAACAGCCACGCCTGCGGGATGCCGATGAAGGCAAGGGCGCTCGGCCGGCCGAGGCGCACCACCTCGCGGTGCTTCCACAGGCATTGCAGCGTGCCATAGCTCCAGCGGAAGCGTTGCTTGGCGAGGGCCGAGAAGGTCTCGGGGGCCTCGGTCCAGGCGACGGCCTCGTCGTCGTAGGCCACTTTCCAGCCCTTGCGCTGGATGGCGATGGTGAGATCCTGATCCTCGGCGAGGGTGTTCTCGGGGTAGCCGCCGACATCCTCCAGCGCCTCGCGCCGCCACGCGCCCACCGCGCCGGGCACCACCATGATCGCGTCGAAGCGGATCAGGGCACGGCGTTCGATATTCTGGGCGGTGGTATATTCCACGCCCTGCCATTTGGTGACGAGGTTGATCTTGTTGCCCACCTTGGCATTGCCCGCCACCGCGCCGATCTTGTCGTTGGTGAACCAGCGCACGAGGCGCAGGATGCTCTCGCGCTCGAACTGGGTGTCGGCGTCGAGCGCGACGATGATTTCGCCACGCGCCTCCTGCAGCGCCCGATTGAGCGCGGCAGCCTTGCCACCATTGACCAGCGTCATCAGCCGCACGCGCGGATTGCTGCCAAAGGTCTCGGTCACGATCTCGCTGGTGCGGTCTTTCGAGCCGTCGTCGGCGACGATGACGTCGATATAGGGATAGGAGCTTTCCAGGATGCGCTTCACCGATCGCTCGATCACCCGCTCCTCGTTGTAGGCGGGGATGATCACCGTGACTTTCGGGCGATAGGAGGCATCGGGCATCGGCGGCTTGGGACGGCCCGGCAGCAGCGCCAGCACCGTCAGCGTCAGCGAGCGCAGCACGCCCAGCGCGATGGCGAAAAAGAAGGTCCAGTTGATGGCCAGCACCGAAAAGCCGATGGCGGTGAAGGCCCAGACATCGGCGCGCACTTCGGCCAGATCCACGCCCGAGAGCACCGGCATCACCTGATCGTGGCGCAGGCCCGCCAGCTTCGAGATCGGCACGAACTGATAGCCCGCGCGCTGCAGGCCGGAGATGATCGCGGGCAGCGCGGCGATGGTCTGGCTGCGATCGCCGCCACCATCGTGCAGGAGGATAACATTGGCCGAGCGATCGGGCGTGGCGGCTGCCACCTGCGCGAAGGTCTCGTTGACGATGGTGGGCACGCCGGGCACCTTCCAGTCGCCCGGATCGACGTGCAGGCCTACCACGGTATAGCCATGCTGCTGTGCGATCAGCGCGGGCCCCAGCTCATCGGCGGTGGTCGGCTCGGCGTCGCCGAAATAGGGGGCGCGAAACAGGCGGATCGAGTGGCCGGTATAGGCCTCCACCAATCGCCGCGTGGCGTTCAGCTCGAGGTTGATGCCGGTGTTGGTTTCCTGCGCCATGTTGGGGTGGGTGTAGGTGTGGTTGCCAATCTCGTCGCCATCGGCCACTTCGCGCTCAAGAATGCTGCGATTGGCAACACCATTCTCGCCGATGACGAAAAAAGTGCCGGGCACGTGAAACGCCTCCAGCACACTCAGGATCTGCGGGGTCCAGCGCTTGTCGGGGCCATCATCGAAGGTGAGCGCCACCATCTTGGGCTGGGCGCCGGTGCGATTGACCACATAGGGGGTGGGTAGCGAGGCGTAGGTCTCGCTGGTGATCAGCGAGGTGCGCTTGTCGAGCTTGATCTGTCGCTCGCCGGGGGTGGGGGTGGAAGTGATGCGGAGGATTTCGCCCTGTCCCTCGACATCGACGTTGGTCGATTCCTCGATCGCGCCGATATCGGGGAGGGTGTTGCCACGCCATGCCGATACCGCCGGCCAGAAGCCCGGATCCTCCGAGCCCATCCGCCATAGCGCGACATTGCCGAGGCCGAGGCGCGAGAGGATATGCATCTCGTTCCAGTTCGCAGCGGCATCCACCATCCACACATCGTGGCGATGCGTGCCATCGAGGAAGGAGAAGCCGGTATTGCCCACCGCGCGCGAGAAAGTGGGCGTGACGCGGGCGTCATGGGCCTCCAGCCAGGCTTCCTCGATGGTGAGGCCATCGGCATGGCCGTCGTGCCAATCATAGGCATAGGAGCCCAGCGCCACCACCAGCTTTTCGGGCGGAATGCCCTGCATCGCGGCGGAAATCTGCTGCTCGAACCAGTCGTCGGCGGCGATGGGGCCGGCGGTGCCGCCCTGCCAGTGCTGGTCGTAGGCCATCAGGAAAACCTTGTCGGCCACCTTGGCGAACTCGCGCGGGTTCCAGTCGGCATTGCCCATCGGGATGGTGACGCCGACGACGCGGCCGTGCTTGTCGAAATCGCGGTTGGTCTCGTCGATCAGGGCGCGATACTGGCCCATCAGCTCGGGCGGCACGGCCTCGAAGTCATAGATGATGCCGGCGTCCCCGGTGCCATCGAGATAGTTGTCCAGCTGGGCGATCAAGGCCTTGTGGCGTTTGGGGTCGCGCAGCAGGGCGATGGTGGCCGGGCCGGAGAAATTGTCGCCCACCACATTTTGCAGCGTGGGCACCACCAGCGGGCGGTGAATGCTGCTCAGCATGATGCGGCGCAGCACCTTGTCGTCGTTGACCACCAGCTGGCCGTTCTTGTCGACCGCGAGGGTGGTGGGGGCCACCCAGTCGAGCTGGCTGATATGCTCCGACAGGGTGGGGCCGCTCTCGTCGGCCCAGGTGGTGTAAAAGCCAACGGTGATCGGCCGATACCCGCGCGAGCCCGGACGCGGCTTGTAGGGCCCGCGAAACAGATCGGTGATCGTGTTCGAAAGGCGGCTGACCTGCGCGCGGAAACGCAGCGGCGTGTGCCGCTCGAAGCCCAGCGGTAGCGGCGAGGGCGCGGGAATGGTGACCACGGTGGAGGCGAAGGCAAGGGCCATTACCACCAGCGCCAGCAGCAGCGCGAAAATGCTGCGTCGCATCCAGCGCCGACGGCGGCCCGAGGGGTCGAAAAATATCGGCCTTGGCATGATTTTGGTGTTCCGCTGATTCGAAAACGGGCGATTGGAGCTACATAGATTCTGAGCGAGCAGATCCAAACCGGCGCGAAAGCATGATGCCCCGCGTCGCCCTATACCCACCCATCGCCGCCTCTAGCAGCTTGCGACCCCTCCATCAAAACGAAATGCCAGTCATTTCATGGGAAGGGCTGTGTAGCGGAATGGAATTTATTTCCGGCGCCTTACAATGTCTATCTTGAAAATAGACATTGTAAGGCGCTACCCCGTGACAGACAGTGCGGGGAGCATCGTCGTCAGGCCCTTCGGGGATGGCGTCCGGTTGCCCATTCTGGCGTTTGGTGAGCCCACGCGGGCAGCTTGAAAGTCATGATAATGATAAACCTCCTCTCCCACATGGATGGGCTGCACGCGCTGGCGGGGCTGCTCGTCGGGATTCTCGTCGGCCTCACCGGGGTGGGCGGCGGCTCGCTGATGACGCCGCTGCTGGTGCTGCTATTCGGCATTGCCCCGCAAACCGCCGTCGGCACCGATCTCCTGTTTGCCGCCTCCACCAAAACGGTCGGCTCCTCGATCCACGGCTGGCGCGACACGGTGGAATGGCCGATCGTGCGCCGCCTTGCCTCGGGCAGCATCCCGGCGGCGCTGATAACGCTGTGGGCGCTGTCCTATTATGGCCATATCGGCAAGTCGGCGCAGCACACCATTCTGGTGGTGCTGGCCTGCGCGCTGGCGCTCACCGCCATTTCGGTCACCTATCAACGCAAGCTGATCGCGCTGGTCCGCACGCGCGACGGGGTGCAACGCCCGCGCTGGGTGGCCTTTGGCACGGTGGTGCTGGGCGCGGTGATCGGGGTTGCCGTCTCGATCTCCTCGGTGGGGGCGGGCGCGATTGGCGTCACCGCGCTGCTGATGCTCTATCCCCGGCTGCCGGTGGCGCGCATCGTCGGCTCGGATATCGCCCACGCCGTGCCGCTCACCCTGATCGCGGGGCTGGGGCACTGGTATATCGGCGATGTGAATGGCACGCTGCTGGTCAATCTGCTGATCGGCTCGATCCCGGGCGTGATCGTCGGCAGCCTGATCTCCACCCGCGCCCGCGACAGCGTGCTGCGACCGCTGCTGGCGCTGGTGCTGGCGGCCTCGGCGTGGCAGCTGTTTGTAAAGGCCAATACGCCGGAGAAGGCCGATAAGGCGAAGCCGGTGGCGGGGGCTTTAGCTGAGGTAGGTAAGGCGAAATAGGTAAGGGGAAGGTGCGAGGGGGTTGCCCCCTCGCGCTCCCGGAACTGTCTGCCTTGGCGCACCATCTCGGCGTCGTGCACTTCCGCGAAGCGGTATAATAGCCTGCGGCGCGGCGACCTAGCGCTGATGCCGAACCAGCACGCCACGACGACATTAATGGGAGCGCGAGGGGATAATCCCCTCGCATCTAATCTCTGGCCTACTCCCCCTCAAAGGGGCTTGCATCGCGCCGCCAAGGCGAGCAACCGGCGGGCATGACCCAGCCTCTCGATCTCGCCAGCAACCTCATCGCCCACATTCTTGCCGTCGCCGCGCGCGCGGGGGGCAAGCCGTTTCTGATCGAGGGCGAGGCGACGCGCCTGTCCTATGCCGATCTGGAGCCGCGGACGGCGCGGCTTGCCGCCCGCCTTGCCAGCCTTGGCGGCGCGCCGGGGGATCGCATTGTGGTGCAGGTGGAGAAGTCGGTGGAGGCGGTGCTGCTGTATCTTTCCGCCCTGCGCGCGGGGCTGGTGTTCGTGCCGCTGAACACGGCTTACACCGCCGCCGAGCTGGCCTATTTCATCGGCGATGCCGAGCCCGCCATTGTGGTGTGCCGCGTGGGCGACGAGGCGGCGGTGCGCGATGTGGCGGGGGCTGCGGCGGTGGTCACGCTGGGCGCGGATGGCGCGGGCTCGCTGCTGGCTGATCTGCCCGATGCCGCCTTGCCGCTGGTGCCGCGCGGGGCTGCTGATCTGGCCGCGATTCTCTACACCTCGGGCACCACCGGCCGCTCGAAGGGGGCGATGCTGACCCACGCCAATCTCCTTTCCAACGCGCTGACGCTGAAGGAGCTGTGGCGCTGGAGCAGCGATGATGTGCTGATCCATATCCTGCCGATCTATCATGTGCATGGGCTGTTTGTGGCGCTGCACGGGGCGCTGCTGGCGGGGGCGAGTGTGCTGTGGCATCAGGGCTTTGATCCCGGCGCGGTGATCGCCGATTTCGCCCGCGCCACGGTGCTGATGGGCGTGCCCACGCATTATACCCGCCTGATGGATCAGCCTGCCCTGACGCGCGAGGCCTGCGTGCCGATGCGGCTGTTTATCTCGGGCTCGGCGCCCTTGCTGGCGGCGGCGCACGAGCGGTTCGAGGCGCTCACCGGCAGCCGCATCCTCGAGCGCTATGGCATGACCGAATGCGGCATGATTACCTCCAACCCCTATGACGGAGAGCGCCTCGCCGGCACCGTGGGCTATCCGCTGCCGGGCGTGGAGGTGCGCGTGCGCGGCGAGGGCGGGGCCTTGGTGGCGCGGGGCGAGCCGGGCGTGCTGGAGGTGCGCGGGCCCAATGTCTTCGCGGGCTATTGGCGCAACCCGGAAAAGACCGCGCAGGAGTTTCGCGTGGATGGCTATTTCATCACCGGCGATGTGGCGGTGGAAGCCGGGGATGGCCGCATCACGCTGGTGGGGCGCGAGAAGGATCTGATCATCGCGGGCGGCCTCAATATCTATCCCAAGGAGATCGAGGAGGCGATCGACCAGCTTCCGGGCGTGGCCGAATCGGCGGTGATCGGGGTGCCGCACGCGGATTTGGGCGAGGCGGTGGTGGCGGTGGTGGCCCGCGAGCCGGGGGCCGCGCTGGCTGGCGAAGCGGTGCTGGCGGCGATCGCGGGCCAGCTCGCCCGCTTCAAGCATCCGCGCGCGGTGCTGATTGTGGATGCCCTGCCGCGCAACGCCATGGGCAAGGTGCAGAAGGCGGCCTTGCGCGCGGAGCATGGCGCGCTGTTTGCCCACTAAAGGCAGGGGCCACTAAAGACAGGGGCCACTAAAGACAGGGGATGGGGCCTCGTAGAAGGAGTTGTTTGCGCTGAGCCCGCCGCAAGGGCAGAGGGCGCTGGCAGAAATACCCCAAAACCCGCTAGGGAACCCTATGTCTAAAACCCTGACCCACCTTGAGCGGCTAGAGGCCGAGAGCATCCACATCATCCGCGAGGTGGTGGCCGAGGCCGAGCGGCCGGTGATGCTTTATTCGGTGGGCAAGGATTCCGCCGTGATGCTGCATCTGGCGCGCAAGGCTTTCTATCCCAGCCCGCCGCCGTTTCCGCTGCTGCATGTCGACACGACGTGGAAGTTCCGCGCGATGTATGAGCTGCGCGACAAGATGGCCGAGCTTTCGGGCATGGATCTCTTGGTTTACCACAACCCAGAAGCCGCCGCGCAGGGCATCAACCCCTTCGATCACGGCGCGCTGCACACCGATATGTGGAAGACCGAGGGGCTGAAGCAGGCGCTCGACAAATATGGCTTCGACGCGGCCTTTGGCGGCGCGCGGCGCGACGAGGAAAAGAGCCGGGCGAAAGAGCGCATCTTCTCCTTCCGCACCGCCAGCCACGGCTGGGACCCGAAGAACCAGCGGCCCGAGCTGTGGAACCTCTACAACGCCAGGAAGGCCAAGAACGAGAGCATTCGCGTGTTCCCGATCTCGAACTGGACCGAGCTGGATGTGTGGCAATATATCCACCTCAACGACATCCCGATCGTGCCGCTCTATTTCGCCGGCAAGCGCCCCACGGTGGAGCGCGACGGGATGCTGCTGATGGTCGATGACGACCGCTTTCCGCTGAAGCCCGGCGAGGTGCCGGTGGAGCGTTCGATCCGGTTTCGCACGCTGGGCTGCTATCCGCTGACCGGCGCGGTGGAGAGCACGGCCAGCACCCTGCCCGAAATCATCCAGGAAACCCTGCTCACCACCACCAGCGAGCGGCAGGGGCGCGCCATCGACAAGGATTCGGGCGGCGCGGGCATGGAAGTCAAAAAGCAGCAGGGGTATTTCTGATGTCTGGCAAGACCCCTGAAAATAGCAACAATGGCCCCATCTATGTTGTCGACGATCTGATCGCGCAGGATATCGACGCCTATCTCGAAAGCCACCAGCACAAGACCATGCTGCGCTTCATCACCTGCGGCAGCGTGGATGACGGCAAGAGCACGCTGATCGGGCGGCTGCTGTATGACAGCAAGATGATCTTCGAGGATCAGCTCGCCGCGCTGGAGAGCGACAGCAAGAAGCAGGGCACGCAGGGGCAGGAGATCGACTTCGCGCTGCTGGTCGATGGCCTCGCCGCCGAGCGCGAGCAGGGCATCACCATCGATGTCGCCTATCGCTTCTTCAACACCGAAAAGCGCAAGTTCATCGTCGCCGATTGCCCCGGCCACGAGCAATATACCCGCAACATGATTACGGGGGCCTCCACCGCCGATCTCGCCGTCATCCTGATCGACGCGCGCAAGGGCGTGCTGGTGCAGACGCGCCGCCATTCCTATCTGTGCCACCTGATCGGCATCCGCAACATCGTGCTGGCGGTGAACAAGATGGATCTGGTCGGCTATGATCAGGAGGTGTTTGATCGCATCGTCGCCGATTACACCGCCTTTGCCCGCAGCATCGGCATCGAGAGCTTCACCGCCCTGCCGATTTCGGGCTTCAAGGGCGATAATATCACGAGCCTTTCGGCCAACACGCCATGGTATGCTGGCCCCACCCTGATCGAGCATCTCGAAAGCGTCGAGCTGGGCACCGAGCGCGATGCGGCCAAGCCGTTGCGGATGCCGGTGCAGTGGGTCAATCGCCCCAATCTCGATTTCCGGGGCTTCTCGGGGCTGATCGCCAGCGGCAGCGTTCGCCCAGGCGATGCCATCCGCGTGCTGCCCTCGGGGAAAACCAGCACGGTCAGCCGCATCGTCACCTTCGATGGCGATCTCGACGAGGCCGTGGCCGGGCAATCGGTCACCCTCACCCTCGCCGACGAGGTGGATTGCTCGCGCGGGGATGTGATTGCCGCCGCCGACGCCCCCCCGCAAGCCGCCGATCAGTTCGAGACCACGCTGGTGTGGCTGGCCGACGAGCCCTTGATCGTGGGCCGGGCCTATTGGCTGAAGCTGGGCACGCAGCTGGTCTCGGCCACGGTCCACGCGCCGAAATACACCGTCAACGTCAATACCATGGAGCACGTCGCCGCGAAAACGCTGGAGCTGAACGCCATCGGCGTCGCCCAGATCGCCACCGACAGGCCCATCGTGTTCGAGCCCTATGCCGAGAACCACCAAAGCCCAAACAAGACCTTGGGCGGCTTCATCCTGATCGACAAGATGACCAACGCCACCGTGGGCGCGGGGATGCTGCATTTCAGCCTGCGCCGCGCACAAAATGTGCATTGGCAGGCGCTGGATATCAGCCGCGAGGCACACGCCGCGCTGAAGAACCAGAAGCAGGCGGTGCTGTGGTTCACCGGGCTTTCGGGCTCGGGCAAGAGCACCATCGCCAATCTCGTCGAGAAGAAGCTGCACTCGATGGGCAAGCATTCCTTCCTGCTCGATGGCGACAATGTGCGCCACGGGCTGAACAAGGATCTCGGCTTCACCGAGGCCGACCGCATCGAGAATATCCGCCGCGTGGGCGAGGTGGCCAAGCTGATGAGCGACGCCGGGCTGATCGTCATCACCGCCTTCATCAGCCCCTTCCGCGCCGACCGCGACATGGTGCGCTCGATGCTGCCCGAGGGCGAGTTCATCGAGGTGTTTATCGACACCCCGCTGGAGGTGGCCGAGGCGCGCGATGTGAAGGGTCTCTACAAAAAGGCGCGGGCCGGTCAGCTGAAGAACTTCACCGGCATCGACAGCCCCTATGAGGCCCCGGAACACCCCGAGCTGCACATCGACACCACCCGCATGGATGCCGACGATGCCGCCGAGCTGATCGTCAACAGCCTGCTGGGCAGCTATTGGATGCCCACGATATGAGCCAGCTGACCGACGCCGAGCTTGCCGCGCATCTTGCCGAGGTGGCGGGGCGGCTGCTGCTCACCGTGCGCGAGAGCGGCTTGCTGAGCCTTAAGGCGTTGGGCAAGGCGGGCGATGCCACCGCCAATGAGTTCCTGATGGCGGCCCTGCGCGAGCAACGCCCCGAGGATGGGCTGCTCAGCGAGGAGGAGAAGGACAATCCCGAGCGGCTGGGCAAAAGCCGGGTGTGGATTGTCGACCCCGTGGATGGCACGCGCGAATATGGTGAAATCACGGACGGGAGGCCGCGCGCCGATTGGGCGGTGCATGTGGCGCTCAGCGTGGATGGGGTGCCGGTGATTGGCGCGGTGGCGCTGCCCGGGGCCAACGATGGCAAGGGCCTCGTGCTGCGCAGCGACCGGCCTGCCATCGTGCCCCCCGCGCCCGAGCGGCTGCGGATGGTCGTCTCGCGCACGCGCCCGGCCAAAGAGGCCGTGGCCGTGGCCGAGGTGCTGGGGGCAGAGCTGCTGCCGATGGGCTCTGCCGGAGCCAAGGCGATGGCGATAGTGCTGGGGCAGGCCGATATTTATCTCCACTCCGGCGGGCAATATGAGTGGGACAGCTGCGCGCCGGTGGCGGTGGCCTTGGCGGCGGGCCTGCATTGCAGCCGCATCGATGGCAGAGCGCTGCTCTATAATCAGGCCGATACCTATATGCCCGATCTGCTGATCTGCCGGCCGGAACACGCCGCCCGCGTGCTCGACGAGGTGGCGCGAATCGGGGGCTGAGCGGTCCTGTCGGCACGTTACTATGAGCAGCCTATATTTTAGGCTGGAATATAGTCAGCATTGCTAGTATTTCCGGGCGATGCATGAAGAAAACATCGGCTCGATGGTCGCCCATGTGGCGCGACTGATGCGACGTTCGTTCGATGAGCGCGCGCGCGGCATTGGGGCCACCAGGCCGCAATGGCAGGTGCTCAATCTGCTGTCCCGCTATGAGGGCATCAATCAGGGTGGCCTCGCCGAGATGCTGGAGGTGGAGCCGATCACCCTTGGCCGCATGATCGACCGCCTGCAGGATGCCGAACTGGTGGAGCGCCGCGCCGACCCCGCCGATCGCCGCGCCTGGCGGCTGCATGTCACCGCCAAGGGCAATGCGCTGATCGCCGCGCTGCGGCCCTATGGTCAGGAAACGCTGGAGCAGGCGCTGGAGGGTATCGACGACACCCGCCGCGCCGATCTGATGGCCATGCTGGTGAGGATACGCGCCAATCTCTCGCGCAAGGACAGCCCCGATCCCCCGACCCCCGCATCCAAGCCGGATGAGGCTAAAAAGCGCTAGCTGAGCTGGGCGATCTGCTCGGCCACCGTCAGCAGTGCGCGCGCCTGATCTAGGTGGAGCAGCTCGGTCATCTTGCCATCCACGCGGATCGCGCCCTTGCCGGCGTTTTCGGGCAGGGCGAAGGCGGCGATTACGCCCTGTGCCCAGGCCAGTTCCTCGGCCGAGGGGGTGAACACCGCGTTGCAGGGGGCGATCTGATCGGGATGGATCAGGCTCTTGCCATCGAAGCCATAGGCGAGGCCCTGCTCGGCCTCGGCGCGAAAGGCGTCGAGGTCGCGGAATTCGTTGCACACCCCATCGAGGATGGCGAGGCCATGCGCCCGCGCTGCCGCCACCGCCATGCCCAGCATCGGCAGAAATACCCCGCGATCAGGGGTGAGCCTGGCCCGCATTTCCTTGGCGAGATCATTGGTGCCCATCACCCACAGGCTGAGGCGGGTGGAGGCGGCCTGCGCGGCCATCTCGTCCAGCCGCAGCACCGCGCCGCAGGTCTCGATCATCGTCCATAGCTGGAGCGCGGGGGGGGCATCGGCCAGCGACGCATGATAGCGCGCGATATCCTGCGCGCTGGAAACCTTGGGCACCAGCACGGCATCCGCGCCTGATGTGGCGATAGCGGCCAGATCAGCCGCGCCCCATTCGGTGTCGAGCCCATTGGCGCGAATCGCCACTTCCCGCCCGCCAAAGCCACCCTCGCGCACCGCGGCCACGGCAGCCTCGCGCGCGGTCTGCTTCATCTCGGGGGCCACTGCATCCTCCAGATCGAGGATGACGATATCGGCGGGCAGCGTGCGCGCCTTGGCGATGGCCTTGGCATTAGAGGCGGGCAGATAGAGCGCGCTGCGGCGTGGCCGGGAACTGGGGGGGCTGGTACTCATGCGGAATGCTTAGCCCGCGAAGCCGCCATAGCGCCCGCGCCAGAACAGCATCGGATCGCCTTCGTGATGCGCGGCAAGGTTTTCCACCATGCCTATCACGAAGAGGTGGTCTCCGGCGTCGATCACCTGATGCAGGCGGCATTCGATGGTGGCGAGCGCCTTGTCGAGCATCGGCAGGCCATGGGGCGAGGGATGCCAGGCAACGCCCACGAATTTGTCGGTTTTGCCAGCAAGAACGCGGGCTTCTCCGCCCTGATCGGCGGCGAGGATGTTGACGGCGAAGCGCCCGGTAGCCTCGATCTGCGGCCACGAGGCGGATTTGCGATCGGGCAGAAAGCCCACCAGCGGCGGATCGAGCGAGACCGAGGTGAAGCTGCCCACCAGCAGCGCCAGCGGCGTGCCATCGGCATCGACCGAGGTGATCGCGGCCACCCCGGTGGGGTAATGGCCCAGAACCTGCCTGTATTCCGCCTGATCGATCATCGTTTCGCTCACAAAGCCCCCACTAGCCGCGTTGGTGTTACCCGGCCAGCCGGGCGTCGGCTCTTCATGGCCGAGCCGGGCGCGAAGGGCAATCTTCGATTGCGCGCCATCTTGCAGAATGGTCGCAATCGCTGGTAGGGGCGGTTAACCGCTCGACTAAAGCCAAAGCCCGGTGAGCCTGTCTCACAGGGCTTTGGCTAAGCCCGTGCGGCACTTGAGCATTCCCAAGGCTTGATGCGCCAGCATCTCAGAGCCTTGATATAAAGCGGCGGGAACCACCAATGACCGATCTTTTCCAGCTTACCGAAGACCAGCTCGCCATTCAGGAAATGGCCCAGAGGTTCACCGCCGATCGCATTACCCCCTTTGCGGCCCAGTGGGATGAAGATCACCACTATCCGGTCGATGTGTGGAAGGCTGCTGGCGAGCTGGGTTTTGGCGCGATTTATGTGTCGGAGGAAAGCGGTGGTATTGGCCTTGGCCGGCTCGAATCGGCGCTGATCATGGAGGCGATGGCCTATGGCTGCCCGGCCACCAGCGCCTTCATCTCGATCCACAACATGGCGGTGTGGATGATCGACACCTATGGCGATGCCGATCTCAAGGCGCGCTATCTGCCCGAACTGGTCAGCATGGAGAAGATCGCCTCCTACTGCCTCACCGAGCCCGGCTCGGGCTCGGACGCGGCGGCGCTGAAGACCAGCGCGAAATTGGATGGCGATCACTATGTGCTCAATGGCACCAAGCAGTTCACCTCGGGTGGCGGGGTCAACGACATCTATGTGGTGATGGTGCGCACCGGGGATGCCGGGCCCAAGGGTATCTCCTGCGTGGTGGTGGAAAAGGATGCGCCGGGGCTCTCCTTCGGCGCGCCCGAGCGGAAGCTGGGCTGGAATGCCTCGCCCACGGCGCAGGTGATTTTCGACAATGTGCGGATTCCTGTTGCCAATCGCGTCGGCAAGGAAGGCGATGGCTTCAAATTCGCCATGGCCGGCCTCGATGGCGGGCGCATCAATATCGGTGCCTGCTCGCTGGGCGGCGCGCAGCGCTGCCTCGACGAGGCGGTGCAATACGTCAAGGATCGCAGCCAGTTTGGCAAGGCAATCGCCGAGTTCCAGAACACCCAGTTCACTCTCGCCGATATGGCGACCGATCTGGAGGCGGCCCGCGCGCTGCTCTATCTCGCCGCCGCCAAGGTGACGTCTGGAGCGCCCGACAAGACCCGCTTTGCCGCCATGGCCAAGAAGTTCGCCACAGATCATGGCTCGCAGATCGTGGATCAGGCGCTGCAATTGTTTGGCGGCTATGGCTATCTCAAGGATTACCCGATTGAGCGCTTCTGGCGCGATCTGCGCGTGCACCGCATCCTTGAGGGCACCAACGAGGTCATGCAGATGATCATTGGCCGCGATCTGCTGAAGTAAGCCGGGGGGGCTGCGGGGTGGGGCAAGCCTCACCCCCTAATTACCCCGCGCTGAGGCCGCCGTCGAGCTTCAGCTCGGCTCCGGTCATGAAGGCGCTTTCGTCGCTGGCGAGGAACACCGCGCCCTGCGCCACCTCCGTCGCGCTGCCCAGCCGCCCCATCGGCAGCTGCGCGGCGAGGGCGGCGGCGAGCTTCTCGCGCGGCACGCCAGCGGGGCACTCGATGGTGTCGAGCATTGGCGTATCGGTCCAGCCGGGCATCAGCGCGTTGCAGCGGATCGGCCACCCTTGCTCGGCGCAATGCAGCGCCACCGAGCGGGTGAGGCTCCACACCGCGGCCTTGCTGGCGCCATAGGCGGCCATATCCGCGCGGGCGACGATGGCGGCGATTGAGGCGACGTTGACGATGGCGGCGCCCCCGCCCCTACAGCCGTTCTCGCGCAGCAGCGGCAGCGCCTGCTGGCAGCCGAGGAACACCCCATCGGCATTCACCGCAAAGGCCTGCCGCCAAGCGCTGAGTGGGGTGCTCTCCACCGTGCCGCCGATGCCGATGCCGGCGTTGTTCACCAGCACGCTGAGCCCGCCCAATTCCTGACGGGCAAACGCGAGGGCGGCGGCCCACTCGGCCTCGCTGGTCACATCGAGGCGGCAGGAGAGGGCGGGGGGTAGCGCGTTGGGGGTGGCGGCGCGAATCGCTTGCGCCTGCGCGGCGGCGGCATTGGCATCGATGTCGGTGAGCAGCACGCGGGCCCCCTCGGCCACAAAGGCGGCGGCGATGGCCGCGCCGATGCCGCTGCCCGCGCCGGTGATCAGCGCGCGTTTGCCGGCCAAGCGACCGCTCATGGCGCGGAATTTCCCAGCAGCGTTGGCCCCAGCAGCAGCAGCAGCTTCACATCCACCGCATCGCCCAGCGCCCGGCGCTCGGCCAGAAAGGCGGGCAGGGTGGCCAGCGCCACACGATGCACGGTGATATTCTCGCCCTCGGTGCCGCCGCCGGGGCCCACTTGGGTCAGATCATGCGCGCGCAGCAGGGTGAAGCTCTCGCTGACCATCCCCGGCGACGACCAGAACTCGCCCAGCGCCTCCATCCGCCCGGCGCGATAGCCGGTTTCCTCCTCCAGCTCGCGGGCGGCGGCCTCCAGCGCGTCCTCGTGCTCACTGCCGGCCACATCGCCGATGAGCCCGGCGGGCAGCTCGATGCAGGGCCGCCCCAGCGGCACGCGGTATTGCTCCACCAGAATGACCTCGCCCGCCTCCACCGCCAGAATCACCGCCGCGCGCATCCCCCTTGCGCGGGAAACATATTCCCAGCGGCCCCGCACCTTGGTGGTGAGGAAGCTCCCCTGCCACACGGTCTGTTCGGGGGCGTCTGCGTCGCGATCCTGGGTCAAGCGGGCCTCGTGGGTTGGGGGCTGGGGTGGCAGTCTGTGATAGCGCCCGCCCAAGGGGGATCAAGCGGGGGTTGCAGGCCGGTTGGCAGGGCAGGGCGAATAGGGCAGAGTGCGGTCACAAGACTAGCGGAGGAAGCCATGTTTCAGGAATTCAAGACCTTCATCGCGCGGGGCAACGTGCTCGATCTGGCGGTGGGTGTGATCATCGGCGGGGCCTTTGGCAAGATCGTGGCCTCGCTCACCGATGATATTCTGATGCCAGTGATCGGCAAGATCACCGGTGGGGTCGATTTTTCCAGCAAGTTCATCCTGCTCGGGCCCATTCCCGCCAAATACACCGGCTCGCCCGCCGACTATGCCGCGCTGAAAAAGGCGGGGGTGGCGATGCTGGGCTATGGCTCTTTTGTTACCGCGATCCTCAATTTTGTGATCATGGCCTTTGTGATCTTCCTGATCGTGAAGGGCGCCAACAAGCTGGCCCCCAAGCCCGAGGCGGCCCCCGCTGGCCCCACCGAGGTGGAGCTGCTGACCGAGATCCGCGACGCGCTAAAGAAGGGCTGAGCGCTGCGATATTTGACCGTTGTTTCAGCAAAAAGGCCGGGGCTGCTTCTCCCGGCCTTTTCTTTTGCCCGGCACGCCCTATATGGGAACTGCCGGTTTCGACCGGATATGGCGATAAATTGTGGTGTGCAATAGGCACAGCGGACCCGGGGGCGGTACCCGGCGGCTCCACCATCACTACTCCGTTTTTAGCGGAGGCCCCGTTGTCGCGGGGGTGTTGATGGGGCCGAACTAGGATCGACGTGTGTTGAAAAGCACTATTTTTGCCCGGGCTGAGTAACCCGTTCAAGGCTCAAAACTCACAAGTGCCAACGACAACGAAGCACTCGCCCTCGCTGCGTAATTTGACGGCCCCTAAAGGCCTGAATTTACAAAGCTAAAGCGCGGTTGGACCGACCGGGCAACAGAACGGATTCCAGCGGCCCGGGGTGGGCCGGGCAACAGAACCACCCCACCTTACTGGCGCTGCCATGGCTTGGGCCCGGCGCGCCCCCTCGCATCCCGCTACTCTTTCGGAGCAGTATCCCGCGCCTTTGCCTCATGCCGCAGGCAATCGAGGATCTTCGCCCCCGCCATCAGCACCGTGATCATGCAGGCGCCAAACAGCAGCTTGCCGCCCCATCCCGGAAAGCGCACGAGATAGGTGCTGCCGCGCTGGGCCGAGCCGACGGCCAGCGCATAGATCACGCATAAGGCTTCCGCGCGGGTCTTAATGGTGAAAAGGCGGGCAAGTCTGGCGCGCATAAGGCTCTTGATGCTGAAGGGCGGCTGGGATGAGCCACCATCATGCCTGCCCCGGGCCAGGTCGCAAGGGGTCGGTGAGGCCGGGACGGGCCTGCCGTGTCCAGTATCGGGACGCCCCCGCCGCCCTCATCACCCTCCATTGCTGTCAAAATCCACCGCCAAAAGCCACCCCATCCGCCCTATGCCCGGTTGCCAATCGGGGCGGCTTGGGCCATAGGCTCTCGCCTCCTCTCCCCGGAGTGAACACAGTTTTTCCCGCGCGGCCGCCCTTTGGCCGGCGCGGCCTTAGCCATGGTGAGATGCAATGGACGTGAAGGTTGAACGGTCGGGTCTTTCGGTCGATGCGCGGCTGGCCGCTTTTGTAGAGCAGGATGTGCTGGCTCCGCTCGGGCACGATGTGGCGGCTTTCTGGCAGGGCTTTGCCGCGTTGCTGGGGGATCTCGCCCCGGTGAACCGCGCGCTGCTGGCCAAGCGCGACGATCTGCAGGCGAAGATCGATGCGTGGCACCTCGCCCGCGCCGGCAAGCCCATCGAGCAGGCTGAATATCAGGCCTTCCTGCGCGAGATCGGCTATCTCGTGCCCGAGCCCGCGCCCTTCGCCATCGGCACGCAGAATGTCGACGCCGAGATCGCCACCATGGCTGGCCCGCAGCTGGTGGTGCCGGTGCTCAACGCCCGCTTCCTGTTGAACGCCGCCAATGCCCGCTGGGGCAGCCTCTACGACGCCTATTACGGCACCGACGCGCTCGACGCCGCCCCGGCCATCCCCGGTGGCTACGACGAAGTGCGCGGGGCCGCCGTGGTGGCCAAGGTGCGCGAATTCCTGAATGGCACCATCCCCGGCTGGGAAGCGGCGCTGACGGGCGGCACCTGCCCCTATCCCTTCGCCACGAAGCCCGGCGGCGTGCTGTTCAGCCACAACGGCCTGCATATCGAGCTGGTGATCGATCGCAATCATCAGGTGGGCCGCAGCGATCCGCTGGGCATCGCCGATGTCATCCTCGAATCGGCGCTGACCACCATCGTCGATCTCGAGGATTCGATCGCGGCGGTGGACGCCGAGGACAAGCTCGCCGCTTACACCAACTGGCTGGGGGTGATCCGGGGCGATCTCGTCGATAGCTTCGAGAAGGGCGGCAAGACCATGACCCGCGCCCTTGCGCCCGATCGCGAATGGACCGCCCCCAATGGCAAGAGCCTGACGCTCTCGGGCCGCAGCCTGCTGTTCATCCGCAACGTTGGCCATCTGATGACCAACCCGGCGATCAGCCAAGCCGATGGCAGCGAGATCCCCGAGGGCATTATGGATGCGGTGATCACCAGCGCCATCGGCACCCACGATGTGCGCGGCCTTGGCAAATATCGCAACAGCAAGACCAACAGCATCTACATCGTGAAGCCCAAGATGCACGGGCCCGAGGAAGCCGCCTTCACCAACACGCTGTTTGACCGCGTGGAAGATTTGCTCGGCCTGCCGCGCCACACCATCAAGGTCGGCGTGATGGACGAGGAGCGCCGCACCTCGGCCAACCTCTCGGCCTGCATCCATGCCGTGAAAGACCGCATCGTCTTCATCAACACCGGCTTCCTCGACCGCACCGGCGACGAGATCCACACCTCGATGCGCGCTGGCCCCGTCATCCGCAAAAACGCGATGAAGGGCAGCGGCTGGATCGCCGCCTACGAGAAGCGCAACGTTGGCATCGGCCTCGCCGATGGCCTCTCCGGCAAGGCGCAGATCGGCAAGGGCATGTGGGCCGCGCCCGATCGCATGGGCGCAATGATGGTCGAAAAGACCGTGCATCCCAAGTCTGGCGCCAACACCGCCTGGGTGCCCTCGCCCACCGCCGCCACGCTGCACGCCACGCACTATCACCAGATCGATGTGTTTGCCGTGCAGAAGGACATCGCCAAGGAGCCGGTGCCAGGCCTCGATGCGCTGCTGACCATCCCGCTGGCGCTCGGCGTCAATTTCTCGCCCGAGGAAATCGCCGAGGAACTGGACAACAACGCCCAGGGCCTGCTCGGCTATGTGGTGCGCTGGATCGATCAGGGCGTCGGCTGCTCGAAGGTGCCCGACTTCCACGACGTCGGCCTGATGGAAGACCGCGCCACGCTGCGTATCTCCAGCCAGCACATGGCCAACTGGCTGCTGCATGGCATCGCCACCCGCGAGCAAGTGCTCGATTCGCTGCACCGCATGGCCGCCAAGGTCGACGCGCAAAACGCCGGTGACGCGCTGTATGAGCCGATGGCCGGGCGGTTTGACGAAAGCCTCGCCTTCCAGGCCGCGCTCGATCTGGTGTTCAAGGGCGTGGAGCAGCCAAGCGGCTATACCGAGCCGTTGCTGCACGCCTGGCGGCGTAAGAAGAAGGCGCTGGCGAAGGGGTGAGTATTGAAGGGGTAGATGCGAGGGGGTAACCCCCTCGCATCTACCCCTTTCTAATCCTTCCGCCCCATCTCTTTCGCCACCGCGACAAACTCCGCCACGCTCAGCGTTTCGGCCCGCCTATCCGCCGCAATCCCCACGCGCTCCAGCGCCTCCAGAGCCCCGGGCAGGCCCTTGAGGCTTTGCCGCAGCATCTTGCGGCGCTGGCCGAAGGCGGATTCGGTGAGCCGGGCGAGGGTGCGGGCGGAGACGCCTTCCGGCGCCGCTTCCGGCACGACGTGGATGATGGCGCTCATCACCTTGGGCGGCGGGGTGAAGGCGCTGCGGTGGACTTTCATCGCGATGCGGGGCTTGGCGCGCCACTGCGAGAGCACGGCGAGGCGGCCATAGGTGCCGGGATCGGCGGGGGTGCCGACGATGCGGATGGCCACTTCCTGCTGGAACATCAGGGTCAGGCTGCTCCAGCGCGGCGGCCACTGCTCGCCCGAGAGCCAGCCGGTGAACAGCGCGGTGCCGACGTTGTAGGGCAGATTGGCGATGATGGCGTAGGGCTCGTCGAATAGCGTTTCGGGCGCGATTTTCAGCGCGTCGCCCTCGATCACGCGCAGCTGGCCGGGGAAGGCTTCCGCCAGTTCGGCGAGGGCGGGGAGGCAGCGGCGGTCCATCTCGATGGCGGTGACGCGGGCGCCAGCGCGCAGCAGGGCGCGGGTGAGGCCGCCGGGGCCGGGGCCCACTTCGAGCACCGCCTGCCCAGCCAGCTTGCCGGGCACGGCGGCGATGCGGGCCAGCAGTTGTTCGTCGAACAGGAAGTTTTGCCCCAGCGCCTTGGTGGCGATGAGGCCGTGGGCGGCGATTACCTCGCGCAGGGGGGGGAGGTCTGGGAGTGTGGGGTTAGTCATAGGGTGGCGCGGCGGGCGGCGCATTCGCCCGCCATGCGGATTGCCGCTGCCATCGCGCCGGGATCGGCGAGGCCCTTGCCGGCGATGGCGAAGGCGGTGCCGTGATCGGGCGAGGTGCGGATGATCGGCAGCCCCAGCGTGGTGTTGACCCCGGCGTCGAAATCCAGCGTCTTCAGCGGGATCAGCGCCTGATCGTGATACATGCAGAGCGCCAGATCATAGCTCTCGCGCATCCGGGGGGCGAAGAGGGCGTCGGCGCTGTGCGGGCCGGTGGCGTCGATCCCGGCGGCGCGCAATTGGGCGACGGCGGGGGCGATGATCCGCGCTTCCTCGTCGCCCATGCGGCCATCCTCGCCGGCGTGGGGATTGAGCGCGGCGATGGCGAGGCGTGGGCGCGCGAGGCCGAAATCGCGCGAAAGGGCGGCGGCGGCGACCTTGGCGCGGCGCACGATCAGCGCGGTGCTGAGCGCCGCTGGCACCGCGCCCAGCGCGATATGCACGGTGATCGGCACGGTGCGCAAGCGGGGCCCGGCGAGCATCATCACCGCGTCCTCTGCCGCGACGCCACAGGCCTGCGCCACGAACTCGGTCTGCCCGGGATGGGCGAAGCCGACGGCGGCAAGGCGCGATTTGGCGATGGGGCCGGTGACCAGCCCGCTGGCCGCGCCCGATACCGTCAGCCGCGTGGCTTCTGTCAACGAGGCCAATGCGAGGCGCGCGCCAGCTTCATCGGGCGCGCCGGGCTGGTAGGGCGCGTCGGCCTCGCCGGGCAGGCTCAGCACGGGCAGGGCGTTCGGAAAGGCGCCCAGCGCCTGCGCGGGATCGGTGATGGGGGCGATGGCGATGGCCAGCCCGCGCGAGGCACCCGCCTCGGCCAGCAGCCTCGCTCCGCCCACCACGAAGAACGGCGGCAGCGGGGCATGGCCGCTCTCAGCCCGCCGCGCCCACACCGCCGCGATCAGCTCTGGCCCCACCCCCGCCGGATCGCCCAGCGAGACCGCCAGCGGAACACCGACGCCGCTCATGGCGATAGACGGGCGTTAGCGGGAGAGCCCACCCGATGGCGGGCCACCCGCAGCATCAGTTGTAATCGATAATCGCGTCGCGGCGCAGGTCGCGCAGATACATCTGCGCGCGCTTGTTGACGCGGTCATCTTCCATCTGCGACATCAGCTCCTCGAAGCTCGGGCCTTCAGCCACCTTGGGATCGTCGCGGCCGCACAGCATCAGCATGCGCACGCCGTCCTTCATCGATCCGAAGGGCTGGGTGGCCTCGCCCAGCGAGAGGCCGAGCAGCGATTGTTGCAGCCCGGCGGGCAGATCGCGCACCTTCACCTGATCGTTGGCGACAACCTGTGCGCCGATCTTGGCGGCGGCCGCATCGATGCCGCCGCAACCATGCGCGGTCTTGACCATGGCGGCCATCTCGTCGGCGCGCCTGCTGGCTTCGGCTTCGGGGGTGTTGGGCGGCAAATTGATCGAGATCTGCTTCAGGGCGAGGATCGCATCGCGCGGATCGGCGGTGAGCACCTGCCGCTTGTCGATGAGATAGATGATCGAGAAACCGCCGCGCAGCTCGATCGGCCCGGCCAGTTGGTTCGCACCAAGGCCGCGCGCCGCATTGGCCAGCTCGGGCGGAAGCTGGGCGAGGCGAATCCAGCCGAGATCGCCGCCCACCGCCGCGGTGGAGGCCTCGGAATATTGCCGCGCATAAGCCACAAAGCTGCCGCCCTGCTTCAGCTGCGCCATGATCTGCTGGGCATTTTTCGCCACTTGCTCGCGGCTTTCCGGGGTGGCGGAAAGGAAGATTTCACCCAGACGATATTCCTCGGTGCCCTTCGAGGCCTTCATCCGGTCGATCAGCTCGCGCACCTCGACTTCGCTGACATTGACAAAGGGCTGCACATTGCGGCGCAGCACCCGCTGCCAGGCCATCTCGCCCTTGATCTGGCGCTTGAGCGAGGCGGGCGAGGAGCCGATGGAGGCGAGATAGGCGTCGAGCTTGGGCACCGTCTGGTGGAAGTTTTCCTGCGCCACGCGGGCGTAGGTCTCGTCGATCTCGGAATCGTCGATGGTGATATCGGCGGTTTTCGCTTCCTGGATTTCCAGCGTCTCGTCGATGAGGTTACGCAGGATCTGCAGGCGCAGGCGCTCGGTTTCCTCGGGGCTGGCCTTGTTGCCATTGGCGGCGAGGATCAGGGCGAGGCGCTGATCGACATCGGTGCCCGTCACGATATCGCCATTGATGACGGCGGTGGGGCGGCGCAGATTGGGATTGGAGTGCCCCAGCATGGTCACGTCGTTGGGCACGGTGATAGCAGCTTGCGCGCCGCTGTCGGGATCGATGTCTTGCGCGCTGGCTTCCACGGCCAGCACCACCAGACCGAGCGCGGCCAAACCTAGCGCGACGGGCCCCAGCCCGGCCCGCATCAGCCCCTTGGAACGCAATCTGCCCGAACCGATAGAGATACGG
>Ga0007882_10000354_pt1 | contig 27051 bp, 24 predicted proteins | sample CryBogCBH12Aug01_FD_71195 | JGI IMG/M metagenome (GOLD analysis project Ga0007882, IMG submission 71195) | Freshwater microbial communities from Crystal Bog, Wisconsin, USA - CBH12Aug09.1 | ecosystem: Environmental > Aquatic > Freshwater > Lake | place: Crystal Bog, Wisconsin, USA | collected... | reverse complement strand
TCATTACCATCAAATAACATGCCATCTTTCAGGCTATCCCCACTTCCAATCTCACTTTCGCTCATTCTTCAGTGGGCTCCTAATGTATCACATCAACCCCTTACTTCCAAATCTTTTATTGCGATCTTGTTAAAAAAGGATTAAAAAGGCTAATTTATTCTGCCTCTTCCTTATCAAACGGAAGAAACGAAGGCATATCAACGGCCAACTCGATCTGATGAGACCCCTTTGCATGCTTTTTGGCGGCCGCTACAAATCCATGAAAAAGAGGATGCACTTTCTGGACTCTTGATTTTAGCTCGGGATGAAACTGTACACCGACAAACCACGGATGATCCTTCAACTCTATAATCTCAATCAATTCTCCGTTTGGTGAAGTCCCAGAAAAATTCATTCCACCGTCCTCAAAGTTATTGCGGAACGCATTATTGAACTCATAGCGGTGACGATGTCGTTCGTTGATGAGAAACTTCTGATATACCGCATGGGCTTTTGATCCTTCCTTGATAATACAAGGATAGCTACCGAGGCGCATGGTACCTCCTTTTTCCTTGACCTTTTTCTGGTGCTCCATCAGATCAATGACAGGAAAACGGGTCCGTTTGTTAAACTCTGTAGAGTTTGCATCCTGCAAACCACACACATTACGCGCAAACTCAATTGTTGCGCACTGCATGCCAAGACAGATACCAAGAAAAGGGATTCTCTGCTCTCTTGCATACTGGATATACCTTATTTTCCCTTCAATACCCCGATCACCGAAGCCGGGAGCCACAAGTATACCGCTGACTCCCTCAAGTTCCTTTATAAAATTGAATGAGTTCAACTCTGCATCTTCAGCTTTAAGAAGCTTTACGTTAACCCTGACATTGTTACTTGCTCCGGCATGAATAAAGGATTCAATAATAGATTTGTAAGCATCGGGATATTCAGTGTACTTACCACAGATACCAATAGTTACCTCGCCATCCTGCGGAAATTTGACCTTTTTGCAAAAGTCTCTCCAGTATTCAAGGTTTGGTTCCTTGTATTTCTTTATTCCGAGCTTTTTCAGCACACGCAGGTCCAGCTTTTCTTGAAGCAGCATCAGCGGCACTTCGTAAATAGTATCACAGTCGTTAAGCCCTATGACGTCCAGTTCGTTAACGTTACAGAAATGGCCAACCTTGTTCTTGATATCACGTGATAGTGGCTTTTCACTGCGACATACCAGAATATCAGGCTGTATACCGACCCCAAGAAGCATTTTAACGCTATGCTGAGTTGGCTTTGTTTTAAGCTCGCTCGCTGCCTTGATATAAGGCACAAAAGTTAGATGGATATTCAACAGGTTGCTGTCACCCATATCAAGCTTCATCTGCCTCATGGCTTCAAGAAAAGGAAGTGATTCAATATCACCTATTGTACCGCCGATCTCCGTTATAAGTACGTCAAGATTTCCGTTTTTAGCCTGTTCAGCCATTCGGTCTTTAATTTCATCGATCACATGAGGAACAACCTGGACTGTCGCTCCAAGGTAATCGCCTTGCCTTTCCTTATCGATAACTGATTTGTATACCCTCCCCATGGTCAGGTTTGATGCCTGCGTTGTAGACTCATCGAGAAAACGCTCGTAGTGCCCAAGATCAAGATCAGTTTCAGCTCCATCGTCAGTAACGTAGACCTCGCCATGCTGGTAGGGTGACATGGTACCAGGGTCAACATTGATATAAGGGTCATATTTCTGTATTGCCACCCTTAATCCACGTGATTTGAGCAACATTCCGAGAGAGGCCGACAGAATTCCCTTGCCGAGGGAGGAAATCACCCCCCCGGTCACAAAAATATGCTTCACATTTTTCGGTCGAGCCATGACAGCGTTCGTCGTTGATTAATTGGTAAAATTTAAAAAGATTTGCTTATCGCAAAGCCTTATGGGCACCATCGCAGAAAGGAATATGAGATGATTTGCCACAACTGCATATGGCAACATTTTTTTCATCCTCGATTTCTACTTTGTTTGGATGGAATTCAGTGCCTTTATGAGATCCATCACAGTAGGGAAGGTTTTGGGAAACGCCACATGCACAATAATATTTTATGCCCGGCTGCTCCTTAATGATATAAGGCTTTTTTTCTGCCATTTATTCTCCGCAGTTTTCAAAAAAGTTTCAATGTTTGCTTTATAGATCATACAATACTGTCACACAAAAAGATCAATCTGTCCGTCAGGATCCTCTATAGGAAATTCCGAATCCCCTTCATCATCGCTCTTTGGCACTCTGGCAAGAGCAGAAATCAGATCCCCAGCCATAAGCCTTACGAGGCGAACTCCCGAAGTGTTTCTTCCTGTCAAACGAATATCCGACACATGCTGACGATTTACGATACCATGCGTGGTGATAATAATTAGATCATCATCATCGTTGACATCTAACAGACCAATAAGAGCACCAATCTTTTCATGAGCCTTGAGCGTAATCACTCCACGTGCACCCCGTCGCGTTAAACGGTAGTCCTCTACACGACTTCTCTTACCAAATCCGTTATCGGTTACAGCAAGTAGCGCTGTATCAAAGCGCTTGGTGGTTACCATTGAAATACATTTTTCGCCCTTGTCAAGTGTGATGCCTTTAACACCCATGGCTGTCCGACCCATAGAACGAATTTCAGCCTCAGGAAAACGAACAACAAAGCCAGAGCTTTTAGCAAGAATGATCTGATGTTCTCCATCGGTCAATCGGGCATCAAGCAACTCATCATGTTCTTCAATGGTAATTGCCGCAATGCCGTTCTTTCTTGGGTGCGAAAATTCTTCGAGTGCCGTTTTTTTCACAATACCGTTGGTCGTGGCCATAACAATAAAACCTGGCTCATCAAAATTCCTAATGTTTATGTATGCTCTAATTTTTTCGCCAGGTAGAAGCTCCATAATATTCGCCAGTGCACGACCCCTTGCCGCACGTCCGGCTTCAGGAATTTCGTACACCTTCAACCAATGGCATCGGCCTCTATTTGTGAAAAAAAGAATATAATTGTGTGTCGAAGCAATAAACATATGCTCAATAAAATCGTCATGCTTTGCCTGAGCACCGGTCACACCTTTACCTCCTCTGGCCTGGCGGCGATAACCAGAAACCGGGAAGCGCTTAATAAAACCGTCATGGGTAATGGTAATTACCACATCTTCTTGAGCGATCATGTCTTCTATGGAGAAATCCCCTTCCTGCGGCACAATTTCGGTTCGCCGGGCATCACCGTAGACCTCTTTGACTTTCAGGAGTTCCTCTCGTATAATCTGCATTTGCTTTTCTGGGCTGCTGAGAATAAATCGCAGCTCCTCTATAAGTGCAAGTACCTCTGTATACTCTATATCAATCTTTTTGCGCTCCATACCTGTAAGGCGCTGCAGGCGCATCTCAAGAATAGCCTTTGCCTGCATTTCTGATAATCCGAAGCGCTCAATAAGCCGTTCCTGGGCAGTTGAGGCATCAGGTGATTCTCTGATAGTAGAGATCACCTCGTCAAGATTATCCAGACAGATCTTAAGTCCTTCAAGAATATGAGCTCTCTTTTCAGCAGCAGTCAGGTCAAATTGCGTACGGCGCAGAATAATCTCGTTGCGATGCTTAATATAATACTCCATCATCTGCTTGAGATTGAGTACCCTCGGAACTCCGTCTACCAAAGCCAGCATAATAACCCCAAACGTATCCTGCATCGGAGTATGCTTATAAAGATTATTAAGCACTACCTTTGCTACGGCATCCCGCTTCAACTCGATCACCAATCGCATTCCATCTCGATCAGATTCATCTCGAATATCGGCAATACCCTCAAGCTTTTTATCGTGAACGAGTTCGACGATTTTCTCGATCAGCCTAACTTTGTTAACCTGATAAGGAAGTTCGGTAACAATAATGGATTCCCTGCCGTTTTTCTGGGTAACCTCTACGAGGGCTCGTGCGCGAATAACTACTTTACCCCTCCCAGTTGTGTAAGCTAAACGAACGCCTTCATAACCATATATAATACCACCGGTTGGGAAATCAGGGGCGATAACATATTTCATTAGATCGCTAACCTCAAGCTCTGGATTCGCGATCAAAGCAATCATACCGTCAACAACTTCCCTGAGGTTCTGAGGGGAAATATTTGTTGCCATACCAACCGCTATACCCGACGAACCGTTTACCAGAAGATTCGGAATCGCTGAAGGAAGAACTGTCGGTTCTTCCAGAGAATCGTCAAAGTTCAGGGCAAAATCAACGGTGCCTTTTTCGAGATCTTTCAACATTTCACCGGCAATGCTTTTCATGCGCACTTCTGTATACCGCATAGCAGCAGGCGAATCGCCGTCAACAGAGCCAAAGTTTCCCTGACCGTCAATAAGAGGATACCGCAGGGAAAAGTCCTGCACCAAACGCACTAAACTGTCATAGACCGCAGTATCACCATGCGGATGAAACTTTCCAAGTACTTCACCAACGACACGTGCAGACTTTTTATGTGGCTTACCTGCTTGTAAACCAAGTTCGTGCATGCCGTAAAGCACCCTGCGGTGAACTGGCTTTAGACCGTCTCGCACATCGGGCAGCGCACGACTAACGATGACCGACATTGAATAATCGAGATAAGAACCCCGCATTTCTTCTTCGATACTGATCGGGACTATTCTTTCACGCTGCATAGGTAAATCCTGAGTGATAATTGATATAAATAACTCAACGGCATAATGTATAAAAATCCGTCGAAATTCTTACCGATGGATTAGGCATTGATGAGGAAGGAGCGCAGATTGTGCCTTAGAATATTAGCTTATCGAAATTACAGGGGCATCGGACCAAAGCGATTCAAGGTCATAAAAATGTCGTTCATCTGGCATAAAAATATGAATGACAACATTGATATAATCCAACAGAATCCAGTGCATGGAGTCCATACCCTCAACATGCATAGGACGTTCTCCATCTTCTTTAAGTTCATCGATTAAATGTTCAGCTGCTGCCTTTGCCTTACGCTCTGAATCCGCTGTGGCAATCACAAAAAAGTCCGTGATGGACGTCAACCCCCTGAGGTCAAGAATCTTGATATCTTCACACTTTTTCTCCAACACCAGTTCGGCACTTCTCTTAGCCAGCAATTCACCGATATCCACGCCTTTCCCATGGTCTGCAGTATAGGTATCTTCTTTTTTCAGGCTAGTCATAAACCTCCGTTCTTCATCCATTAACAAATTCCATTACAATTTTCTCAATTAAAAATATAGCAATGATTTACTCTCACCCAACATGGGGAAGAAACATTTGACGGTAATCGGGGGCAACCTTCCCCAGGCCTGCCGTATCCATACCCCTGTAAAGCCTTTCTGCTGAAGGAAAAAGAGATCGTGCTGAAAAAAAATCAGCTTCTTCATATACTATTCCAAATTCATCAAAAAAAGGGTGAAGCTCATCAAGCCGGCGACCAACCACAATAGTCCTTCCGTGAACAGCCGCAGTAATATCTGTCGGAGACCCTCTATGGATATCATTATGCCAAGCACCTGAAAAAAGTTCTGCAGGAATATAGCTTGCGTAATAATATTCGCCTTTACGGGCTTGAATAACAGCCATAACTAAACCCGCACCAACCTTACTGGATGCTGCCATAGCAGGCATTGTTGGAACTGCAATCAGGGGTATTCCAAGACCGTAAGCTATACCTTTGGCAACAGCCATGCCAATACGCAATGAAGTAAATGAACCAGGACCGGATGAAACTGCAATACATTCAAGTTCCTTCAACTGGAGACGGCTTTCTGCAATGACTTCTTCGATAAGCGGAACAAGCGCTTCAGCTGCCTTCCGCCAATCAGCACTCTTTAGCTCCGTAACAATGCCTGAGTTCATTACTGCCACACTGAGCGCAGCATGAGTGCACTCTATCGCGAGAATGTTCATCGACTTATATGATTAATCCTGATCCTGCGGCTGTCATGGGATGCATATTCGATAAGAACTGTTGCTGTATACATTTGAAAATATTCGGGAAACTGGTCGGCCCACTCAACAACAGAAAGATATGCACTTGAAAGATATTCATCGAATCCTATAGTATCCAGCTCACTGACAGAGTGTATCCTGTAAAGATCAAAATGATGCAGAACGACATCCTCTCCCCTTAACGATCCCTGATATACATTAAGTATTGGAAAAGTAGGGCTTGAAAGTTGATCGGCACAGTTGAAAAATTCCGTAATTCCTTTCATGAAAACAGTTTTACCTGCGCCAAGCTGACCAGTAAGGGAAACGATATCCCCGGATTGCAGGCTCGATGCAAACTCCCTGCCATACCGACGGGTTTTTTCAGCCGAGGAAGACAAAAATTCTTCTGTCATCAGGGTTCAGTAAAGCGGATTAAAAATTAGCCCTGTCATGATTTTCGGATAGAAAAAAGTGGATTTCTGCGGCATAACTTCTCCTGTCTCCGAAACTGCCAGTACCTGCTCAACGGATGTTGGTTTTACGACAAATCCAACCTGAACCCTACCTTTATCTACAGCTTCGAAAACATCCCTGTCATCCTTCACATAGAGCAGATTGGTTTGCTTTGCCATAGCTTCCTGAGAAATACCGAGGAGCCGACCCAGTACAAGATCATGCAAAAGTACCAGCCCCAAACGATTGAGTGCCTCAGGTCGTGCAGAATTAAGCAAAGTCTCCGGATCAGTTTTCAAGCTTATACCAAAAACATCGGTCGAGGTAACAACACCGTACGTATAGTTGGAGGGCTCTCGTTCGAGAAATGCCTTTAGGGAGGCTCTATCATGGAGTTCGGTAATTGCAAAAAACTCCTTGAGTCGGATCTTTAAACTCGGAGCATCAAACTCTTCCAAACTATGCACCAACCGATGAATTGGAAAAATAAGCAGACCCTCGTCATAAATATTGGCTAGATAGACAAGAATAAAATTATACGGTTCATTTCCTGTATGCGATGGATTTACCGCAGCACACTCATTACGATAGTTCACTCCGGTCTCGTATCTGTGGTGACCGTCAGCGATATAGACTGTACGATCCAAAAGCGACTGCTGTAGCTGTCCGATAAGCGTGGGATCCGTAATCCGCCACATCCTGTTTCTCACTCCCTGAAAAAGGGCATCAACAATGGGTTCATGGGAGTCAGCAAACGATCGCAACAGATCATCGGCAGTTTTATTCTCATCCGCATAGAGACCGAAAATACTGCTGATATTAGTTTTTGTTTTCCTGAAGAGGTTCAGTCGATCAGCTTTAGGACCTGAAAGAGTTTTTTCATGAGGCAATACCTTTTTTTCAGCAAACTCATAAAGGCGCATGGCAGAAAAAAAACCGCTACGCGTATGAGTTTTTCCTTCAGCATCTTCAAAAGTCTGAAAATATGGGTAAATAGCCGGTACTGGATCTTGTTGAAGTTCCCCCCCCTTTAACCACTCGCAAAGACATGAGGCAGCTGCAGAGTATGGATCAGATTCCAAAGGCAGTTCAAGCCGGATAGCATTGAAGGGGGAGTTCGCGTAAAGCTGCTGCTGAAGTTCAGACGATATAATATCGTAAGGAGGACAAATCAACCCTGCAGCATTCAAGAGTAATTCGGAGTTATAAAGAAGTCCTTTAAAAGGCACAATTTCAGGCATATACAGAAAGTTTAAAATGTTATAATCGGAGGTTCAATCCTCGTTCTCTTGGTAATCCAGAAATCATCATGTCCATCCTTAACCAATACAACAATTTTTCTATTTTTACACATTTCAAGAACGGCAAGAAAAGTTACAACAAAGATAAGGCGTTCAGTTATACCCTCAAGTACCGACAAAAAGGAGACTTGTTCATGATCCTGAAGTCTAGAGAGAATCAGTGAAGTTTGTTCTTCTATGGTTACCGGGGCATCCATGACGTTTCGTGTAATTATTTGAGGTGTATTTTCAAGAACAGATTTATAGGCAAGCATGAGATTGTAGAGCGTTGGACAATTTACTGGTTCATCAAGTTCATCAATCGTTTCGGGTTCAAACTCTTCAATAAAGCCACGGCAAAAAAGGTATTCCCTTCCTTTGGCAAGTTGTATCAATACCGCCGAAGCATCCTTGATTCGTTTGTATTCCAGCAGTCGCTCAACAAGCTCAGTCCGCGGATCAAACTCATCAAGTTCAGAACCGTCAACATCTTGACGAGGAATAAGCATTTTTGCTTTGATACTCATCAGCATCGAGGCCATATAAATAAATTCAGCCGCTACTTCCAGATTGAGGTTTCTTACTTCCCTGATATAGCTAATAAAATCAGAGGTAATTTTCGAGATTGGAATATTATATATATCCAGTTCATCGCGCCTGATGAAAAAAAGCAGCAAATCGAGCGGTCCTTCAAATTCCTCGAGGCTGATCCTGAACATTAACGAGAGTGTACGTTGACAAGTATTTACAGAAACAAAATAGAAAAAGCCGAATAACTTGTGCAAATAAACATAATGAATGCATCTATTGATCCGGTAAAAAAAAATCTACTAATTCCGGAAAACTATATTAAAACCGTACGCTCTTTTTCTGCATTATTCCTTATAGACTTTTGAGGCAGGCACCCATGAGACTGATTTTATTTGTTTTCACTTTCGCTATAGCAATGACAATGCCAAAGATCAGCATTGCCCAGCCTGAATCGGCCAACAGCTATTTCAACGAGGGACTTGAAAAACACCTGCACGGTGATCTTTCAAGTGCTATACAATTATATTCACATGCCATAGATAATAACCCTACGTATGCAATGGCATACCAAATGCGTGGAGCAGCTCAACAGCAGCTTAAAAAATATTCTCAAGCCATCGACGACTATTCGATGGCCATAGCCTATGGAGATTCTGCATTTAAGGCGGTAGGATACTATAACCGGGGAGTAGTGAAAAATATGACTGGAAACTTCACGGAGGCGATTTCTGATTTTTCACAAGCCATTGAGCTCGATAAAAAAATGGCAGCTGCTTTTTTTCATCGAGGAATCGCAAAAAGTAAAACTGGCGATTTATCAGGACGCATGGAAGACTTCCGCCAAGCGGCAAAACTTGGAGACATCAATGCCGAAACATGGCTTAACACCTATTATCCAGAATGGAAACAGAGCCCTTTTACTGCAGGGCCAACATAGATCCTTGCTTGACGTAAAAATACTGTATCATAAAAAGAGCAGGGGAGTGCACCTGCTCTTTTTATGATAGCTAAAGCAACTGATTATATTGCCTTACCACCACGCTCCCTGGTTCTTATTCGGACGCACTCCTCGAGCGGAGTAATAAATATCTTGCCGTCACCAATTTCTCCAGCACCGTGGCTTGCCGACTGAATGATTGTATCGACCGTGATATCAACAAATTCGTTATTGACAGCAATATCAATACGGATTTTCGGAATCAGATTGGGCGCTATTTTCTGACCTCTATATATTTCTATATCTTCCTGCCGACCATGTCCGGTTACACGACTAACGGTAATTCTTGTAATGTCAGCCTGGATCAAAGCCTCCCGAACATGATCGAGCCTGTCCGGCTGAATAATTGCTGTTATCAATTTCATTGAAACGGATTAGTTAAGGTTGATAAGCCCATATCCATGCTCACCGTGCATGCTGTGATCAAGACCGGACATTTCATCATTTTCGTTGATACGCAGACCTATGGTTTTTTCAACCAGAAAAAGCAGAATAAATGAAACGAATCCAGCATAAAAAACGGTAACACCTACAGCTGTAGCCTGAACACCAAGTTGCTGCCAGACAGTCCACATCCCTCCAACTTTTGCAGCAGCTTCAGCCATCCATGAAGGACGGATAAAAAATACCAGAGCTAAAGCACCAACAATACCTCCAACACCGTGAACACCAAATGCATCAAGACTATCGTCGTAACCAAGCTTGTTTTTAATCAAAATTGCCGAATAGCAGAAAACTGCAGCAAGTGCACCAAGAGCAAATGCCCCTGAAGGTTGAACCACTCCAGCGGCGGGCGTAATTGCAACAAGACCGGCGAGAATTCCTGATGCTACACCAAGACTTGTAGCCTTGCCGTGCTGAAAGATTTCAATGATCATCCAGGTAAAAGCTCCTGCAGCAGCAGCCACCTGAGTGACTGTAAGCGCTCTAGCTGTTGCGAGGTTACTGGCGATTGCGCTTCCGGCATTGAAACCAAACCATCCGACCCACAAAAGACCCGCTCCAATAAGGGTCATAACGAGGTTGTTCGGTTGCATAACATTATTCGGGTAACCACGTCTTTTACCAAGGTAGAGTGCCGCAACTAAGGCTGTAATACCGGAAGAAATATGAACAACTGTACCTCCTGCAAAATCAATAGCTCCTGCTGCTCCAAGATTGAATAGAAAGCCGTCAGTAGCCCATACCCAATGACAGATGGGACTGTAAACAAAAATGCTCCATAGAGCAATAAAGACAGCATAGCCTTTAAAGTTCACCCTTTCAGCAAAAGCTCCGGCAATAAGAGCAGGAGTAATAATGGCAAATTTTCCTTGAAACATAGCAAAAACGTATTCAGGAATATGCGTAGGCATTATTGATTCATCAATACCCTGAAGCATAAAGTACTTGTTATCCCATCCAATAAACCCACCAAAAACACCAGGCCCAAAACTCAGTGCATAACCAACCAAAGGCCAGATAACTCCAATAATCACCATAGCGGCAAAGCTATGCATCATGGTACCAATCACGTTTTTTGTTCGGACAAGCCCGCCATAAAACATGGCAAGTCCTGGAACCATAAGCAGAACCAAGGCTGTTGAAGTCAGCATCCACGAAGTGATCCCTGTATCGGTAGCCACTTCTGAAGCTGCATGAGCAATCCCCGGATGAAACAACGATGAAACTAACAGTAAGAAAATCGTTGTTAAAATTCTTTTACTCATAAAATAGATTATGTAAAATTAATATGACCTAAAAAATTAATGATATCTACCTATATGTAATTATATTATTAACTAAAACCAAAAAATATACCTCTTTTATTACGAAAATGTGGAATTCTCAGTATTATCAGATAATCAGTCAGGAAAGTTTTTTCAAAAATGTAACAACATGCTTAAAGGCGACTGTTAAAGAAACGGTTATAGTGTATCAAGGTAAAGGGGAATAAATTAATGCCGACTCTTTTTTTGGTTCAAGAATAAGAACTGATTGCCTTGATAAAACACGTGCAAAAGCGTATAAATTTATGGGCTGAGCGTATTTTATTTTTGAAAACCTCTAGTAATTACGATAAATTACCCACAGAAATCAGCCAATGGTTGTCTGATCGCTATGCAGGTAATTTGTGCTTTGGTTACTTGACGGCGCCTCTTTCTATCAATGCACATGTATACTGAGACTAACAATGAATATTTACATTGGTAATTTGCCTTACACTGTTACTGAAGATGATCTTCGTGATGCTTTCTCACAATTCGGACAGGTTGACAGCGCGAACATCATAAACGACAAGTTTTCAGGACGCTCAAAAGGTTTTGGGTTTGTTGACATGCCAAATGAAAGTGAAGCACGAGAAGCAATCGAATCAATGAACGACAAAGATTTAAAAGGGCGAACTATAAAGGTAAACGAGGCTAGACCTCGCGAAGAAAGGCCGGAAAGAAGGGAGCGCTATTAATTTTTAAGTTTTTTACTAAAAAGCCAGATAGAGAGTAAGTAAGTTCTATCTGGCTTTTTACCTATGCGTATTGAGCAAAAAACGAACATTCCTTAAGACTTATTATTATTATCCACAAAACGCCTAATGCAACTTTTTATCTATTTTTCATTTTCAACCAGATCTGAAAGTGCTTCGATCAAATTCGGATAATGAAAAGCAAACCCTTGAGCCTGCAGAAAACCGGGCTTAACTTTCTGGCCTTTGACGGCGTATTCTCCACCTTCACCCATAAGAAGCTGTACTGCAAATTTTGGCACTGAAAGCAGGGATGGCTTACCAAGAACCTCCCCAAGACGAGCGGCAAAATCTTTCATAGAAACTGGTTCAGGACTCACAGCATTGACAGCCCCTCGGTATGAACAATTATCAAGAGCCTCAAGAATGCAGTCAACCTCGTCATCTAAATGAATCCAGGAAATGCACTGTAAGCCAGAACCAATAGGGCCTCCAAGAAAATATTGGAAGGGCGTGAGCATTTTTTGGAGCATACCACCTTTTGTGGACAAAACAATTCCGGTTCTCAGAAGCACAAGACGCACACCGACTTTTTCAACTTCAAGCGCCTCCTTTTCCCAATCAATACAGATTTTCGCAAGAAAGTCAGTCCCTTTGTTACCCGACTCGAAAATATCCGGAGTATCGCGGCAACTCTCAAAAGATCCATAATATCCAATGGCTGATGCTGAAATAAACACCTGAGGTTTTTCCGCCGCGCTATTAATGGCTGATACCATGTGCCGGGTACCAAATATTCTCGAATTATAGCACTCAGCCTTATGAGCTTCACTCCAACGAGTTTCAAGCAAGGGTTTGCCGGCGAGATGGATTACGGCTTTTGCTCCGTTAACAAAACCAATCCATTCTCCATTTTCTATCTCTGAGTCCCATTTGACGTACCCTGCAGCACCTGGAATTTTCCTGGCTGCATTATCTGGCGAGCGGGTAAAAACGACAACTTTCTCTCCACGGGAAATCAGCTTTGAGGCAACTTCAGCTCCTATGACCCCTGTAGCTCCGGTAATAATTATATGTCCGTGCATACGCTATTTAATAGTTGAAAGTAAAAAAAACGTTACCGCACTGTAACGGCGTATAACTTCTTACTTAACCAAGCAATTATATGTAATAATTCCCTGCATAATGAGTGAGTTCAACGGAAAAAGGCTAACTAGCTGTTTTCTGTATGACTTTTCAATCAAACTATTCCGATAGAAGTAGTTATTCACTACTCAACTGTCACGGATTTTGCAAGGTTTCGTGGACGATCAACATTGCAGCCACGAAGTGTTGCAATATGATAGGCAAGGAGCTGCAGTGGAATGACAGTTAATAGAGGCGTGATTGGACCAGATGATTGCGGGATATAAATTACATGTTCGGCAAGTCGGCTGATTTCCTGATCACCTTCATTAGCAATAGCAATAACCCTGCCTTTACGACTCCGTACTTCTTCAATGTTACTGAGAATTTTTGAGTACGTACTATCATGAGTAGCTATGAAAATAACTGGCATATCATCATCGATTAACGCAATCGGACCGTGCTTCATCTCTGCCGCTGGATAACCCTCTGCATGGATATAAGAAATCTCCTTAAGTTTCAGCGCACCTTCAAGAGCTACAGGAAAGTTATAACCACGTCCAAGATAAAGAAAGTTCCGAGCGTCCTTAAATCGTTCTGCTATGATTTTAATCTGACTGTCAAGGTCAAGAATACGCGTTGCTTTTTCAGGAATGCGTGAAAGTTCTTTAAGATTCAGGGATATTTCGTCTTGGGAGATAGTCCTTCCTTTACTGAGCGCCAGAGCAAGCATATAGAGCATAATCACTTGAGCAGTAAATGCTTTTGTCGAAGCGACACCTACCTCAGGCCCGGCATGCGTATACATGCCGCACAAGGTTTCTCGGGCAATGGTAGAGCCGACAACATTACAAATACCAACAACAAGCGCTCCTTTTTCCTTGGCTGTGCGAAGAGCCGCAAGAGTATCGGCGGTTTCTCCTGACTGCGAAATTACAATAACAACATCTTCAACCCCCACAATAGGATTGCGGTACCGGAATTCAGAGGCATAGTCAACTTCGACCGGAATGCGTGCGAACTCCTCAATCAGATATTCTCCTATCAGAGCGGCATGCCAGCTTGTGCCACAGGCACAAATAACAATACGCTTGGCATGCTTTAAACGGTCGAGATAATCCTCTATTCCACCAAGACATATCCGACCTTCCGCCAGGCGTACACGCCCACGCATAACATCGTGCATAACAGCTGGCTGCTCGAAAATCTCCTTAAGCATAAAGTGTTCAAAGCCACCTTTCTCAATTTTTTCAACGGAGAAATCAAGCTCTGTTACAATTTTTTCCTGTTCAATATTTTCAATTGTCTTAACGGAATATCCATCTCTGGTAACCACTGCAAGTTCACCATCAGAAAGGTAAACCACTTTATTGGTGTGTTCGACAATGGGAGCGGCATCAGAAGCAATAAAATACTCCCTGGTGCCGATCCCTATAACTAGAGGACTTCCTTTCCGAGCCACAACGATTTTGTCGGATTCACGCGAAGAGATAACACAAATACCATAAGCACCTTCAACATGGCGAAGAGCGTTACGGGTAGCCGATTCAAGGCTTAAGGACGGATCACTTTTCCATACTCTGTCTATAAGATGTGCAAGTACCTCAGAATCGGTTTCACTTAAAAAAACATACCCCTGATAAATAAGTTCCTGTTTCAGCGAAGAATAGTTCTCTATAATGCCGTTATGAATAACAGCGATATCGCCTAGAGTATTCTGGTGGGGATGAGCATTTATATCATTGGGTTCACCATGAGTAGCCCAGCGGGTATGACCAATGCCGACCGTCGCTGCCTGCATTTCCATGCTGAGCCCTTCAGTAGCTACTTCAAGTCCGCTGACACTTCCCTTCTGCTTCATAATCAACAGGCTGCCATTCATCAAGGCAATACCAGCAGAATCGTAACCCCGATATTCAAGCCGCTTCAATCCATTCAGAAGCAACGGAGCAGCTTCTCGCCACCCTATATATCCAACAATACCACACATATAACATTGCTGTTTAAACTGTCAATAAGAACCAAACGAAAAATCCGTGAGGCCAACAGCGAGTATCCTTGTTAAATAATATTATTAAGGCTAGGATTTGACCAGCTATAAAACCTGCTTCATCGCATTATGAATTTTTGCGGCTTCTTCAGCTACATTTCTTTCATAATCATCAATGACTGCGAATGATCCGGATGGGTAAATCAAGCTCCGGCTTAGATTGATCAGTGCACTTTGCCTTTTGGAATCAACACCAAAATTCACCGCGTCTTCAAGAGAACCTCCCTGTGCCCCAACCCCGGGAATCAGCAAAAAAAGATCTGGGACCTGCCGGCGGATTTCTTCAAGCAACGTACTTTTTGTCGCTCCAACAACAACACCACCATTTCCATTCCTACTCCAAGACGCAACCTTGCCAAGCACACTGCGATAAAGAGGTTGGCCGTTCTGCATAGCCTGCTCCTCAAAATCTTCTGATCCTTTATTAGAAGTCAACCCTAGAACGAATACCAGTTTATCTTCATAAGCAAAAAAAGGCTCAATAGAGTCGAAGCCCATGTAGGGAGCAACGGTCACTGCATCAAAAGGCCAGTGTTCAAAAAAAGCGTGAGCGTACTTTTTGCTGGTGTTGCCGATATCAGCTCTCTTCGCGTCAGCTATGGTCATGACCGCCTCTGGAAGATGACGGAGTGTTTTTTCCATATCCAGCAACCCCTCGATTCCTCTCATTTCGTAAAAGGCGGTATTGAGTTTGTAAGCTACCGCGACATCGCTTGTAGCTCTGATAACTGAACGATTAAACTCAAAAACAGGGTTTTCGTATTTAAAAAAAATCTTTGGAATTTTATCGAGATCACTGTCAAGTCCGACACACAACAGAGATTTTAATGCTGATATCCGTTTGTTTGTCTTATCACGAACGACACTCATGAATTTCCCCTGAATCTCAGTGTGTTATAAAAACGCGTTTTATCGAATGTGTTTCTTGTAATAGGAGTATAAAGCACAAAAATACATGAGTCAATACCCTGTGGGCCTCAATGAAACTTATAACTGCAGGAATACAGTTTAAATGTTAGTAATATATAATATGTTTTCTTATGAGATGCTTCATTAAATGGAAGAATCCTGTAAATTGAAAGTCGTTAAGCCGCGAACGGTAGATATTGAGCTGAGTCGCATTATTATAACCATGATTGATGATTGATGGCAAAAAAACTGATTAAACCTTCAAATCCCTATAAAAACATACCGGAAAACAACGTACCTCGACCGAAGTTCTCAATATTATATTATGTGGTCGTCATTGTTCTTCTCATAGGAGTTCAGCTTGCTTTTTTCTGGTCAGGCTCAACACAGGAGATCCCTTATAGTACATTTCGAAAACTGATTGCAGAAAACAAGATCGAATCTGTAAAGATTGCGCAGGAAAGAATCTATATCAAAGTAAAGCCTGGCTCGATAAGTGGGGTTGCTCCAAAGGAGCAAACGAAAGACGGCCCTGGCACATTTTTTCCGGCATCCACACCAAAACAGGATGAGATTTATGTAAACACAGTGCGGGATGAAACGCTGATACAACTCCTTGAAAGTAAAGGCATTAAATACCAAGGCGTACCGAGCAGTACCTGGATTAGTGAACTTCTGCAATGGATACTACCTTTTGGGCTTCTTATCGGCATATACTTTTTTGTTTTCCGACGTATGGGAGGACCAGGCTCACAGTTCATGAATATCAGCAAGAACAAGGCTGCACTTTATGAAAACCTTGACGAACACACCCGTATCACATTTAAAGATGTAGCCGGTCTTGATGAGGCAAAAGCTGAAGTCATGGAGGTGGTCGATTTCCTAAAAGACCCGAAAAAGTATACAACACTCGGCGGAAAATTACCAAAAGGTGTTCTACTTGTCGGGCCTCCAGGCACGGGAAAAACCCTTCTGGCAAAAGCTGTAGCAGGCGAGGCTGACGTGCCATTTTTCAGCATCAGTGGCTCCGACTTTGTAGAGATGTTTGTCGGTGTCGGTGCTGCAAGAGTAAGAGATCTTTTCAAACAGGCTAAGGAAAAAGCGCCATGTATTATCTTTATTGATGAAATTGATGCTGTTGGCCGTAGTAGAGGCAAGGGGGCTATGATGGGCGCTAATGATGAGAGGGAAAATACCCTCAATCAACTCCTTGTCGAAATGGATGGATTTGCAACCGACAAAGGTGTCATCCTTATAGCCGCTACAAACCGTCCGGATGTGCTTGATTCGGCATTGCTAAGACCTGGGCGTTTTGACCGTCAGATCATGGTTGACAAGCCTGACCTTAAAGGACGTATTGATATTTTCAAAGTACACACAAAGGCGCTCTCCCTTTCCAAAGACGTCAACCTGAAAGCGCTTGCTTCCCAGACACCGGGGTTTGCTGGTGCTGAAATTGCTAATGCTGCTAATGAAGCAGCCTTGCTTGCTTCGCGTCGCAATAAGCTCAGTATTGAAATGAAAGACTTTGAAGATGCCATTGAGCGGGTAGTTGCTGGTCTTGAAAAAAAGAACAAGGTGATAAATCCGCGTGAAAAACAGATTGTAGCCTACCATGAAGCTGGCCATGCTATCATTAGCTGGATGATGCCTGAGAACGATCCCGTTCAAAAAATATCCATAGTGCCAAGGGGAATGAGTGCACTTGGCTACACAATGAACATTCCTCTTGAGGATCGTTATCTTATGACGAAAAGTGAGTTGCTAGCGCGTATTTGTGGACTACTCGGGGGGCGTATTGCCGAAGAGATTATTTTCAACGAAATCTCGACTGGAGCCCAAAATGACCTTGAAAAAGTAACCAGTATAGCCTATAATATGGTCATGGTTTACGGTATGAGTGAAAAACTCGGCAACCTTTCATTCTTTGAAAGCAATAATCCCTATTATGGAAGCCCTGGAATAGATAAAAAATACGGTGAAGAAACTGCGCGACTTATTGACAGGGAAGTAATGAGTATTGTTGAAACATCTCGCCGGAAAGTGATGGATTTGCTTACACTGAATCGGGAAAAACTAGAAAAACTTGCTAATGAACTGCTGTTGAAGGAAATGCTTCAATACACCCAAATAGAGGAAATACTCGGCAAACGCCCTGAAAGCCTTTTTCCTGTTCATATTGAAGAAGAAAATGAGGATGTCGTAGAAAATAATGGGCAAGGTTTCAAGAACACTATCAGTAAGGACAACTCCGACAAACTAACCGACACTGAGCAAGCAGAGCTTGAGGAAGCTGTTGCGAGGCTCAGAGAGGTGAGAAATATTCCGGAAAACTGAACATAGCGAAATGGAAGAAACAAAAAGGGTAAACCTGATTGTTTACGGTCAGGTTCAGGGAGTTGGCTACAGGGCTTATATCGCGCGGACTGCCAAAGAACTGAACCTGTGCGGATGGATACGGAATCTGATAGATGGTACTGTTGAAATTGAGGCACAGGGTGCTCAAAAGATGCTTGAAGAGTTAATTTTTCGCGCAAAAAAAGGACCCCAAAACGCAAGTGTGACATCAATCCGGAAAGATGAAAAAACACCTGACAGTAATCTTGACAGATTCAGTGTAATTATGGATGTGATTTAATAATGATCAATTACCGGGGACATAGAAGAACGCATAAAAGGCAGGTTGTTCCTGCCTTTTATTTGTCTTGTAATGAAGTGTGGGTCCCGAGGGATTCGAACCCCCGACCTACTGGGTGTAAACCAGTCGCTCTAACCAGCTGAGCTAGGAACCCATTATTAGGCCCCAATTATAACATAATTTCAGGTTAATCCAAAAATAAAAAAACCAATACAAAACAATAAGGTTAAGCATCAGTGATTTGTAAGCCTTCACTAAAAAGCATAAATTCAGGCCGATAATTCATCTCTCGCCCGGTAACTTTTTTTACTCATTATGAGATCATTAACCATTCTTGGATCTACAGGCTCAATAGGTCTGAGTACCCTTGATGTCGTAAGGCAGCATCCAGATAGATTCATCATTGCCGGCTTGGCTGCAGGACAGGATGTAGTTGCTCTGGCAGAACAGATCAAGGAGTTCAAACCTGAAGCTGTTTCAGTCAAAGATGAAGATTCGGCAAAAAAACTCCAGCCTCTGCTTGGAGATTACAAACCGGAAATTTTTTATGGTATTGAAGGTGCTTCCACTATAGCTGCCGCAGAAGGGGCCGATATGGTAGTCTCAGCAATTGTCGGAGCAGCAGGTCTTGTGCCAACCGTAAGCGCAATCAAGTCTGGAAAACATATCGCTCTTGCAAACAAGGAAACCCTTGTCGTTGCCGGACAGCTCGTTTCTGATCTAATAACAAAATATAATGTCCAACTGCTGCCGGTTGACAGTGAACACTCGGCAATATTTCAATCACTCCAAGGTCACCGGACAGAAGATGTTGAACGGATCATTCTTACTGCGTCTGGGGGGCCTTTTCGCAATACTTCTGCAGAAGATCTAAAAACCGTAGGGCTTGAACAGGCACTGAAACACCCACAATGGAGCATGGGAGCAAAGATTACTATTGACTCTGCAACAATGATGAACAAAGGTCTTGAAGTAATTGAAGCCCACTGGCTTTTTAATATTCCTGCTGAAAAGATAGGAGTTGTTGTACATCCCCAGAGCATCATTCATTCCATGGTTGAGTATATTGATGGCTGTGTCATAGCACAGCTTGGATCTCCCGATATGCGCGCACCGATTGCATATGCTTTATCTTATCCTGAAAGGTGCAAAAGCGGCATTCAAAAACTCGACCTGGTTAAAATTGGAACGCTAACCTTCGAAGAACCGGATATGGTCAGGTTTCCAGCGCTCCGTCTAGCATTTGATGCATTGAAAGCAGGAATGACTTATCCAGCAGTTCTCAACGCTGCAAACGAAATAGCCGTAGCAGCATTTCTTGACAAAAAGATCGGATTTACTGAAATCGCTAAAACAGTTGATAAAACCATGCAAGCACATAAAGCTTATCCCCCGGTCGAACTCGACGAATATCTTCAAGCTGATAGATGGGCTCGTGAAACAGCTCTTAAACTTATTGCATAAACCTGTAAATCAACCTAAAAAAAGAAGCACTTACCCGAAACCTCGGACATAATGTTTTTTTTCTGAAACGAAGGATTGTTATGGATTTTTTTAGCTCGACTTTTTTTTTCATTGTTGCCATTTTCATTCTTGTAACAGCGCATGAACTAGGCCATTTTCTAACCGCGAAACTGTTCGGTATGAGAGTGGATAAATTTTACATAGGGTTTGACTTTTATAATCTGAGATTCTGGAAAAAGAAAATTGGTGAAACCGAATATGGAGTAGGCGTTTTTCCGCTTGGTGGTTATGTAAAAATAGCCGGTATGGTTGATGAAAGCCTCGACACTAATTTCCAAAACTCGGAACCTCAGACTTGGGAATTCAGGGCAAAACCTGCCTGGCAACGCCTCATTGTACTCGCTGGAGGTGTAACGATGAACCTGATTCTTGCCTCCGTGATTTTTATCGGGGTAACGCTTGTTCTTGGTGAACCTCGGACAAGCGTAAACAATCCTGCATTTGTTGAAAAAGGATCAGTATTTGAAGCCATGGGAATGAAAACCGGCGACCATCTGTTACTTGCAAACGGCAAATCCATCGCAAGTTGGGAGGAAGCATTGGATCCAGAACTCTTAACCGCACAGTCACTTCATTACACCGTTCTTCGTAATGGAAAAAGCATTATCCTTGATGCTCCATCAAATATTATGTCAAGGATAAACGATAATCATGGAATCGGTATAAGACCAACCATCCCGCCTGTTATAGATGAAATTCTTCCTAAACAGCCCGCTCAAGAGGCTGGCATAAAATCCGGAGGACTCATTACCGCAATAAACGGCAACCCTGTCTCTGACTGGACAGAAGTTGTTGGTATTATATCATCACATGCAGGCAAGCCCATAACTATTACATGGCAATACCTTAAACCAGAGTCTGGTCGCAAAATTATTCTCACTGCAATACGTTCTGAAGGCAAAACATTTGTGACAACCGTAGTTCCTGGCAACACGGGAAAAATTGGTATTTCACTAAAACAGACAATCGCAACAGAACGAAAAAAACTAAGTGTCGGTGGTGCCATAGCCAGCGGAATTGGACAGACATGGAAAATGAGTGTCATGACAGTACAAGGGTTTGCTAAGATCTTTACTGGTCAGGAGGATTTTCGCAAGTCAGTCGGAGGTCCGATAAAAATTGCTAAAATAGCAAGCCAAAGCGCAGAACAGGGCCCAGTCAGCTTTTTATATTTTCTATCCATGCTATCAATTTCCTTGGCGATTATCAACATTTTGCCTGTACCAGCACTTGACGGAGGACAGTTTTTGCTGAATGCCATTGAAGGAGTCATCGGAAGAGAAATCCCCTTTGAGATCAAAATGCGTATTCAACAGGTCGGTATGGCGCTGCTCCTTGCTCTTTTTGCTTACATCCTTTTCAACGATATTTTCAACATCTGAGGCTTACGCCACTCATCAATGCTTGACAAACTTCAGTCAATAAAAGAAAAACATCTCGACCTTGAACAGTTGCTTGCCGACCCAAAAGCAGCTGTCGATCAAGTCCGATTTAGAAAGCTCAATAAAGAGTACAGCGACCTTAAGGAAATTGTGCAGGCGTATGATCAATATGCTAAGGCGAAGGCTGAGCTTGATGCATCTCTCAATCTCCTGAAAACTGAGAACGATATCGAAATGAAGGAGCTCTTTGACGCTGAAATTAACGAACTGAGGAACACGCTTCCGGCGCTCGAACAAAAGCTGAAAGTACTCCTTCTGCCAAAAGATGAAGCTGATTCACGCAATGTCATTATTGAAATCAGAGCAGGAACCGGTGGAGAAGAAGCAGCACTTTTTGCCGCTGACCTGACAAGAATGTACCAGAGGTATGCCGAAAAACAGGGTTGGCAGTGCGAGGTCCTTCACTTTAATGAAAGCTCCATGCCGGGTGGTTTCCGCGAGATTACCTTAGGCGTTAGCGGACACGATGTTTACGGCACCTTGAAATATGAAAGCGGGGTACACCGTGTACAGCGCGTTCCTGATACAGAAACACAAGGTCGTATCCATACTTCTGCAGTCAGCGTAGCAGTTCTGCCTGAAGCAGAAGAGGTTGATGTAGAAATACGCCGGGAAGATTTACGGTTTGACACTTACCGAAGCGGAGGAAAGGGTGGACAGAACGTCAATAAGGTAGAAACAGCCGTTAGAATCACCCATATGCCAAGCGGAATTGTTGCAGCCTGTCAGGAAGAGCGATCACAGCTTCAAAACAAAGAACGGGCTATGAAAATGCTCCGCACTAGACTTTATGACATCCAGCTCGCTGAGCAGCAGCAAGAAAGGGCTGATTTACGCCGCTCGATGGTAACGACAGGCGACAGAAGTGCAAAAATCCGTACCTACAACTACCCGCAATCACGTGTAACTGACCACCGTATCGGCTTTACCAGCCATGCTCTTCCCCAGATTCTCCAAGGAGACCTTCAGGATATAATCGAAGCACTCAAAATGCATGACCAGACGGAACGCTTGCAAGCGGAACTTCTGTAAGCACACTTTCTTCGCCAAATCGACCGCTCTGAAAGGATATGTTTTCAAAGATTCTCTTTATATTTTTAGGGGTAAAAACGCATGGGATATTTTCCAGCGCTCTCAAATGAAACGAAACCTATGGAACGCTGAAAATGGAAATGCATGCTACAGGGGTAAGCAAGGGTGAATGGATATTTTTTGCCGAATTTAACCGGACAGCCTCCTACCTTGCCGATCTTAAAAAAATATTGGGCTTCAACCCTTTCTGCTATAATGTAGAACTCACCGACACTGAAAATGTCTATAAATGGAACTTCCGAGTAACTGATCCGCAAAACAACCCTTTTGATATCATCTTTTATGTCGAACAGTCAGAGGAACTGCAAGTAGAACTTCCTGACCACATCGAATGCGCTGACCCTGACGATCTCACCGAAGAAATGATCAAAAGCTATACTGTCCGAAAAAAAGTTTGCTGGAAGCACCACCCTGTAGGCCATAAAATATCCGATCCTAAGAAATATCTTTTTGAGGGGAAAGTCTCTGGCGATATGGATATTCAGCGCGTCTCGGAAAAAAAAACCAAGGTTCACTTTGATTTAAAAGTTGATGTACGGTTTCTCCTTTATCCTGCATTCAGGATTGTACCGAAAAAAATTGTTCGTTCAATGGTTAATGGAGGAATGTCGTTGATTATGCAGACTGCAACAAACAGTATGTTTCACTCCATGTCCAAAGATTTTTGCAGGATCCAGAAGATTTGAAAAGAGGAACCAATATGGACTTTTACGACTTGGTCATCAAGCGCTACAGCACCCGAAGCTTTGAACGAAACAGAAGTATTCCTGGGGTTATGTGCTCAAAAGAATTCTCAATGCCGGAAGAATGGCTCCTTCCGCAAATAATCTTCAGCCTTGGGGCATCTATGTGGTCAGGTCACCAGAAATACTTGAAAAAATTTACCACTGCTATAAGCTTGACTTGATCCAAAGTGCTCCATGCCTTCTTATTGTATCCATTAATAGAAACAGAGCTTGGGTTCGTCATAATGTGATAACTACAATTCCATCGAAACCGATCTTGCAATTGTCATGGATCACCTTATTCTTGCCGCTACTTGTGACGGCCTTGGTTCATGCTGGATCCCTATGTGCTAATATAGATGTCGCCTCTAACAAGGAGGTGAATTATGGGCTATTCAAGAGCAGTGAAGTCAAGTGTGCTGAAAAAAGTGTTGCCGCCTGATGGGCGAAGTATCGTGGAGGTCAGCCGAGAAACGGGTATTAACGACCAGACAATCAGGAATTGGATTAAACAAAGTGAATCTGGTAATTTACCTGACGGAAGCCATGAAAGCAGTCCTCGATTTATGACTCCAAAAGAGAAATACCAGCTTGTGCTTGAAGCTGCCGGTATTGAAGACGAACAACTTGGAGCATTTCTGCGGGAACGTGGACTCCATTCAGAACATTTAACCCTCTGGGATCAAGAACTTCGAGAGATGGTAGAGCAAAAAACCGATCAAAAAGATCAGAAGCTGAAAGCACTGCAAAAGCAGGTTCGAGAGCTTGAAAAAGAGCTGCATCGCAAGGAAAAAGCATTAGCTGAAGCGGCAGCATTACTGATGTTAAAAAAAAAGTTGAGCGGCCTTATGCAGGACCACGAGGACGACTGATTCTTGAAAACCACAAGCATGAGATACTGCCACTGATTGAGGAAGCGCACGATGCTGGCGCAAGATATAGCAAGGCATGTCAGGTTGTTGGCATCTCGCTTCGTACGCTACAGCGGTGGAAGTCCGGCAAAAGGAAAGATCGTCGAAAAGGCTCTAAAAAACGTGTTATCAGAAAGATGTCGCCTGAGATGAAAAAGGAAATCATTGAGCAATGCAACACACCGAGATTTCGTGATCTGAACCCGTATGAGATTGTGGCTCTCTTGCTCAATGAAGGCTGTTATTTGGCATCGGTACGAACATTCTACAGAGTGCTCAAAGAACAAGATATGCTCCATCATCGGAGTAACCTGCGGGTAGCAAGTCGGCACGCAAAACCGCCAGAAAGAGCCGCAACAGCATCAGATCAGGTTTATACGTGGGACATCACTTATAGTACGCCCAGCTTACGAAGTCCTTTTTAATGGGACAAAGTAAATTGAGCATGTTTGGAATGCATTACCCGATGATCTCCTATGGAATCGGGCGAATGCCCTCTTTCTGCTACGAGAAGGAGTGAGCCGAAGCGGCGGTGACTTGCCGACACTGGCAAGGTGACGTAGTCCGTAGGAAACGGGGTTTGAGGCGAAACGGTTACGCCAAGATGAATCTCTAGGCTGAGCATGGGACGGTTGAGGAACACGAACCTATTAAACCGCACCTGAGGGTTGAAATGTCACCTCTGCTAACACCGTTTAACTAGCAGGATGCAGATTAGTTTTGGTCACACGTATGGACACAAGAACTACGAATGCCGAACAGACATGTATGCTGGACGGCAAGGATTCATGGAAAGTGCGTAGCTATGCCATGATATCTGCAACGACTTGCAGAAAGCAAGGATAAAGGCTGCGATAGGCAACCTCGCCCATGTGATGAGTCCAGCATGTGAACTGGGGAAGGTTTGCACAGATGTCAAGGGAGTGAGGCCCCAATGATGTGCAAACTGGCGGAGCCCCCGTAGTAGTCGGAGGCCGGGAAAGCCGGCCACATGGCAAAGGGGGGCAGTTTAAGTGATTTGTTTGGCTTATTAATTGACCATAGTGAGGTGAAGACCTTTGATAATCAGTGAAATGCAAAACAAATTGGCGACATGGTCAGAGGAGAAGAAAGAGCGTAAGTTCGACCGACTCCTAAGAGTGGTTGCCGACAGAAGCTGGCTAAATGAAGCGGCTCGTATTACGCTATCATCCAGCGGGGCCAAGACGCCAGGTGTCGATGGTATTGACAAAAGTCAACTGGAAGGAAACCTCCTGAATGAACTTGAAACAATACGGACGGAACTGTTGGCAGGGACATATCAGCCTCAGCCAGCACGACGTGTCTTTATCCCGAAAGCGAATGGCAAGCAAAGACCATTGGGCATACCTTGTCTACGCGATCGAATTGTGCAGCGAGCCGTTCTGATGGTAATGGAGCCAATATGGGAAAGTGATTTTCTCCCGACTTCATACGGATTTAGACCGGCCCGTAGTGTGCACCATGCGATTCGCACGGTAAAACTTCAGTTACAGGATAGTTATGGGCAATGTACAGCAGGACGCTGGGTTATTGAAGGTGATCTTGCAAGTTATTTCGATACTGTCCATCACCGCCTGCTCATGAAGGTAATCCGCAAACGAATTGCTGATCAACGTTTACTGGCCTTGCTTTGGAAAATTATAAAAGCAGGATGCGTTGATCGTGGCCTATTTTGCGCTTCAAGTAAAGGTGTGCCTCAAGGCGGGGTGATTTCGCCTCTTCTATCCAACATTATGCTCCATGAGTTCGACGTCTGGATGAAGACAAATTATCTCAGCAAGAAAGTACGCGGAGACCGAGGGGCGTGGAATCTCACCATTCAGAAACAGCGACCTATTGCTGTACGTGAGGGGCGACAGTGGAAGCCCGCAGTATCCTACTGCCGATTTGCGGATGATTTTGTGTTGATTGTAAAAGGGACGCAGGCACAGGCGGAAGCTGTACGTGCCACTTGTCGGGTATTCCTTGAAGATCATCTCAAACTCACGCTTAATATGGAGAAAACCCGTATTACGCATGTGAACGATGGCTTTACATTTCTGGGTCATCGAATCATACGCAAGCGAGGTTCACGCGGGCAAATGCGACCAGTCAGCACAATACCATGGGATAAATATCGACGCTTTGCAGAGAAAATAGTCAAGCAGCTGTCTGGTAAATATAGTGTTGACAGGATGGATATGATGGAATACCTTAATCTTCAAATTGCCGGTTGGGCAAACTTCTATCAGTACACTGACTTCACTGCTACCATGTTCGGCAAATTAGATCGCACAATCTTCTGGAAGTTTGGGTATTGGTTAGCGCGTAAATACCGGCGAGGTTTTCGGTCCCTGATGCAAGACTATGTTCGAGCACCAAAGGTTGGACAAGCCAAAACATGGGTACTCAAAGGCAAGAACAGTCGTGGCTGGTATGGTGAAATCACACTTAGGCGATTCATTACAAGCCATAAAGGACAATTTAGATCGCGGACACCGTCACAAAACCCCTACATACTGTGCGATGAAAATCGTCGTACCACTACATCAAGATATGACGAAGTTGCCTTTGCTCTGAGCGACACTTGAATGGAAAGCCGGATGCGCTGAAAGGTGCAAGTCCGGTTTGGAGAGGAGAGACAGGGAAATAGTATGACTACTCCCTGTCTCTTACTCTACTGGCACGTACAGTAAAAGGGCTTTTTTTCTATGCTTATGTAATTTCGGATATCTTTGACAAAAGTATTGTTGGCTGGGCTGTTCATGAAGAAGAAAGTGGCCGTTACAGCAGTGATCTCTTCGAGCGCACCCTGAAAGGCCAGCAAGTAAAGCTTAAGGCACTGCATGCCGACAATGGAGGCCCTATGAAAGGAATTACCCTGATGGCCTTGCTCAAAGAACTCAAGGTTGATGTATCACATAGTCGTCCGAGAACAAGCAATGAAAACCCGTTTATTGAATCGCTTTTTAAAACAATGAAGTAC
>Ga0007882_10000353_pt1 | contig 27057 bp, 23 predicted proteins | sample CryBogCBH12Aug01_FD_71195 | JGI IMG/M metagenome (GOLD analysis project Ga0007882, IMG submission 71195) | Freshwater microbial communities from Crystal Bog, Wisconsin, USA - CBH12Aug09.1 | ecosystem: Environmental > Aquatic > Freshwater > Lake | place: Crystal Bog, Wisconsin, USA | collected... | reverse complement strand
GAAATCCGCCCGCAGCCCCGGCGGGATGACATGCGCACCGCCGCCTTCGGTGACCCGCCAGCCTTCCGCCTGCAGCCGGCTGACGAAGATCAGCCCGGCGCGGAAGCTGTCCAGGGCGGCGCGCGCCGGTTCCAGCTGCCTGGGGGTGGCGGTGGTCCACAGCATCCGCTTGCCGGCCAGCCGCACCGAGGCCAGCAGCGACGGCTTGCGAAAGGCGATCAAAAAATCAGTCTGGGCCGGAAAGGATTTGTCGAGGGTTTCCCAATGGGCGCCTTCGATGACCATCGGATAGCGTGCACGGTTGAAGACATGCACCTGATGACCCAGCCGCGCCAGCGCCCCCGCCAGGCTGGCGAAGGCCTTTTCAGCACCGCCCAACGGCCGACTGCCCGGAGAAAAGCCGTCGAAGGGAATTGAGTCGTCGACCAGCGTGATATGCATCACCATCCGTTATAGGATGCCCGCCAGGGCCCGGCAAGACCCTCACTCTTGAGTTCACGGCCGGATTGCCCCACTTTTCTGGTTTGTCAATTTTTCCCAGAGGTCCCATGGACGGGCTGCAGCATGTCACCCTTGCCCATCGCGCCCTGATCGCCATCGGCGGCGAGGATCGCGTCGCCTTCCTGCAGGGGCTGGTGTCCAACGACGTTACCCGCGCCGCGCCCGCTCACGTGGTGTGGAGCGCCTTCCTCACGCCGCAGGGGAAATTCCTGCATGAGTTCTTCCTGGGCGATATCGACGGCGAGCTGTTCCTCGAGGCCGAGGCCGAACGCCGCGCCGACCTGATGAAACGCCTGGGGATGTACCGGCTGCGCAGCAAAGTCGCCATCCGGGCGGTCGACGATCTTGCCGTCCATGCGGTCATCGGCACCGGCGCCGCCCGGGCCTTCGACCTGCCGGCAGAGCCGGGCGCGGCAAGGCCTTTGGCCGGCGGCAGGCTGTTCGTCGATCCGCGCCTGGCCGCCGGGGGATTGCGGGCCTGGCTGCCGCCGGCGGCGGCGGCAACCTTGCGTGAGGCGGGCGCCGCCGAGGCGGACGCCGGCGCCTGGGACCGGTGGCGCCTGACCCTGGGCCTGCCGGACGGCAGCCGCGACCTGGTGGTGGAAAAATCCATCCTGCTGGAAAACGGCTTCGACGAGATGCACGGCGTCGACTGGAAAAAGGGCTGCTACATGGGCCAGGAACTGACCGCGCGAACCAGATACCGCGGCCTGGTGAAAAAACGGCTGACACCGGTGTCCATCGACGGTCCGGCGCCGGAACCGGGCAGCCCGGTGATGCTGGGCGAGAACGAAGCCGGTGAAATGCGCTCGCATGCCGGCGACCTCGGCCTGGCGCTGCTGCGCCTGGAGATCCTCGAGCAATTGGCCGCCGACGGCGGCAATTTGCGGGCCGGCGAGGCCGTGTTGACCCCGCGACAACCGGCCTGGCTGGCTTAGCGGTTCGCGATCAATCACACCAGGGCCGCCGCTTCGGCCAGAACCGCCTGGGCATCGGCGGTGTAGCGTCCGTCGTCCTCATGCAGCACCAGCCCGGGCAGCAAGGCAAGCCGGGTCGCCACCCCCTTGCGGGCGCGCAGCAGCAGTCGCTTGGCCGGCCGGCCGGCCTTCGGCCACAGGGGCAGGATGACGACCTCGCCGACCTTGCGGTGCAGGGCCGCCAGCAGATCGTCGAGCCGGTCGGCGCGATACACCACCAGCAGACTGCCTTTGGGGCGCAGCATGTTGACGCAGAAGCGCATCCACGGCTCCAGCTCGATCTCCGATTCCTGGTTGGCCAGCGCCTTACCCGGATGAGGCGGCGGGGTGCCGCCGTCGGCCTGGTGATAGGGCGGATTGGTCATCACGTGATGGAAACTGCCCGGGGCCAGACGGGGCGGCGGCGCCAGCAGCGAGCCGATCATCGGTTCGACCCGTCCCGTCATGCCGTTGAGTTCGGCGTTTTCGCGGGCCAGCGCCACCAGCGGCGCCTGCAGTTCCAGACCGAACACCCGACAGCCGCCGACCCTGGCGGCCAGGCAAAGCGACGCCGCGCCGGTACCGCTGCCGACGTCCAGCACCATCTCGCCGTCCCGCGCCGGTACCGCCGCGGCAAGAAAGACCGGATCGATGGCGCTGCGGTAGCCATCGCGCGGCTGACGCAATCGCACCCGCCCGCCCAACAGGGCATCTTCACTGACCTCGTCCATCGACACCTCGCCAGATCGCCTTAGCGGTTGTAAACTTGACCGCTGGCCTTGTGCAATCATATGCTCGGCGGTTCATCGCAAGGCAATTCGGCGTGTCATCTGGTTGGTTGGGGGACAAAAGGGCGTGGCGATCATCGTCAATCTGGAAGAGGAACGCGGCAGGAAGGCTCCGTCGCTGGATGCGCTTGGCGCCCTGGTCAATGACGACCTGGTGGGGGTCAACGCCACCATTGTCGAGCGCATGCACAGCCCGGTGGCGCTGATCCCGCAACTGGCCGGGCATATCGTCGCCGCCGGCGGCAAGCGACTTCGCCCCATGCTCACGCTTGCCTCGGCCAAGCTCTGCGCCCATCGCGGACAACGTCATATCAAGTTGTCGGCCTGCGTGGAATTCATCCATACCGCCACCCTGCTGCATGACGATGTGGTTGACGAAAGCTCGCTCAGGCGGGGCCTGGCCAGCGCCAATGCGGTCTGGGGCAACAAGCCGTCGGTCCTGGTCGGCGACTTCCTGTTCAGCCGCGCCTTCGAACTGATGGTGGAGGACGGGTCGCTGGCGGTCCTGGCCATCCTGTCCCGGGCCTCCTCGGTGATCGCCGAGGGCGAGGTGCTGCAGCTGATCACCGCCAACGACACCTCCACCAACGAGGACTCCTATCTCGAGGTGATCCGCGCCAAAACCGCCGCCCTGTTCGCCGCCGCCTGTCGCATCGGCGCCGTGGTCGCCGACCGCCCCAAGGTGGAGGAGGAAGCGCTGGAGAGCTACGGCCTCAACCTCGGTATCGCCTTCCAATTGATCGACGACGTGCTGGACTACTCGGCCAAGCAGGAAAAACTGGGCAAGGCCATCGGCGACGATTTCCGCGAAGGCAAGATCACGCTGCCGGTCATCCTCGCCTTCCGCCGCGGCGACGACGAGGAGCGCGCGTTCTGGCGACGGACGCTGGAGGATCTGGAACAGGACGAGGATGGGGCCGACCTGCGCCGCGCCATCCAACTGATGGAAAAGCATCAGAGCCTGCAGGACACCGTCACCCGGGCCCGCCATTACGGCGCCATCGCGCGCGACGCCCTGGCGATTTTCCCCGACAGCCCGGCCAAGGCGGCTTTGGACGAAGTCATCGGCTTTTGCATCGAACGGGCTTTCTGACGCCCCCATTTCTGGTTTGCGAAGGATGCGCTATGGCGCTATAAGGGGCGCCTCGCGCCGGTACCGCATGGGCCGGCAGGTGTCGGAGTGTAGCTCAGCCTGGTAGAGCACTGTCTTCGGGAGGCAGGGGCCGGAGGTTCGAATCCTCTCACTCCGACCATATTTTTCAAGGGCCATAATTTCCAAGGGGTCGACGAAACGCTATAGAGCCGACACCCCGGCTGCGCCGTCAGGCAGCCCCTCCACCCGCTAGTGTGGTGATTTTTAAGTTCCTGCGATCACCGCCACATGCGAAATCAGGAACTTAAAAATCGTAAACCACACTAGATTCAAATAGTTGCTAGTGTCCTGATCGATTCCGAAGTTCGATCGTGGCCTGGATCTGATCGCGCGAACTTCGGAATCGGGATACTAGTTTCGAGGCGGCAGACTTGGAAACAGCAATAGAGCCGCCAGAGAAGGCTAGTCAGCTTCCGCTCAAGCTACTGCTGTCATTCTCGGATCTCGACTACGAAAGACGTTTTGTTGAGCACTATGTCGGCTTTTACTACCGCTATGCCCAGGCCAGTCTGGTGCTGGGGATGGTGCTGATCGCTGGTGATTTTCTGGTCGATTGTTTTGCCTACCCGGTGATCGAAGCCAATTACTTCCGTCTGTTCATCTGCCTTCCCATCCTGTTGGTCGGGCTGACATATTCTTTTCTAAAGCGCGCCAAGAGCAACTGGCAATTTGTAATGCCGGTATTCGTTCTAACCATAGCCTTAAGCCTCTTCTGGATATTGCTGCAAATCGAGCTACAGGGCGGCGCCGGCCTCAGATCTTGGGTCGGGATCCTGAACTTTGTCTTTCTTGAGTTCTACTGCTTCGTAATCCTTGGCGTGCAGTTCAGGTACGCCCTGGTTTCCGGTGCATTAATTCTTTTCGCTTTCGAGGCGGCTCTGATCCAGGTCTTCGGCCTCTCCGGCGCTGAGATGCTCTATTGGAGCTATCACGTTGTCACCTTGTTCATCCTCGCGGCGGGCATCGGCTGGTGGCGGGAGTATCTGCTGCGCCTGGAATTTTCGGCACGCACGGCTCTTGATGCCGCCCGCCGGTCGGCAGAGCACCACGCCCAGGCCAAGAGTGTGTTCCTTGCCAATATGAGCCACGAGATCCGGACCCCGTTGAATGCCGTTCTGGGCATGGCGCGGATCGGTGTCCGGGACAGTTCCGAGGAGACGAGCCGACGCAGCTTTGGCCGCATCCTCGACGCCGGCAAATATCTGCTGGCGGTCATCAACGACATCCTCGACGCTTCCAGGATCGAGGCCGGAAAGCTGGCGATCGAACATCAGCCCTTGCAGCCAGCCGCCGTCATGAAAAATGCCGCCGACCTGGTCGCGGGAGCGGCACAAAGCAAGGGACTTGCCTACAGTGTGGAGGCGCCTGAAAACCTCCCCGACTGGATCACCGGCGACGCCATGCGGTTACGGCAGATCCTCGTCAATCTGCTGTCCAACGCCGTCAAGTTCACCGAACAGGGCGAGGTCCGTCTGCTGGCGAGACGAGAAGGCGACAAGGCCTGCTTCAAGGTCATCGATAGCGGCATCGGCATGACCGCCGAACAATTGCAGCGGGTCTTTACCCCCTTCGAACAGGCCGACAGCTCCACCACCCGGCGTTTTGGCGGCAGCGGTTTGGGACTGGCCATCAGCAGTAATCTGGCCCGCCTGATGGGCGGTGATATCACGGTGGAAAGCTGTCTCGGTCAGGGCAGCACCTTCACCGTGACCCTGCCGCTGGCAGAGTCCGCCCCGCCGCCATCGATAACCACGGCAGAGGCCGTCGGGTCCAGTCCGAAGCTGACGGGATTTTGCGTGCTGGTGGTCGAAGATGTGGAAGCGAACCGTTTCGTTCTCAACGATATGCTCGGCGAAGCGGGCGCCCAGGTCGAGAATGCCGAAAACGGTCGGCAGGCCGTCGATCTTATCGCCGCCGCCGCCAAAGCCTTCGACGTGGTGCTGATGGATGTGCAGATGCCCGAAATGGATGGCTACGAGGCGACGCGACGGATCCTCCAGATTGCCCCTGGCTTGCCGGTAATCGGCCTGACGGCCCATGTGTTGGACGAGGAGGGGCGGCGCGGCACCGACTGCGGCATGGTTGATCGTCTCAGCAAGCCCGTCGACTACCATGCGCTGGTGGCGGCGATTGTCCGGCATCTCCCCCCTGTCGCCTCTTCCTCCGTGCCGGTTGTCGGTCCGGGGGCAAATGCAGCGCCGATCGGCGTCGAACCACAGGTACCGGCGTTGGGCGGAAAAATCGACTGGGTGGCTCTCGATGCGCGCTTCAACGGCAAGTCGGCGACAATCAGCCTGTTCGCGCAGACCGTTCTCAAGAGCCATACCGTCACCCCCGCCAGGCTGCGCGACCTGGCCGCGGCACGGGATTTCGAGGCGCTGGGTATTCTCGCCCACAACCTGATCAGCACCGCCGGCTATCTGGGGACGCGGCATCTGCGCGAACTGGCGCAAGCGACGGAAGTCGCCGCGCGCAAAGAAGATAACAGCGCCGTCGACCTGGCCGAACAACTGGCTGCGGAAGCCGCCTCAGTGTTCGATGAGCTATCCGGCATGACGCTCGCCGGGTAGGCGCCTCACAATAATCCGAAGCCGTCGGCATCTCGGTCACACGACATCTTCGAGGTGACGGGCGGCGATGGCCACCGCCTCACCGTCGACCACCATTTCGCCTCGCTGGTTGATGCAGGTGGTTCTGAGGCGGATCCGGCCTTTTTCCATTTTCTCCAGAACCGTGCATTCGGCGCGGATGGTGTCGCCGATTTTCACCGGCTTGAGGAAATTGCAGGTTTGCGAGACGAATAAGGCCCCTTTTCCCGGGATATACATGCCGACCAGGGTCGAGAACAGGGATGCCGACAACATACCCTGGGCGATGCGTCCGCCGGTTTTCCGCCCGAGCCTGCTGGTCGTGGCATAGACCTCGTCGACATGGATCGGATTGAAGTCCCCGGTGACCGCCGAAAATCCGTGAATATCCGCTTCCGTGATGGTCTTGGCGAAGGATGCTTGATCACCGATTTGGATTTCGTCATAGGTTTTGCCGCGCATGGCCCTACTCCTCAGCTAATGGAGTGAAACTATACCGTAATGGTTTCATCGGCGAGGACGGCACCCAACATGACGGTTTTATTACCGAGAAAGTCGGCGTAGCCTCGATTACAGACTGCCGGACGGTTAGGGGGCGCCATGAAAACCTTCAAAATCGAAAATCTGTCTGGCGACATCTGGGGCGGGACGACCGCGATGCTGGTTGCATTGCCCTCGGCGATCGCCTTCGGGGTAACCGTCTTTTCCGCTCTCGGGCCCCAATTCGGGGCGCAAGGCGCCATCGCCGGCATCCTCGGCACCGTTGCCATCGGGCTGGTCGCCTCAACTTTCGGCGGCACCAATCGTTTGATCAGCGCACCTTGCGCTCCCGCCGCCGCCGTCATGTCCGCGTTCGCGGCGGAGCATATCGCCCATGGCGGGACGCCGGAATTGGGCCTGTTGCTGTTCGTCCTCATGGGGTTGATGGCGGGCATTCTGCAACTGGCCATGGGTGCGCTCAAGCTGGGCGGACTGATAAAATATATGCCCTATACCGTTGTCGCCGGCTATCTCAGCGGTGTCGGGCTGATCATCATCGGCAGCCAGGTGCCGCGGCTCCTGGGGGTGCCCAAAGGCGTGAGTTTCTGGAACGCTTTCGCCTCGCCGCAGCTATGGCGCTGGCAGGGAATCGTCGTTGGTATCGCCACCATTCTGGTCATGGTGCTGGCACCCAAGGTGACGAAAAAAGTGCCGGCCCCCGTGCTCGGCCTTGCCGCCGGCATTCTCGTCTATCTGGGGCTGGGCCTGGCGGTGGATCCGTCGCTGCTGACCCTGACCGACAACAGCTTCGTCATCGGCCGGTTGGGCGACGGCAGTTCCGGCGGGTTTTTCGATTCTTTCGCCCTGCGCCTGTCATCGGTCAGCCAATTGGGGCTCGGCGGTCTGCCCAATCTGATTTTTCCGGCCTTGACCCTGGCCGTTCTGCTGTCCATCGACACCTTGAAAACCTGTGTGGTCCTCGACGCCCTGACCCGCACCCGACATGAATCCAACCGTGAGCTCATTGGCCAGGGGTTAGGCAATATCGGCGCCGCCGTGGTCGGCGGCATCCCCGGCGCCGGCACCATGGGGGCGACCCTCGTCAACATGACCAGCGGGGCCTCGTCGCGGCTGTCGGGTGTGGTCGAGGGCATCACCGCGCTGCTTGCCTTCCTGATGCTGGCCTCTTTGATTTCCTGGGTCCCGGTGGCCTCGCTGTCGGGCATCCTGATCGTCGTCGGCATGAGAATGATCGATCGGACCAGCCTGGCCTTTGTCAAGAAAAGAGCGACATTCCTCGATTTTCTGGTGGTCCTCGCCGTCATCACCTGCGCCCTGACCGTCAGCCTGATCGCCGCCTCGGGAACCGGCGTGGTGCTTGCCATCTTGCTGTTCATCAGGGAGCAGATCCACGGGTCCGTCGTGCGCCGCATTTCGTCGGGCGACCAGACCTTTTCCAAGCGGGTCCGGGTGCAGGAGGAAATGGATGTCCTGGCGACGCATGGGGCGAAAACCGCCATCGTCGAGTTGCAGGGCAGTCTGTTTTTCGGCACCACCAGCCAGCTCTTTCACGCCCTTGAAGCCGATCTGAAGACCCGCAAATACCTGATCCTCGATATGCGGCGGGTACAGTCGGTGGACATCACCGCCGCCCATATGCTGGAACAGATCAAGGAGATCCTGCACGAACGTCATGGCGTCTTGATCTTCAGTGAGATTCCCAAGACGTTACCAAGCGGCAAGGATATCGAGCAGTATTTCGACCAGTTGGGACTTGTACGGGCCGGCCATCAGGTCAAGGTATTCGATGAGGCCGACGCGGCCCTGGAATGGACGGAAGAACAGATTATCGCCGAGGCCGCCATGCCCATCAACGAGGAGAGCCTGCTGGAGCTTTCCGAGATCGAGTTGTTCAAGGGGCGCAAGAAGGAAACCCTGACCGAACTTGAACAGTTCATGGAAACCAGGGAGATCAAGGCCAACGAGAAGATCTTCGCCATCGAGGACAAAGGCGACGAGTTGTTCCTGATCCGCAAGGGCACGGTCAGGATCATCCTGCCGCTGGCGGGAAATCGCGTCCGCCACATCGCCACCTTCGGCCGGGGATCGTTTTTTGGCGAGATGGCGTTTCTCGACGGCGAACCCCGTTCCGCCGACGCGGTGGCCTTTACCGACACCCATCTCTATGTGCTGCCGCGCAAGGCCTTCGACGGGTTCGCCGAACTTCACAAGAAGGTGGGAATGAACCTGATGGAAGGACTGGCCAGCATCCTGGCCAGCCGGCTGCGCTACACCAATGCGGAACTTCAGGCCCTTGAAGGCTGACCGCCGCCATTAGAGTACCCCGGCAGGGTCGATGAGCGTAGGATTGCAGTCTTGGCGAAAGAGAGGCCATTTTGCAGACGGTGCTGATTACCGGGGCGGATCGCGGCATCGGCGAAGCCCTGTGCACAGCCTTCGCCGCGCGCGGCGACAAGGCGATCGGCGCCTGTCTGGAAGAGTCTCCGCCAGTGCGGGCAGACGGGGTCGAGGTCATCGGCGGCATTGATGTCACCTCGGATGCGGCGGTCGCCAGGCTGGTTGACGCCCTGGCCGGACGTCGCATCGACATTCTGGTGCACAACGCCGGCTTCATCGTCGAAGCACCGCTCGGCCGCTTCGATTTCGCCGCCATGCAGAAGGAATACGAAGTCAATGCGCTGGGCCCGCTGCGCGTCACCCAGGCCTTGCTGCCCTTGCTGGGGGCAGGATCCAAGATCGCCGTAATTTCCAGCCGGGTCGGCTCGCTGGCGGAAAACAGCAGCGGCGGCCTGTACGGCTATCGCATGTCAAAGGCGGCGGCGAACATGGCCGGGCTCAATCTGGCGCAGGACCTCAGGGACCGCGGCATCGCCGTCGTCTGCCTGCATCCCGGCTCCGTGCGGACGCGGATGGCGCTCGGCCTGAACGACACCGCGACCCTGGGCAGGATGATCGGCTGCGATGTCGCCGCGCGCGGGCTGATCGAACGCCTGGATGAACTGACGATCGATAACACCGGCATGTTCCGCCATGCCAATGGAGATCACCTGCCCTGGTAAACCGACGGCCAAAAATCAAACAAAGGGAAACGTCATGATAAAATTATTTGGTTTCATCCCCGCCTGGGGTCTGCCCGACATCAGTCCTTACGTGTCCAAGACCGATTTGTATCTGCGTCTGGCCGGCGTTCCGTTCTCTCTGGAAATGCTGTATCACGGCGACCTGACCCAGACCTCCAAGGGCAAGCTGCCCTTCATCGACGACAACGGCACCATTGTTTCCGACACGGTGCTGATCGAGATGTATATCAAGAACAAATTCGGCGACCGCCTCGATGCCGGGCTTACCGCGGCCGAGAAGGCTATCTCGGTGGCCTTCGCGAGGATGGGAGACTGGTCGTTCTACTGGTTTCTTGTGCAGATGCGGTATCGTCGCGACGAGGATTTCAAGATCTACGACCCGTTCTGGGTAGAGTTCCTGTCCTGGCTTCCGGTCGAGCAGCGCGCCCAGCCGGTGAAGGAATTCCGCGAGCGCCTGCTGCTGCAGTTCTTTCACTCGGGCATGGGCCGCAACAGCGAGGCCGAGGTGGAGCAACTCGCCTATCAGCAGATCGACGCGATCTCCGATTTCCTTGCCGACAAGCCCTACTTCCACGGTGACAAGGCAACATCGGTGGACTCGGCGATCTACGCCAATCTGAGCCATTGCATGTTCGTGCCCTTCCCCAGCCCGATCGGCAAATACGCCAACGGCAAGCCCAACCTGCTGGCCTATGTCAACCGCATCCAGCAGCAGCACTACATGCAATACGACGCAAAACGGGCCGTGCGGGGACCGACGTGATGCGCAAGCTCGAGGGGCGTGGCGCCCTGGTCACCGGCGGTGCCTCGGGCATCGGCGCCGCCACGGCGAAACACTTCGCCGAGGCGGGGGCCAAGGTGGTTATCGCCGATATCGACGACAGCGGCGGCGAAGCGGTGCTGAGGGACATCCGCGCGGCGGGTGGCGAGGCGCATTATCGCCATGTCGACGTGACCGACCGCGCCGCCGTGCGGCGGATGGTGCATGACGCGGCAGCCACCCTCGGCGGTCTGGCCGTCCTTTTCAACAACGCCATGACCAGTCCCAGCGCCGATTTCACCGAGGACGAGCGCTGGAACCTGATGCTGGAAAGCGGTTTGTCGGCCTATTGGGCGGCCGCCACCGAGGCGGCCCCCCTGCTGGCGCGCTCCGGATACGGCGCCATCGTCAACAACGCCTCGATCGCCGGCACCCGCCTCGGCCTCGATTTCGCCAGTGAAGCCTACAGCGCCGCCAAAGCCGGCGTTATCGGCCTGACCCGGAAGCTGGCGAAGCGTTTTGGCCCGCAGGCGGTGCGGAGCAATTGCATCTGCCCCGGCATCATCGAAACGCCGCGCTGGCGAAGTCCCGGATTGGAGGAACCTCAGTTTGCGCGGCGCTACCGGCAAATGGCGCCGCTTGGCCGTTTCGGCAAACCGGATGAAGTCGCAAAGCTGGTGCTGTTCCTGGCCTGCGACGATTCCTCGTTCATTACCGGCCAGGACATTGCCATCGACGGCGGCTTCACCACCGCTTTGCGGTTCGAATCCATCGACTTCGGTTAACGCGTCACCATCGTCTTGGCGTCCTTGGCAACCACCTCCAGCACCAGCGGCTCGGGGATGACGATACCGCGCCTGCAGGCCGGCCGGGCTTCCAAACGGTCGATCCAGGCTTTGAGATTGTCGAGGCCAGCGACGTTGATGCCCGACCATTCGTAAAGGCGGACCCAGCACCAGTTGGCGATGTCGGCAATGCTGTAGTCGTCGCACAGATAGTCGCGCCCCTGCAACTGGCCGTCCAGAACCTCGAAGAGACGCCGCCCCTCATTCTGATAGCGGTCAATGGCCGGTTGGATCTTTTCCGGGAAATAGCGGAAGAAGACGTTCGCCTGGCCCATCATCGGGCCGATGCCGCCCATCTGGAACATCAGCCACTGGGTAACCCGCGAGCGCCCCTTCTGGTCCGCCGGAATCAGCTTGCCGCTCTTTTCCGCCAGATAAAGCATGATGGCGCCGCTTTCGAAAACCGCGAAATCGTCATTGCCGCGGTCAATGATGGCAGGGATCCGACCATTGGGATTGATCTTCAGGAACTCGGGCGTCTTCTGCTCCTGCTTGGCGAAACTGATGGGATGCACGGTATAGGGCATGCCGATCTCTTCGAGCATCACCGATACCTTCCATCCATTGGGCGTGGATGCCGTGTAAAGATCGATCATCGCCTGGTCCTTTCTGTTGCTTGCTTGAAGGTGGTCAGCCACCGTCACTGTGTAAAACGACGCGGTTCTTGCCGGCCAGTTTCGCCGCATACATGCGTTGGTCGGCGATCTCCACCAGTTCCGACCAATGCCCGCAGTGATCTGCGATCCGTTCGGCGCCGCCGATGCTGGCGGTTAGAGGGTCACCATCGGGACGACGGCCGAACCCCAGTTCCACCAGGCGCTGCAGCACGACGGCAACGCCCCGGAGTTCGGTATTCGGCATGACGATGATGAATTCCTCACCACCCCAGCGGATCAGCATATCGGCCTGGCGCAGAATGGTTTGCAGGGACAGCCCCGCCTGCCGAAGGGCCCTGTCCCCTTCCTCATGCCCGTGGCGGTCGTTGATCTGTTTGAAGTCGTCGAGATCGACAAAGACCAGGGACAGCGGCGACCGATTGCGATGCGATTGCTGAAACAACATTTTCAGCAGTTCCTCGCCAACCCGGCGGGTATAGGCCTGGGTCAGCCCGTCATGCGCGTCCTGTTCGATCCATTGCTGCAGGAACCGCAACTGGCTCATGCCGGAAAGCGTCGCCACGGTGGCCAGCAGCCCCATGAACCATAAGGCGCCGAGATGGGTTTCAAAGGCCATCACCTGGTATCCGTGGAGCGCCATCATCAGATAGGCGCCGATCAGCAGCAGCGAATAGCAGGCTCCTTCGATGGCGGAGATCGGAAACATCGCCAATCCGGCCAGCATGACGAAGGGCAGAAAGGCGTAGCCGGCGGCGACGGTGCGCGCCAATTGTCCCTGGATGGCGTACTCCGCCAGCATGGGCTGGCTGACCAGGAAAAACACCGTCGGGATGGCCAGCAACGAGGCCAGAAGCCGATGACGCGACGTCGACGATCGCATCGATCCGGCAACAATCACCAAAGCGCCAAACAATACGGTGGTGGCAATGCGCAAGACAGCGAAATAGGCCGCCAACCGCACCGGAAAAACAAGAAAATCGATGGGAATCCAAAGGGGTGTCAGCAGCGCAAACAAACCGGCAACCAACCGCACGCGTGAATTGATCAGCTGTGCACGGCGGCGCTCGACGAAAGACAGTTCGTCCCCGGCAACCAGTAACTGTCGGAACTGCCGGAGTTCTTTGGAGCGGAGGAATTTATCGCAGCCCTGTCGGACGACGCCGAAGGCACCCTTAACCCTGGCTGAAAAAGTTCGGTAAAGGCCATCTACCATTCGGCGCGCCGACTGATCAACGACACAAACGCCCACCCCAATTCCAATTTTTAATCCGACATCGCCGCTGGACGTGTCACGTTTGGTCCCGTGTTTACCCTCGGTGGCACAATACCCCTTAATCCGCTTACCGCGATAGAGTTGTTCAGATAAGAGTTTCAACGGGATCGGAGAAACGCTCGCGGACCTTGAGGACATCGTCCCAAACCGCGTGAAAGGCCTCGATACAGGCGGGATCGAAATGCGTACCGGCGTTTTCCTTGAGGAAGGCCGAGGCGGCGTCGACCTCCCAGGCCCGCTTGTAGGGCCTGACGCTGGTCAACGCATCGAAGACGTCGGCCACCGCGACGATCCGTCCCGAAAGCGGGATGGCCTCGCCGACTAGGCCGGCGGGATAGCCGGTGCCGTCGAATTTCTCATGATGGGTGAGGGCGATTTCGGCGCCCAGGGCGATCAGCCGCGAGGCGCTGCCGTCGAGTATGGAAAAACCGATCTGCGGATGCCGCCGCATGACCGCCATTTCCTGTTCGTCGAGGCGGCCCGGCTTCAGCAGAATGCCGTCGGGGATCCCCAGTTTGCCGATGTCGTGCATCGGCGCTGAGCGCAGCATCAGATCGCAGTCGTCGGTCGGCATGCCCAGGGTTGCGGCGATCAGCATGGAAAAATGGGCCATCCGGCTGATATGGGCGCCGGTCTCCGGGTCGCGGAATTCAGCGGCGCGGGACAGCCTGACGATCAGTTCCTCTTCGCGGTCGATGATGGTCCTGGTGGCCCGGCGCACCTCATCGGCCAGCCAGACATTGCGATCCGCCAGGTGCAGGTGGCTGCGCCTGAGTGCCAGCAGATTAGACAACCTCGCCTTGACTTCGGCGGTTTCGATAGGCTTGGCGATGAAATCGGTAGCCCCCAGTTCCAACGCCGTCTGGCGGACAGAGCGTTCATTGGCGGCCGTCACCATCACCATCGGCACGTCGCGGGCCGCCGGCAGGGCGCGCAGACGCCTCAGCACCTCGTGACCGTCCATGCCCGGCATCATGTAATCCACCAGGATCAGGTCTGGAATGGCGGCCACGCAACTGGCCACCGCCTTGATGGGATCGGCGAAGCATTCGATCGACAGATCATCCCCCAGACGGCGAAGGATCTGCTCGAAAAGGATGAGGTTGGTCTCGTTGTCGTCGATGATGCAGACTCGCAACATTGTCTCCTTCATGGCACCGATACCGCCGCGTCCTCGATGCTGAGCCGGGCGAGTTCCATCGCCTCATCAACCAGTGGACCGAAGTCGTCGCCCTCCCTGGCCTTGCTTTCAAGCTGCTCCAGACAGGAGGCAAACCGCAGAAAGCCGAGATTGCCGGCGGCGCCGCGCAGCGAATGGGCGGTCAGACGGACGGCCGCGAGGTCGTCACCGGCCGCGGCGGCCCGCAGTTCCGCCAGACGGTCGCCGACACTGGCCCGGAAATGGGCGAAGATGCCGCTGACCGCCTCCTCACCGAGGCTCTGGCGCAGATCGGCCAGTGCCTCGGCGTCGATCAGCGGCGGCGGCGGCCGGCTGTTCTTCATCAGTCGGGGGGTCCAGCGCTCGATCAGTGCCGCCAGGCGGCGCCGGTCGATGGGTTTGGCGATATAATCGTCCATTCCCGCCGCCAGACAGACCTCGCGGTCTCCGGGCATGGCGTTAGCGGTCATGGCGACGATCAGAGTTTCCCGCTTGCCGGTCCCCAGGGCGCGGATCGCACGGGTGGCGGCGATGCCGTCCATGCGAGGCATCTGAAGATCCATCAGCACAAAATCGTAATCGCATTTTTCCACCAGAGTAACCGCCTCGCCGCCGTCGTCGGCGACATCGGCGCGGTGCCCAAGCTTGGCCAGCAGGCCGACCGCCACCTGTTGATTGACGCTGTTGTCTTCGGCCACCAGAACCCGGAAACCCGGTCCGGTCGCCACCGGTTCCGGGCCCGGCGCCGGCGTCATCACATCATCGAGCCCGGTGCGCCCGGTGATGTCCATCAGCAGATCGAGCAGGGCACTTTGCCGGACCGGCTTGACGACGACCGCCGCGAAGAGATGCTCCACATCCGCCGGCGGCGTGCCGTCGCCGGAGGTGGCGAGGACCATCGGCAAGGCCCGCAGCCGGTGGTCGGCACGCACCACCGCGGCGAGGTCGACGCCGCTCATGCCCGGCATGTGATGGTCGATGATGGCCAGGTCAAATTCGCTGCCGGACGCCGCCTGGCGCAAGGCCTGCAGACCCTGCGCCGCATCGGCCGCCAACACCGCCGAGGCGCCCCATGACCCCAGTTGGCGGCGGAACACCTCGGCATTGGTGGGACTGTCGTCCACCACCAGCACCGAAAGGCCGGCGAGCGGCATCTCGGTGCCGCCCTGAACGGCGGACCCGACACGCCGCAACGGCACCTCGAACCAGAAGGTGCTGCCCTGCCCCTCGCAGCTGTCAAATCCGATGCGGCCTCCCACCATGTCGATGATCCGCTTGGAGATCGCCAGGCCCAGACCGGACCCTCCGAAGCGACGCACCACCGAGGAATCGGCCTGGGTGAACATGGTAAACAGGCGCGGCTGCGCATGCGCCGGGATGCCGATACCGGTGTCGGCGACCTGCACCCGCAGCCAGGGACGTCCGTCGACCTCCGAAACGTCGGCCTCGACGGCGATCCTGCCGGCCTCGGTGAACTTGACCGCATTGGCCACCAGATTGAGAACCACCTGACGCAGTCGTCCGGCGTCCGCCTCGAACAGGCCGCGGGCCCCGGCGCCGGTGACGCTGGTCAGTTCCACCGGCCGCCCCTTCAGCCGGGGGGTCAGGATGTCGACGACCCCCTCAATCAGGCCGGGAATGTCGAACCGACTGTCCTCCAATTCCAGGCCGCCCGCCTCCATCCGCGAGAAGTCGAGGATATCGTTGATAATGGTCAGCAGGGATTCGGCGGATGAGCGGATGGTGTTGCCGAAATGCCGCTGCTCGGAGGACAGAGTGGTATCCAGCAGAAGCCCGGTCATGCCGATGATACCGTTCATCGGCGTGCGGATCTCGTGACTGACGGTGGCGAGGAATTCGGACTTTGAGCGGTTGCCCGCCTCGGCCTGCTCCTTGGCGGCGCGCAGTTCCTTCTCGGCCAGCACCGCCTCGGTGATGTCGGTATGAATACCGACGACCCCACCCTCCGGCGTCGGATATTCGACCACCCGGATCCACCGGCCGTCGGAGAATTCGATCAGCGTTGGCGTACCGTCGCGCAGGCGGTGCCGTTCCAGGCGATAGGCCTGCAACTGGGCGAGCCTGTCGCCCACCGCCGCATAGGCACCGGCGGCGACGACGGCGGCAACGATGTCGGCGAAGGCGGCACCCGGAATGATCGCCGCCGCCGCCTGGTGATAAATCTGCCGGTAGCGTTCGTTGCACAGCACCAGCCGCTGGTCCGGACCATAGAGGACAAAACCCTCGGAAATGCTGGAAACCGCCGCCATCAAATGAGATTCGACGGACTTCAGCCGGCTGCGGGCCGCCAGTTCGTCGGTGATGTCGCTGGCCGTCCCGCGGTATCCGGCGAAACCGCCCTCGGCGTCGAAAATCGGCTTACCGCTGACGCTGAGCGTCCGCCTGGCGCCGGTACCGAGAATGACGTCGAAGAGGAAGGCGCGAAACGGCTGATGACTGTCGAGAAGCCGGCGGTGTTCGTCGACCAGCTCGGGCGGATTGGCCTCAGCCATGAGCTCCAGGCGGGTGCGGCCGATAACCCCGTCCATGGTCAACTGGTCCAGGGTCGGCGAATTGCCGACAAACCGATTGAACCGGTGTTCGGCATCGGTTTCCCAGAACCAGTCGGATGAAGACTGGGCAAAGTCGCGGAACATTTCCTCGCTCAGCTTGAGCGCCTGATGGACCTGATGGCGTTCGCTGATGTCGCGGATGATGCCGACGAATTGCGGAACGCCGACGGAGGTCAGATCACCGACCGCCAGTTCGATGGGAAACAGCTCGCCGGTCTTGCGGCGCGCCGTTTCCTGACGCCCGCGGCCGATGATGCGAGCCGGAGCGCCGCCCCGATAACGTTCGACATGGCCGTTATGGGCAGAAGCATCGCCGGCATCCATCAGGATGGACAGTGGCCGGCCGATCAATTCATCTCGCGAATATCCGAAGATGGTTTGCACGGCTTTGTTAATGTCGACGATGGTGGAATGATGGTCGGCGATGATGACGCCTTCGCCGACGGTATCGAGAATGGTCTTGAGATGCAGGTCGGACAGATTTTTCGACCGCTGGGCGGCCTGGTGCAATTCGGCTTCCATCAGGGTCGCCGCATGGTTGCTGAGGCGCCGCTCGCGATCCGAATCCTCGTAGGACCTGTCGACCAGATCCAGCAGCCGTCCGACCTCGAGAACCCCGTCGGGTCCCGTCGCCTTCTGCAGCTGCCGTTCGAGGAGCCGGTGCATCAGCCCTCGCCGATGGTGGTGATGGTCATGGTCTGGTTGTGCAGTTCGCAGCGGCCGCTGTCCCCATGGGGAGCGATCTCTCCATAAGAATAATAACCTATAGCGCGCACCCCCGGGCCGAGGCTGCCGACGGCAGCCTCGATTTCGTCGGCGACCCTCTGTCCCATCAGCAATTTCCGCCCGATGCAGCTCACCAGCAGCGCCAGTTGATGGGGCCCCGCCTGGCGCGCCCGCTCGCCGGCCCGCGAGGCGCCTTTGATCAGAGAATCGAAATGTCCCCGCATCAGCTGGGCGACATACCCCTGCGGAACATCTCCGGCGAAGATCAGGCCGCGCGTCGGCTCGTCGATGCCGACAATGGTCCGCACCACAGCGTTGATGGTCTCGTCGGCCCGGCGCACCGTCAGCGGAAACAGCAGGGCGCTACCCGGAAGATTGGCGGCCTCGTCGCCCAGATAACGTTTGTAGAGATCCAACGCCGGCTCACCGTCCAGCTCATAAAGGACATTATCGACCGAGCGATTGATCAGACGTTCGGGACCGAAGCGCTCCCAGCCGCCGATACTGCCCCAGCCGAGCCGCAGTCCGTCTCCGTAGAAACCGATGGCGGCGACCAGCCCTTCCCGGGGCGGACCGTCACAGCCCACCAGGGTGCGCTTGAAATCCGCACCGTCCCCGGCCAGGCCGCCGGTCAACAGCACGGAGCCGGGCAGCACCTCGCGCAGTCCACTCACCAGAGCGGTTCCATTGGTGCGCATACCGTCGGCGAAAACGAAAACACCGCGCAGGCCGTCGGCCGGCAGCATGGCGGCCAGCTTTACGCCGGCCTCGCGCGAGCCGGCGGGGCCGGCGATGGGCAGGCAGGCCAGCTCGACCGAGGCTTTGTCGAAGGTTACGGCGACCGCCGCGACGCTGTCATCGGTCACTTCGAGGCCGGCGATCTCGCCGCCGGTGGAGCAGCCCACCACCCTTGCCCGGGGGCAGAGGGCGGTCAGGCCGGCGAAGACATCCTCGGCCGCCAGCGCCGAGGGCGCGGCGAAATATATCACCAGCCCGGCGTCGGCGGGATCGCCGTCGCGGCACCAGCCGGTTCCAGGTGCCCAGGAAATGGCGATGGTCTTCATTGATCCGTCCCTCTCGACAGTCTGCCCGCCCATTTTTCCAGAAGCACGGCCAGTGCGCGGCGGTTCAGCGGTTTGGCGATATAGTCGTCCATGCCTGCGGCCAGGCATTTTTCGCGATCGCCGGCCATGGCATTGGCCGTCATGGCGATGATCGGAATATGCGCGAAGTCTCCGCCCAGGCGACGAATGGCGGCAGCGCTCTGATAACCGTCCATGCCCGGCATCTGAACATCCATGAACACCAGCTCATAATCGCCCTGCTGCAGCAGTCGCACACCCTCGGCACCGTCGCCGGCGGCATTTGCCAGATGACCGAGACGAGCCAGAAAGCCGATCGCCACCTGCTGGTTGATGGCATTGTCCTCGACCACCAGAATACGCAGCTGGCGGGCATCGCCACCGGCCGCCGCCGGACCGGCCGCCAAGGCTCCCGCCAAGGCCGCGGCCACGGGTGGATGGGGCATTTCCGGCGTCCCCAAGGCCAGCAGACGCACCCCCTTGAGCAGTGGATCTCCGGCGGCGATGGCCGCCAGATCGCGGACGGACAGCCCGTCCGCCCCCTCGTCCATCACCACCGCCTGGAACGACTGGCCGTCGACGGCGGCCTGGCGCATCGCCGGGAGGAGCGACATGGCGGCCTCAAAGGCCACGCCCTGGACTCCCAGCTCGCCGAGCAGGCGCAAAATCTCGCGGCTATCGGCGGGGTCCTTACAGCAGACCGCGACCCGCCCGGCCGAAGCCGGCACCTCCGGCAACTCGGGGGCGAGGGCGGCGCGCCGTGCCGGAATCTCAAACCAGAAGCGGCTGCCCAGCCCCTCTTCGCTCTCGACTCCGATACGGCCGCCCATCAATTCGACGATGGTCTTGGAAATGGCCAGCCCCAGTCCCGAGCCGCCATAGCGCCGCGCGGTCGACGAATCGGCCTGGGTGAAACGGGTGAACAATCGGGCCTGGACATCCGCCGGTATGCCGACACCGGTATCGGTGATGACAAAGGACAGCCGCTCTTCGCCGTCCGCGCCATGGACGGCGACTTCCACCACCACATGGCCCTGTTCGGTGAATTTAATGGCGTTTCCGACCAGATTGAGCAGCACCTGGCGCAAACGGTTGGCATCGCCGAGATAGCCGCCCGCCGCCGCCGGGTCGACCTGCCACTTCAGGCGCACGGCCTTTTCCGCCAGACGCGGCGACAGCAGATCGACCACCCCGGCCACCAGGGCCGCGACGTCGAAGGCATGGTCCTCAAGGACCATCTTTCCCGCCTCGAGCCGCGAATAGTCAAGGACATCATTGATGATGGTCAGCAGGGATTCCGACGACACGCGGACGGTTTCGGCGAGATGGCGCTGCTTGACCGACAACTCCGTATCCTGCAGCAGGCTCACCATGCCGAGGATGCCGTTGAGCGGCGTACGGATCTCGTGACTCATCATCGCCAGAAATTCCGATTTGACCGAATTGGCCCGTTCGGCTTCGCTTTGCGCCTGGTGGGCCAGGGCCCTGGCAGCCTCGCGATTGTCCACCAGACGAACCATCCAGGCCATCAGGGCGGCGAAAAGCGCCGACAGGCCGATGGCGCCGCCGCCGATCAGCAGGGCCCGCTGACGCCAGCTGGCGAAGACGATCTCCTCGGTGGCGGTGACGATCACCGCCAGCGGATAGCCGGTCACCGCCCGCGGCGCGACGATGCGCAATCGGCTGTCGGCCCGCTCCACCAGCCGCGGCTCCTCGGTGACCAGCGATTCGATGCCGTCTTTGAGGGCCTTCAATCCCGGTTGCGGCAGGATCTTGCCCATGGATTCCTCGCGCACCGGCATGCGGGCCAGTAACGCGCCGTCGTCACGGTACAGCGAAATCGCGCCGAATTCGCTGAAGTTCACCGCGCGGTAATATTCGGTGAAAAAGGAGCTCTCGATCCCGGTCAACATCAGGCCGATGGTCGCGCCCTTGCTGTTCCTTATCTTGCGCGTCAGATAAAACGTCCAATGTCCGGTACCGCGGTTTTTTGCCGGCACACTCAGAAAAAATTTGAGATCCGGATCGGCGAAATGCGCCTGGAAATAATCCCGATCGGCAAGATTGATCGGCGGCGGCGGGTAGGAGCGGGTGAAATTCACCACATCGCCATTGGCGGCAACGATGGTGGCGACGTCGATCTGCGGTACGCCGCTCACCTTGTCCTTCAGCATGTCGAAGGTGGCGCGGCTGCCCAGCACCTCGCGCAATGACTTGTCGTCCTCGACACCCAATTCGACGACCCGATCGGCAATGGATTTCTGCACCAGGTCGGCGGCATGGATGGACTGCAGGGCATGTTCCGAGAGAAACCGGGCCAGGTTGACCAGGTTGGCCCGCCATTCGTCAAGGCTTTGCTGGCGCTGAACGTAAATGGTGGCGACGGCGGCGGCCAACAGCAGGGCGATGAACACCGACCCCGCCCCCAGCAGCAGCCTGCGGCTGTGCAAAGCCGACCATCGGGCTTCGGCACCTGGTCGCATCCCGTCCCGCGTCCCCTTCATGGATGTAACGCATAGGCTGAGTTACATCGCGAGAAAAATCCAATCCGACCGGATAACGGCCGTTATCCGGCAAATTGGCGCCAATATACGCCCTCACCCCCTGCCGCGCGACAAAACTATGCCAAATCGAGTGGCTTGTTGGCTGCAATTTTTCTTTGGCGACAACATTAATTTTGTTCTGTTTTCCGGTGCGTCACCTTTTGCACGAGAATCTGAACGGCATTGCCGCCGACATAGGCCGCAGCCCCGGCAATGCCGGCGACCGCGGTCTGCGCGCCGGAGAAATCGGCGCCATCGACATGGGTGAATTCGCTGGCCATGAAGCGGGCCTTGCGCAGCATGAACAGCAGCAGGATCCCGACCCCTGCCAGCACGTAAAAGGAAGACGTGGTGAAATCGATTTCGACGCCGCTGGTCCCGGGATTCTGCAGGGCATTGAGCAGCGATGCCCAGTCCTTCAGGGCCTGGCCGTCGGCGGTCGGCAGACGACTGAAAGTATTGGCCAGAACCGCCTTGGAGATACCGCCGACCACCGAGGCGAAAACCAGGGTCAGCGCCGATTGCGCCAGATGCCATAGCGCTTTGACGGCGAGACCGCGGGTGGGAACGAACAGACTGGCGGCAACCGCCAGGGGCGAAATCACGGCGATCACCGCGACCCGCATCACCACGTCGATGAAAAGCAGCGGGTAAAGTATAAAGCCACAGAAATAAATGCAGACCAGCGCAACTCCGCTGATGACTCTTTTGACCACATCTATGTTAGGCAAAATATACGCGGTGCTGATGTTCCCTCCAACGATGATGGCCTCGCCGATCAGGATGCCTTTGCCGAACTGACTTTGCAGCTTGGCGAGCGGGCAGGCCATCTGCTGCATGACCTGCTGGGCGCCGACCAGCCCCGACCCGCCTTGCGGCCTGGAACATTTATCCTCCACCTGCGGCAGAGTTTCGGAAGCGCCGCCAAGTTGGGCTTCGAACGGATCGCTGATCTGGATGATCTGGCCGGCAATACCGAAGCCCGCCGACATCAGCGGGATGAACACATAATCCCAGAAACTCCGGCTGTTCTGCAGGAAGCCCAGCACGACGACCAGCAGCAGAAGCTTTTTCGCCGCCTTGTTCCATTGTCCGGCGACATTCCCCTCCGGCCCGAAGGGCATGACCATGCGGGCGGCGAAAAAAAGCAGCCACAATCCCATCAGAATGCCGACCAGCGTCGTCAGTTCCCCGGACAGGGTGGAAAAAGCCTGATCGGCCAGTTGCAGCGCGATGCCCGAGGTCTGCTCCAGGGCGTCGCAGGCCCAGCATCCCTGCAACAGTTCGTCGCGCCAGGACTGCGCCGACTGACCCTGCGCCAGTGCCGGCTGTACAAGGCCGCCGGCCAGCCACAGAATTGCCGCCAGCCTCATTTTGCCAGCAGCCTTTCGCTGTAGAGCCGCAGCGACTGCCGGGTCACCAGTGCCGGACAGCGGCCGCGCAGCACGGCGACCACCGAAAACACCCCCTCCGCCGACAGCTTTGCCACATGCCTGAGCGCCGCAAGATGGGGATCGGCATCGGCATCCACCGCGGCGACAACAGCAACCGTGGTGTCGTCGCTGTCCTCGAATCTCCCGACGATGGTGAGATAGGCGGTGGTCACGGCAAGTTTCCTCTTCATAACCAAACGGGAAATTACCTTACCCCAAACCGGCAAAACATGATAGGAGCTATGTTCCGTTTTGGAATTTTTTGTTGCCAAATGAAAACTTATATCTTCCTGCTTCTCTCGTCCGTGTTGGCGGTGACTGCCTCGGCCGGCATGGCGGCGGCGAGCGACGGCGATACCGACTGCCTGACCTTCATCCGTCAGGCCGAAGGGTATTACCGCATCCCTCACGGACTGCTGGAGGCCATCGCCCTGACGGAAAGCGGACAATCGGGCCGGCCCTATCCGTGGAGCCTCAATATCGCCGGACAACCTGTTTTTGCCCCCAGCTACGAGGCGGCGGCGCGGCGACTGCGGGCGGCCGATGGATCTCCCCGGCGCGATGTCGCCGTCGGCTGCATGCAGATCCATATGCGCTTCCATCTGACGCAGTTCGGCGATCCGGAATGGGCCCTGCTGCCCCGCTACAATGTCTGGTACGCGGCGCGTTATCTCGACACGCTCTATCGCAGCTTCGGAAACTGGGAGACCGCGGTGGCGCATTACAATGCCTCCGACCCGCCGGCCCAGCGCCGCTATCTGTGCCAGGTGGCGAGCCATCTGCGGGTCACCGCGCCGGAAAGCCCGCTGAACGCCTGTCCGGCGGCGCCATCGGCGACGCTGCGGCGGCGCGAGACCATGGCAGCCCGCCGGATCGGCAGCCTGATCGTCATCGGCGAGCGCTAACCCACCAGCTAATTGAATTGATTTGCCCCATGGCACGCATGCATAATGCGCATACATAATGGAGGCAGTAAATGGACGTCGTTCTTCCACGCCGCCGGCGAGGCACCAACCTGACCATTGACCCAGTCTTGGTGTCCGCGGGCAAGGCGGCGGGACTGAACCTGTCGAAGATCGCCGAGGACGCCATCCGTTCCGCTCTGCGACTGACGCAGCAGGAACAATGGCTGAAGGAGAATGCCGAAGCCATTGCCGCCTATAACCGCCGCATCGACGAGAGGGGCATGCTCAACGAAGGATTGCGGCAATTCTGATGGCACAGTTTGACCTCTACGAATATGCCGGACCAAACCGATCCGTCGCCTATCTGCTCGACGTCCAGTCCGACCTGTTGCGTGACCTGACGTCAAGGGTTGTCGTTCCGCTGGTTCAGTTGGACGAGTTCGGTCTGCCGATGAAAAAGCTCAACCCGGTCTTTTCGATCGACGGCGTCGATCACGTGATGGCGACCTCCGAAATCGCCGGCGCGCCGGGCAAGACCCTTGGTCGCCGGGTCGGAAGCCTCGAAACCCGTCGCCACGACATCAAGGCCGCCCTCGACTTCCTTGTGGACGGTTACTGAACGACCTCCAGCGCATCACACACCAGGGGGAACCAGCCCGCGGCTCTCGGCATGGCGGCGCAGACGGGCCGCCGCCTCACCCCAATCAGCCATGGCCGCCCAACCGGCCGGCGACAACCTTGCCAGTTCCTCGGCCAGCGTATCGGTCATCCAGGCCGGTGCCGGCTCGCTCCATACCTCGAAGACCGCCATCGCCCGCGCGAAGGCTTCGATGTCGCCGTCCCCCGCCACCTCGGAGCGAGGACGAGGATCCGCGCCGGCGGGCAGAGGCGGCAGGGGTCGGACCCTGGCCCGGCGCCCGGTCTCGGCGGACCGCACCAGCCGCCAAGCCAGAAACCCTATGCCGAGGATGGCGGCCAGACAGAGCCCCAGCGTCAATGCGACGAAATCAAAGGGCACCGAGGCGCCGGCCATGAAGCCTTGGCGCAGGTCCCGCCATGACGCCCACTGCGCCGCATCGAAGTCATACAGGCGGCGATAGGCTGTCATCCCGGCCGCCGCCACCAGAGCCGGCCACAGGCCGAGGGCAAGGACGATCCGACCCAGCCTCAATGGGTGTCGCGGCCCCGCGAACCGAAGCGCCAGGCGGCCAGCAGGCCGGGCTTTTCCGGCCGCGCCGCCTCACCGGAGCGGACCGCGTCGATATTGCGCGCCAGCACGGTGCGGCCGCCGGCGTCCAGCAGGTCATAACGATAGATCGCCGGCGGTGGATGATTGCGCCGCCCCTCGCCATTGGCGGCCCGAGGCAGCTTCTTGGTAGCACCGGTTTCGGCGGCGCCGATACGCCGCGAATCCTGGTAATCGACGATGCGGGCGCCGTGCCGGGTGACCTGGACCACGGCGCCGTTCTGCTCCATGGTCAGGGTCGGCACGCCGAGATCCTTGGCGATCCGGGCATTGGCATTCAACTGCGAGCCGTTGCCGTGGATCGGCGCCACCATCTGGCGCGGCCGCAACAGGGTATACAGCAGGCGGGCGTCGCCCTCCATGGCGTGGCCGGTCTGGTGGATGGGGCCATAACCCAACTCCGGCGCCCGCTCGGCGGTAACCACGTTGGCGCCCAAGGCCTCGAGCTTTGCCACCATCGCCCCATGCGGCCCCTTGATCGGTGGAATCGCCCTTTGTGGAATGATCACCGTGGTGTCGGGATCGATGGCCAGCGCCCCGGGCAGTCGGTCGGCAGCCCGCATCAACCCGGAATTGGGCTGGGCGAAGGCGCCGGTGGTGACCACCAGAACCTTGTCGGCCGGCAATGCCTGCGCCTCCCGCGGGGTCAGCAGGCGGCTGCCGATGACCTTTTCGACATCGGTGCCGGACAACTGCAGCGCCCGCAGATTCTCGGCCAGACTGGCGCCCGACACCACCAGGGACCGCCCGTTGGCGGAAGCCGCCCGTCCTAACGACACCACGCGGTCCAACTGGGTGCCCAGGACTCCGGCGACCACCGCACGGCCCTCGTTGTCGGCGATGATGCGGGCCAGGTTGCGGCAGATCTCCCGCTCGCTGAGCTTTTCGCCGGCCTGGGCCACGGCCGTCGAATCCGAGACCACCATATCGACCCCGGCCATGCCGATCTCCCGCAGGCGCCCCGGGTTGGCACGGTCGCCGAGAAAGAGCGTGCTGTCGAATTTGTAGTCGCCGGTATGAAAGACCGTTGCCTCGGGGGTGGCGATGCGCAAGGCCGACGCGCCCGGCATGTGGTCCACGGGAACGAACTCCACCTCGGCGCCGGCCAGTTTCACCACCTCGCCGGCCTTGACCACGCTGACCTGCGGCCAGTGGTCCAACGGAATACCGGCATGACGCAGGCTCTGGTCGACCTTGCAGGCGGTGAAGGCCGTGCAATGGATGGGAGGAACCACATAGCCCATGTCGATGGCGTGCGGGATGGCCCCCAGATGGTCTTCGTGCGAATGGGTCAGCAGCAGCGCCTGCGGCGCGATGCCGCCGCCCTCCACCAATCCGTCCTCGCGGCGTGCCAAAAGACCTTGCGGTGAGGAAAACTCGCAGGCATAGCCGGATCGGCAGGTGCCCAGTTTGACTCCAAGGTCGACCAGCAGCCGCGCCCGGTCCAGACCTCCCTCGCGGCCGGCGGTCACCACCTCGTAACAATGGCTGTTGCCGCCGATGCCATCGGCATTGTTGCCCATTCGCGACTGCCAATAGATTCCCGCTTCGCGGTCGTCATAGGCGACCATCGATACCTCCGCTCACCGCAGATTAGTTTTTCTCAGGCCTTGGATTCGTAGGGGCTGCTGTCATCCGGTCCTTCGACGGCGGCGATCCAGGCATAGCTGACCGCCGCCAAGGCGCGCCGATCCGGTTCGGTGCCGCCGGTGAACCCGGGCAGGCTGAGAACCAGGCGGACCAGATCGCCTTCGGAAATCGTCAGATGGTTGGCATTGGGAAAGGTCTCGGCCAATGCCACGCCAATCGCGTCATAGTCCTCCCAGTCCATCCGCCACTCCTCACCAAAACCAAGATTGTGATACGCCGCCTGACCATCGAATGGAAACAGTTTTTTCCGTTTGGGAGACACCCTGTCCACAAGTCATAAGCCGCCGTATCCGCCTCCGCCGGGTGTTTCGATCACCACGCTATCGCCTTCGCCCAGTTCGATGCGGACGGTGCCGGGCAGGTCGGTGACGCTGCCGTCGGCGCGTTCGACGCGATTGCGTCCCGCCAGGCCGTCGCCGCCGCCGGCCAGCCCGAACGGCCGGACCCGGCGGCGGTTGGAGAGGATGGCGACGGTCATCGGCCTGAGGAACCGCAGGCGGCGCACCACGCCGTCGCCACCCGACCGGCGCCCCTGTCCACCGGAGCCGCGGCGTATGGAAAATCCCTCGACAAGCACCGGGAAGCGCCACTCCAGCACCTCCGGATCGGTCAGCCGGCTGTTGGTCATATGGCTGTGAACGGCCGAGGCGCCGTCGAAGTCGGGCCCCGCCCCGGTGC
>Ga0007882_10000351_pt1 | contig 27105 bp, 39 predicted proteins | sample CryBogCBH12Aug01_FD_71195 | JGI IMG/M metagenome (GOLD analysis project Ga0007882, IMG submission 71195) | Freshwater microbial communities from Crystal Bog, Wisconsin, USA - CBH12Aug09.1 | ecosystem: Environmental > Aquatic > Freshwater > Lake | place: Crystal Bog, Wisconsin, USA | collected... | reverse complement strand
CCTGAACTTCTTAATCCTGCAGAAGATAATGAGATGGCGTTATTTGACGATTATTCTGAATCTGTTAAGGTTGAGGTTTTTCTGCTAGATTTTTGGAGAGTAAGAGGAGAATTTTAATGTCGGATTGGGAGAATTATATCTATGATTATGGGGACATGGATGACAATGCGTTTTATTATATCAATACCTTTGTAAAAAAGCATGGATATTCTACTGAAATTGTTAGTGTATTAAAAGATCATTTATATAACCATAGTCAAGAATCGAAAGACAATTTAAGGGGATATAACAAGATTCTGGATCAATTGGCTGGTTCAGAATCAGGTATTAGAAATTCTATTGATCGATTAATTCGTAATGAAAGCACTGATTGGTCAGGTGCATCTGAAATCGCAAAATTATTTTTAGATTCTACTATCAGAGGAAAAGATTTTGATATCTTAAAGAAAAACGGTCTTAAACATACACACATTTTGAAAATTTCAAAATCTGATATTGATAATCTTACTTTATTTTTAAATTCATTTAATAAATTCAACGATTTTGTCAAATCTTTAACTATTAACAATTCAAGGGCGAAGTCTATTCTTATTGGTGTTTTTAAAATAAATCATGGATTACTGGTAGGTAATGTTATTAATCCTTCTTTATACATCGATGAAGTGGATAAGTATGTTCCGGTTCTACAAAATATCAAAACGCTTAATTATAATTCTAAAATATGGTTGGGTGTTGATGCTTTATGTAATCATGACAATGAACTCATTTTGGACGAATTAAAGCGTAACCCAACAGAATTTCTTGAATTGGTAGGAAATTTTCAGAAATTTTGTGATGAATGTGATTATCTTGCAAATAATAATCAGGATATTGCCGATTTTATTTGTAAAACCATAATGGGAAATTCTGAAGATTTTACAAGAGGACTGAGGGCAGCGGCTGCAATCAGAGAATTAGGAATTACTGGCATAGGTTTAAGATACGTCATTGAAAATTATTGCGAAGGAAACAGAATGAAATTTTTTGATTGTGTTAAATCAAAAGATGTGGTTATGATTCGTTCTGCAAAAATTTATGAACGATACGGAAATTGTTATAAAACGATTGATTTGAGTGACACTGATATTGACATCAAACAAAATCCATCTGTTGATAGAAAAATAGATTTATCATTTTCAGAAAATGATGAATTCTAAAAACTTGACTTGAAGATATAAAAAAAAGGAAGCTAGGCTTCCTTTTTTTATATTATTCTTTCTCTGATTTCTGCAGTTCGCGTTTTGTAATTATCTGATCAATTAATCCTAAATCCAATGCTTCTTGTGGACTTAAAAATTTATCACGTTCCATAAGATCATAAAATCCTTGATATGTTGTTTTCCCTTTTGAATAATCAGAATATTTTTGCGTTAATAATTCTTTGTATTTCATAATTTCTTTATAACGAATCTCAATTTCCGTGGCCTGTCCGCTTGCCGATCCACTCGGCTGATGGATCATTATTCTTGAGTTTGGTAAAGAAAAACGAAATCCTGGTTCACCAGATGATAGTAAAAAAGAACCCATTGAACACGCTTGACCGAAACAAATTGTGTGAACAGGAGGATTTATATATTGAATTGTATCATGAATACTCAAACCACTAGAAATTACACCACCAGGGCTATTGATATAAATTTGAATTGGACTGTCTGGATCCACAGATTCTAAATATAGTAATTGAGCACAAATTAATGATGCCATACCATCTTCTACTTCACCAGTAAGCATAATAATTCTTTCTTTAAGAAGAAGACTAAAAATATCCATCGCCCGCTCGCCTCGCCCGCCTTCGTTTGAAATAACCATAGGAACCAGGCTCATTGTGTGTTTACTCATTTTTTTTCCTTTAAATATATGATAAATAATATATGTATATTATATGATTGGAATAAAAATGTCAAATGAAAAAATTGTTGGTGTTTATAAAATAACACTTAAAGAAGATGGAAGATTTTATATAGGAAGCTCAGTAGATATTTACGATAGGTGGAGAACACATAAAATAAGAAATACTCAATATATAGGAAAAGCGATACAGAAATATGGTGCTGATTCTTTTGATTGGGAAATAATTGAAATTACACAAATTGAAAATCTTATTGAGCGTGAGCAATATTATTTGGATACTTTACAACCATTTGTTCGTTTAAAAAAAGGTTTTAATATTTGTGAAGAAGCAATGAGTGTATATGGAGTAAAAAGGAGCGATGAGACAAAAGAAAAAATGAGAAAAGCAGCACTTGAACGTGATAACTCTCATTTTATAGGTTGTAGAAAAAATAAAGAAGTAACAGCACAACACAGAAAAAAATTAGCAGATGCTAAAAAAGGCAAAACATGGAAGGATGATGTAGAAAGAGTTAGAAAACATTCCGAACGTCAAAAAGGCAGAAAAAATAGTGCAGAACAAATAGAAAAAACAAGACAGAAACATATTGGTGCAAAAAGATCAGAAAAATCTAAAGAACGTATGAGAGAATGGCAACAATGTTATTATGAAATTATAGATTCTGAAGATAATAAAATGATATTAAGTAGCTATGAACTTAAAAATTTATGCTTAGAAAAGGGATTTCACTATACCTTATTTCAACCTTGCAGCAATAATGGTAAAAAATATCACGGTTGGAGTATAAAAAAAGTTAATAAACCATAATTTTTATTTTTAATACCCATTTAAACATCACTATTTACATGATAAATATAATTATATTGGTATATAATTCGGTGTAAAATGAATGGTAAAATGTTAAATGAATCTGGCGATGGTCAACACTATCCTTATAGTGTTGATATAGATTTACCTACAGCAAAAACATCCGAAATGTACGTCAGATGGCTGGAAATATGGTTACAGTCTAAATGTGTGAATGGTTGGAGATTAGAAACATTTGGTTTACCATTATATCATTCATTAACTGGCGCAAAAGTATATTTTCAATCCCCAACAGACTGCGTATATTTTAAACTTTCCCCTATGTATAATACTTTTTAAGACAAATTTGACTTGACGTTTGCTTATATTATGATAAATTAAATTTATCATATATAGGAGAACGATAATGGTTAACAGCAGGAGATTATCATGAAACAAAATATAGTTCTAGATGCAGTTAAATTTATATTTGATAAAAATAAGTATGCTTGTTCTGTAGAATCAAAGCAGGATGCACAGTTCATTTGTGATCATTTTGGATGGTCTGAAGACCTTATTATTGATATTACTGATGCGTTGGCGTTGCAACATTTTGTCGAATACGGCGGATTTAAAATTATTGTAAGAAATGGTTGCAAATCAACACATCCTATTTTATCGAGAGTAATTAATTATGATGCGATTGATATGAAACCAATTTCTGGACAATAATATAATTTATGTTATGATATAAAAATCAACAGCAGGAGATTATGTTATTATGAAGATCGAAGTTAAAAATCTTAAAATTGCTCAGTTTGCTTCAGAAGAAACGCTGTGTTATGAAGCAACCGTTTATGTTGATGGCAAGAAGGCATTTTTTGCCTCCAATCAAGGTCGTGGCGGCCCCGATTTTTACCGCCCTATTGATAAGGCTCTAATGAATGCTGCTATGGAGTATGTGAAGACACTTCCTGCCATTAAAACTGAATGGGGTTCTACTCTTGATATGAACATGGAACTTTTTATTGGTGAATTACTTGACGAAAAACAACTGGAAAAAGAAGTCAAGAAAATCCTAAAGAAGACAGCTTATCTTATTGGTACTGAGTTGTGGACTATGAAGAATCCCTATGATGAACGCATCAAGGCGTATATTATGAAGAAACATCCAGACGCAATTATTCTTAATGAATTGCCAGCACAAAAAGTTATGGAATTGGTGAAGGGGAAGATTTAAATGGACATTTTTGTATGGAAAAGTTATGGTAATATTCAAGTTTATGCTATGGAAACATCCGAACAATATGTAAAATTGATTAATGATATCATTCTATGCTTGGATGATTGGGGATTGGAATCGTTAATCGATAAAGTCAACAAACACATGCAAAGTTATTCTGATGTCAAACAATTGCGTCGATGTGTTAATACATTGCTTACCGAAATTGGTGTTGGAACACATGAATCATTTGAATTTGGAACTGGTTTTAGTGAATTAAAAGAATGAAGATTAGAATCAAATCATTAAAAATTGAAAAGACAAGGCGTTTGTATTATGGTGCAAATAATACTTATGACACGCCTTTGATTTTTAAGTGTTTGATCACAGTTGATGGTAAAGATTCATTTATAGCCCATAATGATGGGGATGAATCATTTACCTATGATGTTATTGATGAAAAATCTGCTGTTAAAGCATTTCAAAAAATGTTAAATATAAATTCAAATTCTATTAAGAATGAATTCGATCCGCATTTTTATACTAATGATATTGTCGATCATTATATTTCGATTCTTATTGAAAAAATTAAAAATCCGGATCACAACAGATTACCATCATATAATAAACTTAGTAAGGTGTTGAGATGAAAAAATTTATTGTAGCAAGAACAGGAAAAACCAGACGAGTTAGAGGATTGCTAAGATTTTGGAAATTATTTGTTCAGCATGAAGTTATTATCGAAGAACATGATGAGAATCATAATAATAGATCACAATATACAAAATGGGTTGATGAAGACGAAGAAGTTTTATCTAAAAAAGTTCTCACTAAATCTTAACTAAAATCCCATATGTCTGAAGATAATTCTGATGTTTTTGCTATCCTATTTTCAGCAATCTTAATGTAATCTGGATTGATTTCAAATCCCACATATTGTCTTCCATGTAATTTAGCTGCAACTGCAGTAGTTCCAGAACCCATGAAAGGATCAACGATTACACCACCTTTTCTTGAACAAAGTTTTAATAACCAAGATGCGAGCAGTTCAGGCCATTGTGCAGGATGAGTATTGTTTTTATCCCTATCATTAGTTGAAACAGGAACCATTATTACGTCTTGACATCTTGCGACACCTTCTGTAAAACCATCTGAAACCCCACCGACCCATTCACCAACACCTTTTGATTTTAAGAAACCGATGTGTTTTGAAAATTTACCATTAGATTTAAGATCAACGTATGGTTTATTTGTTTGTGAATACCAAAAAATACTCTCATATGCCCTTCTCGGACGCTCCAGGCTCCCGAGTGGCGGCCCATCATTTTTTACCCAAGTGAGTGTTTCATTATGTTTCCAACCTGCATTCTGAATTGCCAGTTCCGTTTTCAGTACATAATCGCTGACACAACCATCAGTTATATGCGGTCTAATGTTTATCATAATACTTCCATCTGGTTTTAAAATTCTCTTGGCTTTTTCCATCCAATCAACCGTCCATTGTGGATATTTTTCTTCCTCAATACTTGCGTTTCCACCATATTCTCTTTGTTGTGCATATGGAGGCGAAGTAATTATACAATCAATTGATTGATCAGGTAGCAAATCAAAACCTTCTTGACAAGACATATTATAAATTTTATTAAACATTATTTCTCCTAATAATTATCCAATAATTATAAAATATATTAAGTATAAAATCAAATTAAATGATAAATAGAAGTGGTAGTAATTTGATGTCTGAACACATCAAAAACTCGCTAGAGGACGAGCTGTCCTACCTAGCAATATTTATATCAAAATTAACTAGAGGAGTCAAAATGTCAAAAAGAAAAACAACAGAACAATTTATAATTGATGCAAAATTGGTACATGGTGAAAAATATAATTATTCTAAGGTGGACTATATTAATAACCAGAGAAAAATTATAATAATTTGTCCTGAACATGGTGAGTTCCTGCAAATACCAAATGACCATTTAAATGGAAGAGGATGTAGAAAATGTTTAAATCGTTCAAGTGAAGACATAATTAAACAAGCAAAAATAGTTCATGGAAACAAATATGACTATTCGAAATTAAAATATAAAGGAGTTCGAACCAAAGTAATAATTATCTGTCCTGTACACGGAGAATTTTTACAGACACCTGAAGCACATCTTTATGGTCATGGATGTTCTAAATGCGTCTATGATAAAAACCGAATGGAATTAAGTGAATTTATAAAACTATCCAAAGAAAAACATGGCGATAAATTTGATTATTCAAAAGTGTTATATACCAATTCAAATACAAAAGTTATAATAATATGTCCAGAACACGGTGAATTCGAACAAACGCCTTCATTACATTTACAATATGGATGTTCAAAGTGCGGAATTATAACAACAGATGCATTTATAAAACGATCTAAAGAAAAACACGGGGATAGATATGATTATTCAAAATCAGAATATATAAAGTCGAGTTCGAAGGTAACAATAACATGTCAAATTCATGGTGATTTTTTACAAAATCCACAGAGTCATATGTCAGGAACTGGTTGCCCACTTTGCTTCGGAACTACGAAATTAACAAATGAAGATTTTATTAAACTGGCAAAAGAAATTCATGGTGAAAAATATAATTATTCGAAAGTTGAATATGTTAATATTGATACGAAAATTATAATAATATGTCCTGAACATGGTGAATTTTTACAATCGCCATATTTACATAAGAATGGTAGCGGCTGCCCAAAATGTGCAGAATCAAGACAAACATCAAAAATGGCAACAGATTGGTTAAAGTCATTAAATATTCAGCATATTATTCCTGAATACAGAATACCAGAACGACTTCTTCGATCGGTTGATGGTTATGATCCATTAACTAATACGATATACCAATTTCATGGCGATTATTTTCATGGTAATCCGAAAATATATAAAAACGATGGTTATAATAAATTATTAGGTAAGACATTTGGCGAATTATATGAAAGAACTTGTAGGCTTGACCAAGAATTAATGAACTATGGCTATAATCTAGTAATTATGTGGGAAAGTGATTACACAAATGTAACCATTAACAAAAAATCCAAAAAAAAGATTATCTAAAATAGAAATTATGTTAAATCTTTGGAAAAAATTATTATTTCTTTTGATGTTTTATCATTAGACATTCCATATGACCATTCAGGAATATAATATTTAAAATCTTTATACATTTCTATAATAATATCAGATTTGTTATAAGACATAATCCATTGATCACGATCTTTTAATAGTTCAAACAAACGCTGATGATCGAAATCTTTATGTGTGTTGCCTTTGACACCATATAGATTATTAGTTTCAAGCAAATATGGAGGATCTAGATATAAAAAATCATTTTTGTGTTTTGGTATCGAATCCTTGAAATCCATTTTTTCAACATTGAAATTTTTTATTTTGAAGTTCAAGATATTTTCGATACTCTTTTCTGTAAAACGAGGATGGTTTTTTGACATTCCACCAGATAATGTTATACCACTAAATGATGAGCGATTTATTACATAAAACATTGCTGCTTTTTTTAATGTGTTGGTTTCAGACATTATATTTTTTTGAAATTCTTTAAATGTTTCAGTAGATAACGGATGATATTTTTTTATTTCAGTGTAGAGTAGTTCACTATTTGTTAATAGTTCATTCCAGAATATTACTAAAGGATCGAATACATCATAACCGAAAACCTCAATTCCTTTGGATGCACAGAAAAGTTCAATACTTCCACCACCCAAAAAAGGCGAACATAATCTGTTGACATCAAGTGGAATATGTCTGGTTATAATGTCTACAGCTTTTGATTTTCCGCCTGGGTATCGTAATGGTGATTTCATTTTGCACTCCTTTAATTTTTATAGTATAATATTTTATTAAATGATTGACAAGTTAAATTGAGAGGATACTAGATATGTTATGGATAAAAATTAAAGATTATATTAAATCAAAATTAAATAAAAAATGTTATGATCCAAAAAACCCTATGAATTTAGATGAACAGAATCCAAATGGATATTTGCTTCAGTCAGAATATAAATTAAATTTAGATATTTTAAATTCACAAACAATATGGGACAAATTAGAAACGATATACTCAACAAGACCATTGTTGACAGGTTTAACCTATTCAATCGTTATTGCAATATTCGTGCAGATTATTGCTGGTTTCTCTGTTATACTCAGTATATGCTCATGTTTTTTGTTTTTATCAATAGTTTTATATTTGATGGGATGGTTAGCCTGGTTATAAAATAAAAAAAGCACCTTTCGGGTGCTTTTAATATTGAATATATTCACCAGTTATATTATGACGGATTGCCAACAAAGTCAAATCAGTCTTAGGATAAGAAATAACCACTCGATTCAGTTGTGAGGTGAATTCAAAAATAGCAGTCAGATCATTAGAACAAGCCCAATTAGCGAATTCGTTGTATTGAGGATTTTTTTTAAGAAAATCATCAGCCATTTTTGCAGTATCAGTCACGCCCATTTTAGTCATCCATCGAATTCCATCCTTGGTTTTTACAGGACGAAGGAAACTTCCGTCGAGTTTATCGAGAATAACATGCTGACTGGACAAATCGATTTTGTCAGGCATCGTTTCCGGACGTTCTCCGATATTGAAAAATTTATGGAAACTTCTTGAGATAATTTTCCCTGTTTCTTTATCAAAAATGATTCCTCTTAATTCTCTACGAATTTTTGCATGCAAATTATTTTCATCATTTATTTCAGGAAAAGTTTCAAGACCATATGACACATTGTAATTAACGATAACGTATGAATCCCGGACAGCAACAATAAATTCGTCATGACCTTCGATTGCAGGAAGAACGTCATTAAGACGTTCAATTACTGGGAATTTGTAGTGTGTGAGCATAATTCGATCTCCTATTATTCAATATAATTTATATTAACATATTATTTTTAGATGTCAAATGATAAATAGATATAGCGGTAGTTATCTTATCAAGGAAATAAAATAACGCTCGGATGAAGAATACGAGTTTTCCCGCTATTTATATTTATAGATGAGGAGATTTAAAATGTCAAAATTTACACCAATAAATAATGAATTTAATAATAGTAAATATACTTTATGGTATTTTTCTATAATTTTAAATGCAAAAAATAGAGTTGCACCTGCAGAATACACAGAAAAACATCACATATTACCGGCATCAATATATCCACAATATGCTGATGAAATCAGCAATATTGCCATTTTAACTGCAAGGGAGCATTTTCTTGTTCATTTATTATTGCCTAAATGTTTCATTCATATTAAAAATAAAAATAAAATGCTGTGCGCGATTAGAAGAATGAAATATACAAAAAACAGAACATATAATATGAAAATGTATAGTTTATTGAAACCGCTTATTGTGGAGGCTCATAGAGAACTTGTGATTGGAAAACCACAGAGAAAAAGAACAGAAACTGAAAAGGAAAATCTATCAAAAATTCAAAAGGAAATTTTCAATAATTTAAGTCCTGAAGACAGAGAAATTCGTAGGAAAAATTTGGAAGAAACCAATAAAAAAACACATATAGGTAGAAAAAGAAATAAAGAAACAGGCGAAAAAATAAGCAGGGCGAATAAAGGACGTAAAAAAGAAATAAGAATGGATAAAGATCAATTTTATGCTATACGTCTAATAGCAATACAAAAATGTTTGGATGCACGCGATATGAAATCCCTCGGTAATAGCATATCTGAAGGGAAAAAAGCAGCAAATAAAAAATATAGTTTCGAAGAAAGATGTAATTTGATGAAGACAAAAATATTTAAAAATTATAAGATATTATATGAACATTATGACTGCATTACTGACGAAAATATTTTTGATGCAAGAAAAAAACAGATATTGAAAAAAGGAAGCCAGTGTTCTATAGCGTTATCTATGAAATATGTTGGTTATATTCCGAGTAAAAGTGAAGTTGATTCCTATTTTAAATAATCTAATTTATTAATTTTTTTGGATTTTTTGTTAATGGTTTACGTTTGCACCATTTGCTGATTTGAACCAAAAGGTGTCGATATCTGGAAATTTAAATATAAAATTGTAGATTTTTAATTTAGTGATTGACATAATTATATATTATGATATTATATTTCAATCAATCACATATGAGGATCAGATCATGTTGAGTATTTTTAATGATGTGAATGTCAGCGAAATTGGTTCAGACTTGTATGATTTTGTATCCGATAGTGTCGTTTGTATATGGGATACTGCAGTGGTTGTAACAGCAATTTATGAGGAAATAAAAATATTATCTGATATTATTGATTTGTCATTTTGGCTAATTAATGTATATTTTGCGCCTGCCGGAACTTACGGAGTTATAAGTGTGTTTTTCCATGTTATGGCGTTAGGTTACTGGATTATTCTGTTTGAATCTATTTTATTGATTGCTAGTGCATTGTTAATCAATTAAATTCGGTTGAAAGTTAGGAGATCGATCATGTTATTTGTTATTGATGAAAATACTTCGTTTGAAATTGAAAGTTTTGATAAAATTGATGCTAACAATAGAAAACGCAGAGTTAATATGCTCAATGGGTGTATCAAACGATTACATAATAAATGTGATATGATTCTTGCTATGGGAATTTATTCTAAGCATCGCATTCATGAAATCGCTTGTTTAGTGGAAACTATCAAGCGATTGAATGATAATAATATTCCTAATATTTCTTTTGAAGTTAGGAAAGTTTTAAATTATATGGAGGAGAACAATGAATTTATCTAAGTGGCAATCAATAGAAACTGCTCCACAGGATGGAAAGTGTATTGTTGCTGTAAAAACAGATAATGGGACTATTTTGGCTATTCTTGACAGGGATAAAAAAGGAAATTGGATTCATGAAGGAGAACCAACCTTTTGTCATAGCTATTATTATGAGCCAGTAATGTGGACACCATTACCAGAATTACCTGATGATTTGGATACTTGTGATGTATAGTGATGTTGCAGACAGAGAATGGAATAGTGCTGATGGTAAGTCAATTCTAATTCGTGATCTTACTGATGGTCACTTGGTTAATATTTTAAATTGGATTAATGACAATAATTATCCGCCTGATTTTATTCGAGAGATGGAAGAATATGCAGAAAAATTACAGTTAAAGCGTTGTATTGTTAGTAAACCTTATCCACAAAAAGCTGATGATGGACGTTGGTATTTGACTGCAAATAATGAGCATTATATTGAAGGGCCGCCTAAAGAATATTATGATGCTATTGAGGCAGAATTAGAAAAAGATCCAGAATCTAAATTGTTGAAATATATTCTTGGTAAAAGGCGTTGACATATTTTGTAAGTATGTTATTATAAATCTATCGTAATTGAATAGGAGATCGTTAAAATGGAAAACGTTATTAAGGTATTAGGATTTGTCAGTTTCGCAGCAATTACAAGCCTGTTTCGTGGTTTTGTATTTCAAAAGTTATGGTTATGGTTTGTCATCCCTCAATTTGGTCTTGCAGCTTTGCCTCTTACTGTTGCGATGGGAATTATGTTGGTTGCAAGTTTTGCAGTATCTGCGTCACAAACAACTTCTAAATCGCCGACAGAGGCATTTGTATATTCGTTGTCCCAAGCAGGATGTGTTCTTTTGATTGGTTGGTTGATTACTTTGTTTATGTAATCAAAAAATAATAACAAAAAAGAGGCTCAAAGCCTCTTTTTTGTTGACATATTTTGTAAGTATGATAATATAAATTATTAGAATTTATGGAGATCGAAAATGTCAACTTTGCGTGAAATCAGTCGTCAATGGAATATTCCTTTGGTTAAGGCTCATGAAATCAATGGAAATATTGATGAAGTAATGTCTTCCATTCGCCAAATGGAAGGTGTAGAAGGTTTTGTTTTCCGCTTTCCAAATGGCATGATGTACAAATGCAAAACTGAACTGTATTGTTCAATGCATACTGCCAAGGATGGAATTAATTTTGAAAAGAATGTTCTTGGAATTGTCGTTAATGAACAAACTGATGACCATTTGGCATTGCTTTATGGCGATGATAAGGAACGTTTGGAAAAATTTAATAACGATGTTCTTCATCAAATGATGAAGAAAGCAGATGAATTGTTTTGGATTGCGCAAGCAGCTTTCGATAATTATAACGGTTCAAAGCGAGATTTTTCTATTAAGACTGTTCAAAATCATTCTGTGAAGAATGAACATGGTATTTTGTTTAAAATTTGGGATATGTTGGATGACGATGGATGTACTGTACAGGATGCTTATGAACTTGTTCGTAAGACTGTAATCAATCATTCAGGTGCTTCTAGTACTCAGACGAAAGTAAATTCAATTCGTAATCTCTTCGGAAATTTGAATTGGTATGATTATTTCCAACATGTAGATATGGATGGTTGAAAACATCATTTATAAATCCTATTAAAAAGCGTTGTTTTGGTAGACAACGCTTTATTTTTTGATAGTTTAATAGTTAAAAACTATCGTGCAATAAATTTACTAAATAATGATAAATAAATTTAAATAATAGTTGACTAAACTCATCAACATTTATTATAATTGAGGATATTAACATTAAAAGGAGATAATAATGATTAATGCTTGGAATAATTTTAAGGGTAATTTATGGAAAGAAACTATAAATGTTAGAGATTTCATTCAATCAAACTACACTGAATACACAGGCGACAGTTCATTTTTATCAGGTCCATCATCAAAAACATCATCACAATGGAATGTAATGATGAAGATTTTGAAGGCAGAACGTCTCAACGGCGGCGTATTGGATGTATCTTCAAACATAATATCTGCTATCGATTCGCATGAACCGGGATATATTGATAGGGAAAATGAAGTTGTTGTTGGTCTTCAGACCGATAAGCCATTAAAAAGAGCTATTTTTCCAAAAGGCGGCGTAAGAATGGTTGAACAGTCACTAGAGGAATATGGATTTCCAGAAATGGATCAAAATATCAAGGAAATATATACAAAATATCGCAAAAGCCACAATGAAGGTGTTTTTGATGTATATGATCCAGAAATTTTAGCATGCAGAAAATCAGGAATTATTACTGGCTTACCAGATGCTTATGGTAGAGGAAGAATCATCGGTGATTATCGTAGAGTTGCTTTATATGGAGTGGACGCTTTAATAAAAGACCGCGAACAAATCAAGGCAAAAACGAATGGTATTCATTTTGATGAACATACTATAAGAGAACGTGAAGAACTATCAGAACAAATAAAAGCATTAAATGAATTGAAAAATCTTGCAAAATCTTATGGATTTGATATTTCAAATCCAGCAACCACAGCATTAGAAGCCGTTCAATGGTTATATTTTGCATATTTAGGTGCTGCAAAAGAAGCAAATGGTGCAGCAACTTCAGTTGGTAGAATTACAACATTTTTAGATATTTATATTCAACGTGATTTGGATGCTGGCTTAATTACTGAAGAATTGGCACAAGAAATGATTGATCAATTGGTTATCAAATTCCGCATTATTCGTTATCTACGCACTAAAGAATTTGATGCTTTATATAGTGGGGATCCAACTTGGGTTACATTGAGTCTTGCTGGTATGGGTGAAGATGGTCGTTCATTGGTTTCAAAAACCTGTTTTAGAATATTACAGACATTATATAATATAGGTTTATCACCTGAACCAAATTTAACTATTCTTTGGAGTTCTTCTTTACCAGATGGATTTAAGAAATATGCATCACAAATAGCAATCGATACATCTGCGGTTCAATTCGAAAATGATGATGTTATGCGACCTGCAGAAGTTGGGGGATATAAACTTGGAGATGATTATGCTATAGCTTGTTGTGTATCACCAATGCGTGTTGGAAAACAGATGCAGTTTTTTGGTGCTCGTGCTAATATGGCAAAAGCATTATTATATACTATCAATGGTGGCGTAGATGAATTATCAGGAGTTAAAGTTGTTGATGGATTTGAACCTATAACATCAGAATTTTTAGATTATGATGAAGTAATGGAAAAATTTGAAAAGGTTCAAGACTGGCTGGCAACAGTTTATGTTAGAGCATTAAATGCAATACATTATATGCATGACAAATATGCACCAGAACGATTAATGATGGCTTTGCATGACAAAGATATCCTTAGAACAATGGCAATGGGCATGGCAGGGTTAAGTATAACCACAGACAGCTTATCTGCTATAAAGAACGCAAAAGTAAGACCAATTCGTAATGAACATGGTGTCGCTATTGATTTTGAAATAATTGGTGAATATGTAGCATATGGAAATAATGATGACAGTGTCGATTCTATTGCTGTGTATCTTGTTGAAAACTTCATGAAGAAAATTAGAACACATAAATTCTATCGTGATGCTGTTCCAACACAATCAATATTAACAATAACATCCAATGTTGTTTATGGAAAGAAAACAGGAACAACACCTTGCGGAAGACAATCAGGCAAACCATTTTCTCCAGGTGCAAATCCAACAAATGGACGTGATTGTAATGGTTGGGTTGCTGCTGGTATGAGTGTTGCAAAAATTCCATTTGAATATGCTCAAGATGGCGTATCTTGGACTGCAACAGCAACACCTGGATCACTTGGTAAAACGCCACTTGAAAGAATCGATAATGTTGCTTATTGCACTGATGGATTTTTTGATGCAACTGGATTTCATATTAACGCAAATGTATTAAATCGTGATACATTATATGCAGCGATGGAAAAACCAGAAGAATATCCGCAGTTGACAATAAGAGTTTCTGGTTATGCAGTTAATTTTATAAGATTAACTAGAGAACAACAATTAGATGTGATAAGTAGAACTTTCCATGAATCAAATTAAAGGTTACGTCCATTCTTATGAAACAGGTGGAGCTGTTGACGGTCCAGGTGTTAGATTTGTTTTATTCCTTAATGGATGCCAAATGCGATGCCTGTACTGTCATAATCCAGATACATGGAAATTGAAAGAAGGAAAACATCAGACTGTTGAACAAACAGTAAATGATATCGGTAAGTACGCTAAATTTTTACAAAGATCTGGTGGACTTACCATATCAGGTGGTGAACCATTATTACAGGCAGATTTTGTTAATGCAGTAGCAATCCAGATTAAGGAAAAATATGGATTGCATATTGCATTAGATACAAACGGCGCAATGGCTTATACAGTAGACGATTCTTGGTTTGATCCTATAGATTTGGTTTTGTTGGATATTAAACAAATTAACCCGGAAAAACATTTAAAATTAACATCGGTTCAATTACAACCAGTTTTAGACACTGCAAAAAGATTATCAGTAATGAAAAAGAAAGTGTGGTTGAGATATGTCTTAGTTCCAGAATGGAGTGATGATTATGATGATGTTGAAAAAATGGCAGATTTTGCAGCATCGTTGGGAAATATTGAAAGGGTGGAAGTATTGCCATTTCATAACATGGCGGCATATAAATGGGAAATGATGAGTGGTTCCAAATATATTTTGGCAAACACACCAGCACCAACTATCGAATTAGAAACAAAAGTTAGAGAACAATTCGAAAAACGTGGATTATTAACTGTCTAACCTAAACTTAATCAAATAATCGTCTCTGCTACTGGTCATTTATCAGATGTTGTTGCTAATGGTTTCATGTCTGCAGTTAAATCCGTTTTTAATGGTTCTTTTTTGGATGAAGCATTTGAAGATGCTTGCACTGGTTTCGGCGGCGTTACTGATCGAGTCTGAGCTACATCTGTGACATAGCCGCCAGTAATAATATTAAATAATTTTTTAACATATTTTTCAATGACATCTTTATTTTTTTGTTCCGTAATTACAGTATAAAGAACTGCCATAAATGCGATACCCAACGGATAATTTTTACGTTTAGAAATTAAATTAAAACCTATTGGTTTTACATATTCTCTTAATTTATCAGGAATTTTGCCCATCACTTTTGAATATAAATCGTCATATTTTTTCTTTTGTTCTTCTTGTGGTGTTTCTTCCTCTTTATCTTTTATATCGAGCATTTTACGATACATTCTGTTCATATATGACTGAACAGATTTTTCGTTTTTGAATTTTCCTTTAACTGAAGTGATATCAAATCCTTTTCTTTTTGCTGCTACTATATAAAATAATATTTCAAATAAACCTAATAATTCATGATCATCAAGTTCTATCTCACTTACGTCGGTTTCTTCCATAAGTGTCATTTTTACAGCATTTTCCAAAAGATAATACTGGTCATCTGACAATATTCCTAAAGTATTATATTTTGCCTCAATCAATATATTGTTGTATCTACTTCTATAGCTATTTCTTAATCTTTTTGATGACGATAGTGTAATGTTATATTTTGTTTTACCTAAAGTCCCATCTGTATCCATCATATAGAATATGCCAGAGCGATGGTCTTTAGGATCAGTATAAAATTTTACTTTTTTATTTTCCATTTGACCAGTTATGTCTGATAATTCGACATATTCTCTATTTTTTGAGTCCACATCTATTTTTTCTACTGTACAAGAAATAGTTTTTTCACTAGGATTTGTCATATTTTTAACAATAACAATAGAATCAAAATCAATCAATTTACCATTACTATCATATATTTTTTCTTCTTGTTGTTCATCATCTTCATCTGAATCTACAAGCACTATTCTGTCTGGATTGTTTATCAATTCCCATGCATGGATGTCATAAGAAACAGTTTCTTCAGTAGAACCTATATCTTCTCCCATTATCTCGACACGAATTTTAATATCATTATCATCATTTGATAATAATTTCAACACTTTACCGTGTGTAAATATTTGTTTTGAACCTTTTTTAATTTGAATTTTTACAACAGATCCTGCTTTAATTATTCTTCCATTTTTATCTTGAACAATTATGGATGTTGGTTCATATCCTTCTTTTTTATCAATTGGTTTTTGTTTGCTTTCAGGAACAGCATCTTCAATATTTTCTATTCTTGGGCGTTTTACTTTTTCGATTTTATCAACACCATATTTTTCTCTGGTTTTTTTGAGAAGTTCATTATCGGGAAGTTCTGGATTGTCAGTTAGAATTTTATTAAGAATATTTTTATATTTGACTTCATCATCTACCACAAAACCAGCAGATGTTATTAAATCATATAATCTGTTAACTCGATCATATGCTTTTTCTGCCTGCTGTTTTTTTGAAAAATTATGTTCACCGAATTTTTTTGCTGATTTTTTAAATAATTCCAGATCACTCCAATCTTTATGTTCTGCTATATTTGCTGCAAGAATTTTTTTGAAATCATTTTCATCGTTAACATCGTACATTTTTTTAATTTTGGTCATCATAGTATCTATTCTACTAGAGTCAACTGGTTCTTCAATATCAGTTTCCATTTCGGGTTCTGATTCTGATTTTGTTGGTTCTTGTATTAATAGTGACGAAACATCTAGACCTATACTTTTAAAAGCATGTGATAACATTTCTGGATCATTTATTGTTTTGTGTCCTTTTAGCCATTTGATGGTGTTGCCTACGGTTGGTTCAACACTTGCTTCTTCGATGTCCTTTTTAAAAACATTGAAAACATTTTTAGCTCTTTCTTCGATTTGGTCATCAAAATTTTCTTGATTTTGTTTGACATCATTTATTGATGGTTCATCTTCATGCTGCGATGTATAATTTGTTGCAAGATTTTTTGAAAAAGTATTTTTAACTTTATCTATAGTATCACTTAAGTCTTCATTAATAACTGAATTATTAATTGTGGTTAAGCTATTTAAAATTTTGCGTATTTCATTACTGTGTGGCATAATAAACCTTATATAAATAAAACTATATTATATTTATCAGAAAGTGACTTATGACTATCAAAGAAATAACTAATAAAATTATTCCATTACATTCACTCGTTATAATGTGTGGACCTAATTTTGCTGGCAAATCAATGTTAGTCAGAAATAAATTTGAAAATTATGAAATCATATGCCCTGAAGAAATCAAATATGATATAGTAGGTGATAAAAACAGAAACGATATAAACCATCTATCTTGGACTGAAGTATATAAAAAAATATCACTTAAACTTTCTCTTGGCGAAAGAGTGGTTTTAGATTCTGCTAATTTAAAAAAACAGAATAGAGTAAATATAGCCAATATCGCAGCAAGAGTTGGTGTACCAGTATTTTATATAATTGTCAATCGACCTCTAAAAGATAAAATAACAACATCACCGAAGGATAAAATTAATATAGAAAAACAAGAAGAATTTTTTTTAGAAAATGAAAAAGATATTCTTAGGGGCGACGGAATAGCAGAAGTAATAGACACGAGAATACAAGATTTTAAAGTGGTCAAAAAATACGGTAACGATAATTTACTCAAGGAAATAATAGGACGAGGTTTCACAGGATTGACCGCAGTTGGTGACGTTCATGGTTGTCTTCAAGCAATGAGACAATGTATTATGTGGGCAATGGGAAGAAGAAAACTTATTGTATTTTTAGGGGATATTCTTGATTACGGACCGAATAGTCTAGAATGTATTGACGAAGCATATAGATTATTAACAAATGGTCTATCAATATGTTTAATAGGAAATCATGAAAGAAAAATTGATAGATGGATTGAACAGGCAAAACAGGGTCAAATAAAGGTTAAATTGTCAGATGGAAATAAAATAACTATAGATGCCATAACTAAATTATCGCATTTAGAACGTGAAAAATTCGAAATGAAGTTCAAAACTGTTATGAATTTATCGAGACATCATTGGGTGATTGGCGATGCTATTTTTATTCATGGGGCGGCCTCGCCCGAAATGTGGGATATTAAATCATCTAGACTTTTTGGCAGACTTGAAAATATTGCGTTATTTGGTGAAGTGGATCAAGAACAATTTAAAGATGATTGTTACCCAAATAAAACATATGAATGGATAGATTTGATAGATAAAGATAAAATGGTTTTTGTTGGGCATGATATCAGACAAACACATATCCCTCTTGTTGTTACGGGTGCAAAAGGCGGTCAGGCAATTTTTATGGATACAGGCTCGGGAAAATCTGGCGTTTTATCTTCTTGTGATATTAAATTTGATGGTAACAAACCAGTAATACAGTTGTTTTTAAAGAATTGAAAATGATTTCAAATATTTATTTCCATCAATATCTAAACCATATATTGAAATGCCATTTTTTCTTGTAACTTGAATATCACAAAACAATCTTGAAATGTATAAAAAATTAATAATATATGCTGATAAATATTATTTTATGCTGATGCTGAAAGGCGTTAGAGTCCTTGGGATTTCATCCGCGAAGGACTTATTTAATAACTTGACAGAAATGATGTTATAAGATATAGTGACATTTCTTAAAGAAAGGAGTATAATAATGTCTACATTAGTATTGAACGCAAACTGCACACCAATCTCAGTTTTTCCTATTTCTACATTTACATGGGAAGAAGCTGTTAAAACCATTTGGCTTGATCGCAGTGACGTATTGGCTGAGTACGAAGATTGGGAAGTCCATTCCCCATCAATCTCGTTTAAAGTGCCATCTGTTATTATGCTTCGTGAATATGTTAAAACAGCAAGAACAATTCGTTTCTCAAGAGAAAATATTTTGTTGCGTGACGAATATACCTGTCAGTATTGTGGAGCTGATTATCAGCATAAACATGATGGTTTGACTTACGACCACGTTGTTCCCAGAGCAAAAGGTGGAAAAACAAACTGGACAAATATTGTTGCTGCTTGTCAGAGCTGTAATTTGGAAAAATCACACCATGACAGAATGAAACCAAATACCACACCAAAGAAACCATCATATTTCGAATTGGTAAATAAAAGACAGCAGTTTCCTATTGAAATTCCTGACATTACATGGAATGAATTTCTTGGGTGGGATCCAGCTTTGGTTATTGTAAGAAAACCAAATAAAAACTAAAAAAAAGAGGCGAGAGCCTCTTTTTTTTTATCTCATAGCGTAGCGTGGTTGCCCAAAACCCCTTCCTTTAGGTTGGGGTCAAGGGCAACTTCCATATAAATACATAAATGCAACTTATTTTACATCTGTGATAAATATATTATATAAAGGAAATATAATATGTTTAAATCATTTAAGTATAAATTAAAACCAACAAAAGCACAAATCATCCAACTACAACAAATTGGTGGAGGTACTCGTTGGCTATGGAATTATATGTTAAATCAATCAATACAACAATATTCTATAAATAAAAAATTTATGGAGATACCGCTAATGGAGATATCAGCAATGATATTAGTTATGTATCGTTGAAGCAAGAAAAAAGACTTGATGAAATAATTAATGATAAGTCATTAATTTCGGTCAAGAAAACCTCGTCCTTTAGGGCGAGGTAGTTCATAATATATATGGTTATTGTTTCTATAATATTTATGTTAAATATAAAAACGCATGATTATATTATAGGGACCATTGAATGAAAAAGATCGAAGATATTAAAGTTTTAGTTGTTGATGATTATAAAGCAATGGTTAGAATTATTACTAATATTTTAAGAAGTATTGGTTTTAGAGAAATAGACAATGCTTACGATGGTTCAGAAGCCATCCAAAAAATGAAAGTCGATTGTTATGATATTGTTATATCGGATTTAGAAATGGAACCATTATCTGGATTATCTTTTTTAAGATGGGTCCGCGAGGATTCGCTTTCTAAAGAAACGCCATTTATATTAATGGGAGCAGATGCAGATATGGATACCATCATGGCAGCAAAAAGAGCAAAAGTTTCATCATATATTAGAAAACCATTTAGTGCTGATGATATAGCATCAAAAATAAATTTTTCCTTGAAACAATTAAAATAATCGCTATTTAATTTTGACATCCTTGTTGAAAATGATTATTATTATTAAATAGACACTTAAATACGGTGTTAATTAATTTAAAGTTATAAATAACTTTAAGTATAGTTTTAATAATGGAGAAATAAACATGACAGAGACACAGGCATCAGTAAGCACTGAAGAAGTAACATCAGAAGAAAACCCAACAATTCAATTAGTTGATTTATCAAACGCGCTTCGTATTATCGATGTAGCGGCAAAAAGAGGTGCATTTGAAGGTGCAGAATTGACATCAGTTGGTGCAGTTCGTGATAAATTGGCTGTATTCTTGCAAGCTGTAACGCCAGCTCAAGATAACGAAGTAACAGAAGAAACTGCACCAGCAGAAGCACCAGCAAAAACTTCAAAAAAGAAAAGCAGCAAGTAATTGTCTGACGTTGTTTTAAGTTTTTTTAAGATAAATGATCGTGCCATTCTTAGTTATATTAAGAATGGCACGAATCAGGAAGCAATTGTTCAAATACTAGAAACAAATAAAGATTCTTATACTGTAAAAGCCCCAACAAAAATACTTAATAATATAAATGGAATAATGTTATTAGATCGAAAAAAATATGGATTGTCAAATGAATGGAGTGTAATGATAGTATCATCAATGGCATTAGCTCCTTGTAAAAAACCAGAATTGAAGAATATTAAAGGAGAAAATTAAATGGCAGAAATGAAAAGACATGTCGGCGTAAACTCAGTTACAGGAAGAAAATGTGTAGTAGCATTTATGCAATTACCAGATGATCCTGGTTATGCTTTAATTATTGACAGTGATGCATTACCAGAAAGAATACATCAAGCAATAATGTCAGTATTAGAAAGTGGTGAAGGTCAACAAGAAAAAGAATTTGCACATGTATTATCACGCAGAATTATGCCAGATACAGGATATGATATGTTGACAACCTTGCATAATTCTGGATATTTAGCAAGAGTTCCTGTTGAAATAGTAACAATGTTACCATTACCAAATCAACCAGTACCATTACCAAAACTTATAGAAATGATGGGCGGCTCTGTTGTTAAAACAAAACCAGCGGAAGTTCCACAGGCTATTGATGAATCTGCTAAATTTAATCAGCACGTTGTTAATTCTAACGCAAACAAAAATGACGAAATGTTGGGAACAGCAACAAATCTTCTTATGGAAGCGGGCGATCTTGAATATGAAGCAAATAAGAAAAGAGAAGCAGCATATAGAATGTGTCCACAACTTCGCCCGCAGGCACCAGCACAAGTTGAAGTCAAATCAATCGAAACAAAAACAACTGTTAAACCTGCAATAGCAAAAGGTAAACCAGGACGCAAACCATCTGCTGCAAAGAAAGTAGCAGTTTAATGAGTGTTAAAAGAGAAGAATATCTACAAAAAATTAAGGAAGAACGAATCCGCCAATTCAATCTTCCTGGTGTAGAGTATGATTTAAAAAATGGACCAAGCGATTGGTCTGCGATTATAGGTCACTATATATATCGTGAGGTTTTTCGTGCTGGTCACAAACCAAATTCGTTGGAATTTGAAGATGGTCTTATAAAAGCCAGTGCAGTTATTCTCGCTGCATTGGAAAATATCGAAAATATGAAAGCAAAAAATCAATTTGATGATGGTGTATAATGACTAATTATAATCCATTGTTAACTAGTCTAACAAATGGTGGGTACATCACTGCAAATTCTTACCCATCGTCAATCACAACCATAGGAACTGGAGGCGCTGGCGGATATTATACAGGCGGCGGTGCCACTTACCTTGGCGGGATGGGTGGTGGTGGTGGGCTTGCTGGCGGGCAAGGAGGAACATTTAATAGTTTGCAACCAATCAAGATATCTGTTACAGTATCTGGTGAAACAAAAACGTTTAATGAAATAGAATTAAGGGAAATTCTTGAACAATATATGTTGGTTCAATCATTGGTTGAAGAACAACCCGCAGTTAAAAAAGCATCAGAAAATTTAGAACTTATAGTAAAACTATACAAAACCAATGACGAAATCGAAAAATAAATAAATATCTACAGAACGAAATAAATCTTTAACAAATATTCTGGAGATTCATATGAAGACGCTTTATCAAAAAAACTTAGAACAAATATTGAATGAATTGGAACCAGAATATATTCCACCAGAATATGTTGGCGCAGCGAGTATAATGACAACAGATGGTGAAAAAAAGGTATTAACTGGACCAGAATTTAAATCTTTTGTTTCTAAAAACGGAACAGATGACATAATCAATGTTCGTATTTTACTTGATATCGAAAAAACAATAAGAGTAATCGAAGAAACATCAGATAGAATTTTTAAAAATTATTGATTCAAATTGCTCTCCTGTTGTATAATAGTTACAGGAGAGCAAAATGATATCAATGATTTTAGCAGTAGCAAAAAATGGTGTAATCGGTTTAAATGGGAAAATGCCTTGGCATATTCCTGCAGACTTTAAATGGTTTCGTGAAAAAACAACAAATCAAGTTGTAGTAATGGGAAGAACAACATTCGAATCTTTGAATAATAAACCATTGAAAGATCGTATAAATGTTGTAGTATCATCAAAAGAAATACCAACCGCAGATAAAACGATAACATCATATAATGATGATGAATTAGTTTCAACTATTGAAACTCTTACCGATCTTTATCCAGACAAAGAAATATTTATAATGGGTGGCGCAAAACTATATGAAGCAACAAAATTCATAGTTGATAAAGTATATCTTACAGAAATAGATCACGATTATGAAGGGGATACATATTTTGACAAGTCATTTGTTAAAAATATGAGCATAGAGTATTCAACTATATTGCCAGCAACAGGAAATCAACCAGAAGTACATTTTACAATATATAATTGGTGAATAATATGTCTATAACTTTACAATATTTAACTGAAGCAATAGTTAATTTAGATGCAAGATTTAAAGAAATTGTTGGAACTGGCACATTATCTGAAAAAATGAGACTTGATACTGAATTTGCTGTGGCCCATGTTAATAAATCTATTCAAAGAATGAATATGTTTATTGAAAATTCAAACCCAATATATTTACATAATTTAGTTATGAAAACAGATGCCCATATGACTCCAGATTTTGACAAAGAAAGCCAAAAAGAATCAAAAGATTTGACTAGAGAAGAATTATTAATAATACTCAATGACATTCAGCAATCATTGCAGCGTTCATATGAGATAGTTGATCATTGGAATAAACTACAAAAATTTTTAGATGAAAATGAAACTGTTAAAAACGAGTGGAATAGATTTATGATGACTATGAGATTATATGGTGGGGATGAAAATGAAGTATAGATTCCCAGAAAATAAAGATACCGCTTTATTTGATAAAGAGGTGGAAGATTTAAAATTTGCATATCAGCGAATTATTAAAATGTCTGAATTTATTGATGAAGCAAACCATGAAGAATGGATGCACATTATTAACTTTTTTGAAAATACGATCCATAATATGGAATCAAAAAATAGTGAAATAGCTACATTTAATCCTCTGTATCTAAAAAGATATTTGGATTTTGGCGATGACGACGATAAAATTACAGTCTTAACAACAGTATTAGCACAGGCTCGTAAAAAACTTCAGGAAAATGAATTGATATTAAATGAAATGAAAAATTGGAATCGTTTAATAGAAAGTGATGAAACATTAGAAAAAGAATGGAATAGATTTTTAACACTTCTAAAACTTAAAGGAACAACATGAAACAATATTTAGATTTACTACAAGATGTATTAGAAAATGGTTTTATAAGATCTGATCGTACTGGTGTTGGAACCATCTCTGTATGTGGACGACAAATGCGTTTTAATCTTAAAGATGGTTTCCCTGCAATTACTACAAAAAAATTAGCATTCAAATCTGTTGTGTCAGAATTGTTATGGTTTATTGAAGGCAGCAGTAATGAACGTAGATTGGCAGAAATACATTATGGGCTTCCTAGTAGTAGATTAAAAGATAAAAAAACTATATGGTATGAAAATGCTAATGCACCATACTGGTCACCAAATGCAAAATATGAAGGTGATTTGGGTAAAATGTACGGAATACAATGGCGAAGTTTAGAATCTATACATTTTAATGAAAAACGAACATATGAAATCGATGATCAAAAAATCAAAGTCCCATTTGATACTAATATAGTACTGGATTTTACCAGCAATACTGTTGGTTTAATAGGAAAAACGTTTACATCAAAATGTGGCGATTATGTTGTTATCAAAGAAAATATAGCACAAAAACCTGTAATAAATGGTTATAAGCAGGGAAATTATAAAAAATATGATGTTAAATTTATTAATACTGGATTTATAAAAACAGATTGTAGTTTGACTACTGTAAAAAAAGGATTAATTAAAGATGCGTATTATCCTTCAGTGTTAGGAATTGGTTGTTGTGGTATAACTGATGATATGTCATTATATCAGACTTGGGTTGGGATGTTAAAAAGATGTTATGATCCAAAACATCTTGGGTATAAAAATTATGGCGGAAAAGGAATTTTTGTTTGTAACAGATGGTTAATCTATGAGAATTTTATTAATGATGTCAAGAACATACCGGGTTGGTTATTGAAAAAGACATTTCCTGATGAGTACTCACTAGATAAAGATTTTTATTGTTCAAATAGATATAGTAAAGATGATTGTATATGGTCTTCAAAAGAAGAACAATCTATAAACACAGATAACATTACTCCTTTTGTTGGAATTTCGCCAGATGGTGATAAAATATTATTTTCAAGCATAAAATTTGCTTGTAAAAAATTTGGTTTTATTCCATGTAGTATCAATTCAGTTTTAAATGGAGAAATAAAGACACATCACAATTGGACGTTTGAAAAAATAGATTTTATTAATATTCCTAGAGTAAGAATACATGACCAAATAGCAAATGCAATATCGCTAATTAAAAATGATCCAAATAGCAGAAGAATAATAGTGGATGCCTATAACGTTGGTGATTTAGATGAAATGTGCTTGACACCTTGTCATCCCTGGATTCAATTTTTTGTGAGAGATAACAAATTAACTTGCATGGTTACAATTCGTTCAAATGACCTTTTCTTAGGAAATCCGTTTAATGTGGCAAGTTATGCTTTATTAACACACATGATTTCGCAAGTATGTAATTTAGATGTTGGCGAATTGATTGTTAGTGTTGGCGATGCACATATATATTTAAATCATATAGAACAAGTTAAAGAGCAATTGTCAAGAGAACCATATCCATTACCAAAATTATGGTTGAATCCTGAAATAAAAAATATCGATGATTTTACTATGGACGACATTAAATTAGAAGATTATCAGAGTCATGCAACAATAAAAGCTGAAATGGCAGTTTGATTTAACTCTTGACATTTTTAAAACTACAGGATATTCTTCTATGAAAATAGGAGAATATTTTTTATGGATTATTACGATGAATTGCAACCAATATTTCTTGGATATAACAACGATGGCGATATTTTATCTTGTGAGGAAGCGAAATTAATCGTCTATAAATTATTAGAAAATGAAATTACAGAACAATTGATTGATTGGCTGTATTCTTCATTAAGGGAATGGTGCTGGTGTGCAATCACCAATCATTATTATGATGTTGAAGAATGGATAGATTTTTTAAAATCTTTAGCTGTGCATATTAAATTAATGGACACTAATAATATATTTAAGGGCGGCAGGATCACTGCCCTAGCCGATTTATTATCAATATCACTGGAAGAAAAAATAAAACAACAAAAAATTATTCTTGAAAAAGAAACATATAAATCAAATATTAAGTATATCAAATATAAATATTTATGAATTTTATTTGGTAAAATGGTGGCTTACGCCACCATTATTTTTATAAAACCATTATAACAGCAAGAATTAGCAATGTTATACACAAAACAAGAATGACTTTTAGATAATCAACCATTTTTGTTTTGAAGTATGTTTGACCAATTACCAGACATTTGTGGGCTGGGCTTAACAAGTATCCAACATAGTCTATTATATAAAATAATATAAAATACTTAATCCCAAATATTTTAGTTAGTATAACAGCAATTGCCGCATATCTGCTAGATGATCCTAACAAGAAAGACGATGCAAACCCTATTAAACAGGCAAGTAGTAAACCTTGACTAAGTGATATTGCACCTATAAAAGCCATTATATAAGAAGAAAATGCCCCAACAACCCAACCAAATATGATTACTGCTGTAGTGAAACCAATCAAATCCCAATGAACGAAAGCGGTTAAATTACATTTTGCTGGCAAATGCTTCATTATTAGATAACTTGCAAAACTTAAAGCACTCCA
>Ga0007882_10000350_pt1 | contig 27117 bp, 19 predicted proteins | sample CryBogCBH12Aug01_FD_71195 | JGI IMG/M metagenome (GOLD analysis project Ga0007882, IMG submission 71195) | Freshwater microbial communities from Crystal Bog, Wisconsin, USA - CBH12Aug09.1 | ecosystem: Environmental > Aquatic > Freshwater > Lake | place: Crystal Bog, Wisconsin, USA | collected... | reverse complement strand
CTCCATATGCAGCTCAAATGGCAGCAGCTGATGCAGCAAAAGTAGCATTAGACGCTGGTGTTAAAAGAGTTGATGTATTTGTAAAAGGACCAGGTTCTGGTCGTGAAGGAGCTATCCGTTCTATCTCACAATCAGGTATCGAAGTAACTTCAATTCGCGACGTGACTCCAATGCCACATAACGGTTGTCGTCCTCCAAAACAAAGAAGAGTATAACACTAACAATATTTCAAAAAGGGTATTGCATTCATTTTAGATTTTTACTGATGCTTTACCGTCACCAAAAAATCAAAAAAAATAAATTATGGCACGTTACACAGGTCCCAAAACCAAAATTTCCCGCATTTTCGGCGAACCTATCTTAGGAAACGCAAAATGGTTGGGTAAAAACAGCAACCCTCCAGGTCAACACGGTGCACAACGCAAGCGTAAGCAATTAGGAGAGTATGCATTACAGTTAAGAGAAAAGCAAAAAGCTAAATACACTTACGGTGTGTTAGAGCGTCAATTCCGTAAAACATTTGAAGAAGCATCTCGTATTAAAGGTGTAACTGGTGAAAACTTAATCAAATTGTTGGAGTCTCGCTTAGATAACACAATTTTCAGAATGGGATTGGCTGCTAGCCGTCCAGAAGCGCGTCAGTTAGTAGCGCACAAGCATATTTCTGTAAATGGTGATGTAACAAACGTTCCTTCTTACACTTGTAAGCCAGGTGATGTTATTACTTACCGTCCAAAGAGTGCACACAATTCTGCTATCGTTAGCAAACAACGTCCAAGAAACACTAAGTTTAGCTGGGTAGATTGGAATGAAACAACTAACACTGGTACATTCATCGCAATGCCAGAAAGAGAAGCTGTTCCTGAAAACATTAAGGAGCAATTGATCGTAGAATTGTATTCTAAATAGTAGCACTTAACAACATTTCTTCTCTCGGGAAGATTCAAACAAAAAAAAGTATAACATGGCTATATTAAGTTTTCAAAAACCTGACAAAATTGTTTTACAAAAAGCAAATGACTTTGAAGGACAATTCGAATTCCGTCCATTAGAGCCAGGATTTGGTTTAACATTAGGTAACGCTTTAAGAAGAGTATTATTAAGCTCTTTAGAAGGTTTTGCTATTGTAGGAATCAAGATTGAAGGTGTAGATCATGAGTTTGCAACAATCAAAGGAATTACAGAAGACGTTACTGAGATGATCTTAAACTTAAAGCAAGTTCGTTTTAAGCGTAAGGCGGATCAAGACGTTAGCTCTGAAAAAATCACTTTATCAATTAAAGGTAGCAGTGAATTTAACGCAGGTCATTTAGGCGAAGCTTCTCAACAGTTTCAAGTAATGAACCCTGAGTTAGTTATTTGTACAATGGATCCTTCTGCAAAATTAGACATTGAATTAACTATTAGCAAAGGCCGTGGTTATATCCCAGCTGAAGAGAATAAGTTAAAAGAAATGCCAATCGGATATATCGCGATCGATTCTATTCATACTCCAATTAAGAATGTAAAGTATGTAATGGAAAACTATCGTGTTGAGCAAAGAACTGACTACGAAAAATTAATCTTAGATGTAGCTACTGATGGAACAATTCACCCTGAAGATGCTGTTAAGCAAGCTTCTAGAATTTTGATCCAACACTTAATGATCATCACAGACGAGAATATCACTTTTGATAATAAAGAAGATAAGAAAGAGGATGTGGTTGATGAGCAAGTATTACAATTAAGAAAAGTATTAAAGACTCCATTAGAGGATTTAGATCTTTCTGTACGTGCGTTCAATTGCTTGAAAGCTGCTAAAATTAACAGCTTGAGCGAATTGGTACAATACGAGCAAGAGGACTTAATGAAGTTCAGAAACTTTGGTCAAAAATCTTTATCTGAAATCGAACAAGTATTAATCGAAAGAGGATTAAGCTTTGGAATGGATTTAGGTAAATTAGGATTAGACAAATTAGATTTACAATAGTCGCTTTATAATTAAGTAGATTATTATTTATAACCGAGCTTTCGGGCTCACACCTTACAATTCCTGACACGGTGTAAGGACAAAAATTAAACGTCATGCGTCACGGAGACAAACAAAACAACTTAGGTCGTAAAAAGGCACACAGAGAAGCCTTGTTAAGTAACTTAGCTATTCAGTTAATTACCCACAAGCGTATCGTAACTACATTAGCTAAAGCAAAAGCTTTAAGAACTTATGTAGAGCCATTAGTTACTAAAACTAAAAAAACGGCTACTAAAGAAGAAATCAGCCATAACCACAGAGTGGTGTTCAGCTATTTAAATGACAAAGCAGCTGTGAAAGAATTATTCACTGTTGTAGCGCCTAAAATTGCTGCTCGTCCAGGTGGATATACACGTATCATCAAATTAGGTATTCGTCCAGGTGACAACGCCGAAAAAGCGATGATCGAATTAGTAGACTTCAACGAAATTTACGGTAACTCAATTGCAACTGCAGCTGAGCCAGCTAAAAAGACACGTAGAAGTAAAGCAACTGCAGCTCCTAAGAAAGCAGCAGAAGCAACAGAAGCTCCAGCAGCTACTGAAGATGAAGTTGCGAATGCAACTGATGAAAACGGATCAGTATCACCAGAAGCAGCAGCTGAATAATGGTTAATCTTATTTAACATATAAAGGCAAGACTTTGGTCTTGCCTTTTTTTTGCCTAAATTTGCAGCATATAATAATCAACTACACACCCAACTTATAATAGCATAATCCAATGACCGCACAACCCGCAATCTTAGTTTTAGCCGATGGCAATGTATTTCACGGACAAGCATTTGGTAAAATAGGCACCACTACTGGTGAAATTTGTTTTAACACGGGCATGACAGGTTATCAAGAGGTTTTTACTGACCCAAGTTATACAGGCCAGGTAATCATCATGAACAATGTGCATGTTGGAAATTATGGAGTAAAGGATACTGATGTTGAAAGTAAGTCTGTAAAAATTCACGGTTTAATTGGAAGAAATTTAGAAGAGAAATATTCACGTAAATTGGCTGATGGAAATTTGAATGAATATTTAATCGCAAATAATATTGTTTCTATCGAAGGATTAGATACAAGAGCATTGGTAGCACATGTAAGAACAAGTGGTGCAATGAACTGTATTATTTCTTCAGATAATTTAGATGTTGAATCATTAAAAAAGCAATTGGCGCAAGTGCCAAGCATGGATGGATTAGAATTAGCGAGCACAGTTAGTACCAAAGAAATTTATGAATTAGGGGATGTGAATTCTCCTATAAAGGTTTCTGTACTTGACTTTGGCGTGAAGCATAATATTTTACAATGTTTAGTAGATAGAGGAGTGCATGTAAGAGTACATCCTGCAAAAACAGATTACGCAACCTTAAAAGCATTTAATCCAACAGGATATTTTTTATCTAATGGTCCTGGTGATCCAGCTCCAATGGATTATGCAGTAGCAACTATCAAACAAATTTTAGCAGATAAAAAACCTTTATTCGGAATTTGTTTAGGGCATCAATTATTGGCGCGCGCGAATGATATTCCAACCTTTAAAATGCACCATGGTCATAGAGGATTAAATCATCCAGTAAAAAATGTAATCACGGGTCGTTCAGAAATCACCACACAAAACCATGGTTTTGGGGTAGATCCTGAAGCAGTAAGAAAGCATGACAATGTGATTGTATCGCATGTGAATTTGAATGATGACTCTATTGAAGGAATCAAATTAAAAGATCGTCCTGCGTTTAGTGTACAATACCACCCAGAGGCAACTCCAGGTCCACACGATAGCAGATACTTATTTGACGATTTCGTATCTTTAATGAAGACCAACTAGTTTTAAACTTTAAATAGTAAATTATAAAGAGCGTATTTAACATGTTCATATAATACTTACTTAAAAAATATTTTTATGCCAAATATTACCATCATCAACGGGCCTAATTTAAATTTATTAGGAAAGCGTGAACCAGGTGTTTATGGCAATGAAAGTTTTGATGATTTTTTAGTTCAATTAAAGAAAGATTTTCCTCAGGTTAATTTTACTTATTTCCAGTCAAATATCGAAGGTGAATTAGTTGATGCTATTCAACAACATGGTTTTAATCAAGATGGCATTATTATTAATCCTGCGGCTTACACACATACATCTGTGGCTATTGGCGATGCCATTGCAGCTATTAAAGTGCCGGTGATTGAAGTGCATATTAGCAATGTACATGCAAGAGAAGATTTCAGAAAAATTTCCCATGTATCTGCCAAAGCAGTGGGAAGCATTGTAGGCCTTGGTTTAAAAGGGTACGCATTGGCAACTGAATGGTTTTTGAACAATACTAAAAAATAGTTTGTTATCATTAAGTTATGAGCGCTTAGTAAAGTAAAAGCTCCTTGACCTCTCGTTTATTAATTTTTAAATATGAAAACATCATCTACATTCTTTCAAAAAAAAATGTGGTGGTTGATTGGTGTTACGATTATTGCTAAAATAATTTTATCTTATTTTTTAGAGCTAGGCAACGACGAAGTGTACTATTACACCTATTCAGTACAACCTGACTGGAATCACTTTGATCATCCAGGAATGATAGGGTGGATGATGCGTTTAACAAGTTTAAATTTACATTGGGTAAGTACTCTGTCCATGCGTTTAGGGAGTATCATTTGCGCAGGGCTTGCTACCTTGGTGATTTTTAAAACCGCCACTATTATTAAAGATGAAAAAGCAGGATACATTGCAGCATGGATGTATACGCTTTCAATTTATACTTCCATTATTGCTGGCTTATTTGTTTTGCCGGATAGTCCACAGCTTTTGTTTTTTACATTGAGTATTTATTGGATGACTAAATGGGTATTACAGCCCTCTTCATTTACAACTAAGCATTGGTTACTATTGGGTGTATTAATTGGCCTAGCCACTTTAAGTAAAGTGCATGGTTTGTATTTATGGCTAGGATTTGGAGCTTTTATTTTGTTTCATCAAATTAAGACGCTAAAGAATGCGCGTGTGTATTTATCCATTTTGATAACCTTGCTTTGTATAGTACCCATTGTATATTGGAATTATCAAAATGATTTTATTACCTATCGTTATCACTCACAAAGGGTAATGCATACAGGTTTGTTATTGGATAGTTTTTTGCAACAAATTGTAGGAGAGATTATTTATCAAAATCCATTGGTATACTTGGCAGCAATCATTGCTTTGTTGAATGTTAAAAAAATCAAAGTTCAATTAGCAGGGTCGAGTCAAAATGAAACAATTACCCAAAACGAATCAGCGGATGCTACATCCCGCGCTCAAACTATTAATTTATTATTGTGGCTAAGCTTGCCCTTAATTTTTACTTTTTGGACACTTTCCTTATTTAATCCAACACTGCCTCATTGGACGGGTCCAGGATTCATTGGATTATTTATCATCGCAGGTGTTTATTGGAGTCAGCGTCTAGAAAATAAGCAAGGTTCTAGTAACAAGTCTATGCCATTCATCTTAAAAGGAGCATTAGGCCTATTAGGAGCCTCAATTTTGGGCTTTTTATTGCTTGTTTATACTTTCCCTCAACAATTAGGCTCGACCAAAATGGAGAACCTAGGCGAGTATAATCCTATTAATGATGTAACGGGCTGGGAAACCTTTACCGAATCCTTTGTCAAAATAGTAGCACAGGATAAAAAACTAGGATTGATGCAGGAAACAGATCCTATTATTACCCATAAATGGTTTCCTGCTGGCCACCTATTATTTTACACAGCAAAGCCATTGAACAAACGTGTTATTGCAATAGGCAATTTGGAAGACATTCACAAGTTTGCATGGTTAAACAATACACAGGATGCATTAAAAATAGGAGAGAATGCTTATTGCATTGTGCCTTCCAATTTACCTGCTGATCCCAATAAATTATATGGCAGTTACTTTGAAACTATCAGCAAGCCCGATACCATTCCAATGATTTCAAAAGGAGTGTTATTACGTAATTTTTATGTGTATCGCTTAATGCACTGTAAGCAAGTTCCGGTTGAAATAATTAAGAAGTAATTGTAGAAAACTGCGGACTACTTGACTTTTTATAAGTTCTTTTATCAAATGCTATTAATCAAAATCTTTACGATAGGAGATGCTTACACCTTGTCTGTTTCTTTTACCAAGGGCGCTACCGTTAATATCTAAACTATTACGATTAAATAAAATAGCGCGTAGTTTTTTATCTTTTGAAAGTATAAATTCAACGTTCACATCTGGCAACCATTGCAAATCACTGTTTTGAATCGTGCTAGTGTTTCTAACATTAAAGTCCAAATCACCACCCACATTCACCACAATTTTATCGTTTAAAAAGCTACGACCTAATTTTAAATTGACCCTGGTTCTATCCACTTTGTTGGCATTAATCGCAATGCCTCCACCCGTTGGGTCTAACAAATTACCGCTGTTGTAAACCGAAGATCCAATATCAAATCTCAAGCTTTTATCGCCAGTCACTTTGTTTAACAAGTTGCCAATGGATTTATTAATTTCTTTAGTAAGCAATTGTGAAATCGTATTGATGCCAATAGTGGTTACTGAATAAGCACTACTATTATTGCTGTTGCTAAAGCTAACAGGAGCAAATGAATTAAATACAATCAAGAAAGAAACCTGTTTTAATATTTCGTTGTCGTCACGCTCAAGTCTTGTAATGAATTGTGAAAACTCATTGTCCGAACTAATAGGGTTGCCTTGAGGAAACGCTAAAGAGAATTTAATTTCAGGTTGTGCTAATTTATTTCTTAAAGCAGCAATCACATATACACTTCCTCTATAACCTTTTACTGCATTGCTAAAATTCGCTGAACCCACTAAGTCATTTAAGCTAACACGCTCTGCTGTGTATTTTGCATCAATGTGAATATCAGCTTCATTTGGATTGCCAGTCCATTCGATATAATTTCCTGCTTCAGGAATCAATTCAAATGGTTTTTTAATAAAGGATTGGAAGTTAAAATCGTATTTACCTGATTCAATATTATACTTACCTCTTATCGTTAATGGCTCAATATTACCTGCTCTAATTTTAATTCTACCATCCCCAACACCTTTAATCACATCTCCCGTAAGCTCATCTAAAATAACATCAATCTGTGTTTTATTATTGGCGGTCACTTCTAAGTCCACCACTAAATTATAAGCAGGCACGTCGGCACTTTTAGTTGCGGATTTGCCATATTTTTTAAATACAATAAATTCAGATTTTCCGCTTTCCTTACTGGTTGTATTAGGCAAGTAAATATGTGAGCTATCATTAACATCGGCGTTAATGGACATTTTAATATTTTCCTCAGGGCCTTTTATCGTCATGGTTGCTTTACCCACGGCCTTACCATAAAAATTTGGATTGTCCAAAACATCAGTCCTTAACAATTCAATTTTAGGGCTACTCATCTCCATATCATAATCAAGATGCTTAAAACCTTGATTCAAAATCTTTCCTTTAAAACTTGCCTTTCTATTAAGTTCATCAGATACACTCATGTTGCCAAAATCAATTCCTTCATTGGTGAATTGTATTAAAGCGCCACTATCAATTTTGTATTTTACTTTGGTATAATCCACTACAAAAGAGGCATTTTCTATACTAGCAGACCCAAGTAAATAAGGATTTTCAATTCTTCCTCCAAAATGCAAAGCACCATTGGCCTTTCCATCAATATTGGTAATTACGTTTCCAATAAATTGTTGAATTAAACTAAACTTAGAATGCTTTAAATACAAATTTGCGTCTAAAGGATTAGCGCTGTCTTTTAAATTATAGCTACCTAATGCAGATAAATTATATTCAGTATTTGGACTCGTGAAATCAAATGGAATCAATCCTTTTGAATGTTGGTAAGCAAAATTGACACTTGTAAATCCAATGGAGTCGTAGTTAAATGCAAACTTGTCCAAGTTTAAATTTGCACTCAACTCAAAGTCCTTTAAAATATTTTTAAATAGAACTTTACCATTGGTAGCGGCTTCTAATTTAGGATAAGAGAAAAATACTTTAGTGATATCTCCAAGAATCACATTTTTAAGCTCTAATTGAAGTGCATTTTTATCAATATTGGAATTAGACACAATAAGTTCTTGTAGTCCTTGAGAGAGTCTTAAATTACTCGCACTGGTATTGCTTTCCCTGATATTTAAAATGCCTTTATTATCAATGTCCCATTTTTTATGGTTCAATAAAAAGTAGGAGGGTAGCCAGTTAATGGATAAGCCATCATTGTAAGTATGTACATAGCCGTTTAACGCCAATTGTTCCAGCGCAGACTCACTATTCGCATTGATGTTTACTAATGAATTGTCTTTGCTGGTATTAATTTGAATAACAGGCTTTGTGAAACTAAAACTATCCGTTAAATTAAATTGATTCGCAGAAAGGGTTAAATGTAAGGAGTCAATATTTCCCTTACCTGTAATTTGACCATCCTTAATAGCGTAGTCAGCCCAATTGTATTTGAAACTTGCAAAAGGAATTTTCGCGTTCAAGCCAATGCTTTGTTTATCCGTATTGATAGCCCCTGTAATATTTACATTATTAAAACCAGAAATGTCACTATTGAAAAGTCGAATATAAGGTTCAAAATAGTTGGTTTTAATGTCAATGCTAAATGCTTGATTGGTAGTAGTATTTTTAGGCGCAGGAATATAAGTTGGCAAATAGCGCTGCATAAAATATTGCAAACTTGCAGGTAGGTGTAGGATATTAAATTTACCATCAATGCTTGCTTGAATATCATCACTTGATAGTTTGATATGCTTAATACCGTTAATGGTTGTTGAATTTAAAGTAAGGGAGTCAAAGTTAACAGCTGCTTCTGTTCCCTTTAGTTTACCATTAAAAAATTTAGCATACCCCGTAAAGTTGTCAATATTATTTCCTTCAAAATTGATATCCAATAAACCTGTAAGCTCAATTTTATTATTTGAAATATTCAATGCTTTTAAATTCGCACTTAACAAGTCGCCCACTGCATTGAATTTTGGCATTTTATTGCGAAAATCTAATTCAAGATTGCTGTTAAAATTAATATTAGGATCCTTAACTCGGAACTTACCATTAAATGCTCCTTTTTGTAAAATTCCGTTGGTATTGATATTCGTGTACGTGTATTTATTAAATTCAATAGAGTCAATAGTACCCTCAATATTTGTTTTAGATTTCTCTAATTTAAATGAGCTGCCAGCAATTTTACCTTTAAAGTTTAAATAGCCAAGCGATTCAATGTTAAATAATTTACCAGCATTAAAATGGTAAGTGTTTAAAAGACCATCATAAGTAGGTTCACCCGTTTCAGGGAATTTCAATCTGAGTTGAGTTTCGGCCAATCCCATTTTAGTAGAGATAGTTCCTTTGGTGATAAAGTCATAAAGTGTTCCATCAAAATCACCTTTAAAATACAAATCACCCAAAGCTTCAAAAGGAAAGTCTTTTACTTCGTCTAAGCTTTTAATCCAACTTCTTAAATCACCATAATTTGTTTTCGCATTAACCCCTTTAAATTCAATTTTGGTATTGCGCATATCTGGAATGCCCTTCATTGAAAAGTTGCCTCCAACAAATGAATTATTATACCTACCGGTTAAATCACTTGCATTAAAATTGTCCACTGTTCCTAAAAAGTGACAGCTGATATTTACTTTCTGATTTAAGTCCTTTAGCTCTGGAGCAAAGTAAGCAATATCATCTGTTGCAACACTTGCATTTATAAGATGTGATTTCATAACTACATTGTTGATATAGTTGACAAAATCTTTTCCAAAATGATTGTATTGCATAGCGAAGTAGGAGCCAATAACGCTATTGTTAGTTTTTAAAAGTAAAGAATCAAACTCCATAATTTTTGGAGTCAATTTAAAGGAAGTGGTTAGTTTTTTAATTTCAAAACCAGATCGCTCTTTTACTTGTAATGAATTTACTTTTGCCGTGATGGTATCTCCTTTGAAAAGAACATTTCTAATATTTGCATTAATATCATGCATTCTTATATGCTCGCCATCAAAATAGTTTACAGGACGCTTGTAACCATATTCAATCCACATTTTACCATTGGAAACAAGCAATTCATTTACTTGAATATTTAAATGGGTAGGGTTTAGTTCAAGATCGCCATTGTCTAATTTATTTTCTGCTCCCTTATCTTTTGAATCATTCAATGGCTTTAACCCTTTAAATGACTGTAATAAATAATAAGGCTTATTGATGACAACCTGATCTACATGAATATTCTTTCCTTGAACCGATTTTATATTAGCAACAATATTGTCTGCATTTAATTCAGTTAATCCACCCAACCATTTGTCATTTTCTACAAAATGTAAATTGGTAATATCCAATTTCTTGATGTCTATATTGTTGGATTGTTTCTTACTGGTATCGCTTGATAAGTAGTCTGCTAAAAATTGATAGTTCCATTTTTCTGAACTTCTGTTTAAATATATTTTAGCACCATCCAATCCAACATATTTAATAATGGGTTCGGTGGAAGAAAAAACAAGGTCACTGATTCTTAACTTAAAACTATTGGCATATAAAAGGGTATCCTTTTTTTGATCACGAATAAGGATATGTTGCATATCCAATTTGTCAAATAAAGAAAAGCCTACGCGGTCAATCTTTACTTCAGTTCCTAGTTGCTTTGAAATGCGCGCAGTCATGATCCCAGCCAACTTATTTTGTATGGCAGGGACAAATAATAATAGATAGCAAAAAAGGAATAGTCCTAGTAGGCTAGCTAAAATTACACGCAGTAAATAAAGCTTCTTTTTTAACAAGAATTAGATTTTTGTAAAAATACAATTAATATCCCGCAACGCTATCATCGCCACGCTTATCTCCAGCAGCATTACGTTGACCCTCTTTGGTAATTAATACGCCGTCCATTCTTCCAAAACGACCTCTTTTTGTAACTGTATATCCTTTAGCTTTTAAGGCATTAAATGTTGTTTCTGGGAAATCAGACTCCACGGCAACCATGTCAGGAATCCATTGGTGATGGAATCTTGGGGCGTCAATAGCTTCTTTAATGGTCATTTTGTGGTCAATGATATTTACTAAACCCTCGTAAACTTGGTTAGGAATGGTTGTGCCACCCGGAGTTCCAATACTGATATAAGGCTTATTATTCACCGTCACTAAAGTAGGGGTCATTGAACTTAACATTCTTTTTCCTGGAGCAATCGCATTGGCTTCGCCACCAATAGCACCATACATATTAGGTACTCCTGGCTTTACACTAAAGTCATCCATTTCATTATTCAATAAAAATCCAGCACCTGCTACAATGGTTTTATTTCCGTAGGTATCATTAAGGGTAGTAGTGATAGAAACCATATTGCCCTCGGCATCAATTACGCTAAAGTGTGTTGTTTGCTCGCTCTCATGTACTTGTCCAGCCTGAGTCACTTTTGAACTTCCTGCAACCCCCGGTACATAATCCTTCATTCTATCCTGCGCATATTGATTGCTTGTTAAAGTTTTTGTAGGCACTTTCCAGAAATCAGGATCGCCCATATGTTCTGCTCTGTCGGCATAAGCACGTCTTTGAGCCTCTACCATTAAACTTACAGAAGCTTCGGTATTTGCACCCATTGCACCCACATTAAAAGGAGCAATCATTTGCAACATTTGAGCAATAATTATACCACCACTTGAAGGAGGAGCAAAGGAAATCACATGGTTGCCTCTGTATTCAAATTCAATTGGTTTTCTAAATTTAGGGTGATAGTTTTTAAGGTCTTCTTTAGTAATGATACCTGCACTATGTTCCATTTCTTTCACAATATAATCTGCAGTTTCGCCTTCATAAAAACCTGCCAAACCCTTTTTCTGTATACGTTTTAAAGTAGCAGCCAGTTCAGGTTGGTATAAAGTATCTCCAGCTTTCCATTCTTTTTTTGTGAATGCACTAGGCGCCGAACTATTCTTTAAAAAATTAGCTCTTTGACCATTTAATCCAGCTGCTTCTCTTTCTGTAATCACATATCCAAACTCGGCATATTCAATAGCAGGCTCAATTAAAACCGCTAAAGGTAATTTAGCATAAGCATGCGTACTAACCATGCCAGCCACGCTACCCGGAATACCCGAAGCAGACGCACCATCCAATGATTTTTTTGTAATAGGGTTGCCTTTATCATCTAAATACATATCTCTACTTGCTTTACTTGGAGCAGCTTCGCGATAATCAATACCAATTAATTCACCGTTGGCCTTGCGTGCCAACATGAATCCTCCACCACCAATATTACCAGCGCCTGGGAACACCACCGCTAATGCAAATTGCGTAGCAATGGCAGCATCAAAAGCATTACCACCATCTTTCATCATTGCCGCACCCGCCATACTCGCTAAAGGATGTGCCGAAGTAACTGCGGCATGCGCGAAGGTTTTTTCCTTTACCACTTCATATTGAAAAGGGTTAATTTCGGTATGTTTTTTTAAAAAGGTTTGGGCATTGCTGTTCACTGTTAAAGCAACACTGGATAGTGCCAAAACGCTTATTTTAAGGGTAGAGGAAAGGGTATTCAACTTCATAGCTTTTAATTGAAACAGTAAATTAGTTAATTATTTAGTATTCAACAAAATAGGGGTTCCGTTTGTGTAAAACTATACGAAGCAATCCCAATTTTAAGCCTAAATATGCGTATTTTTAAGCCCATTATTAAATTCTACCTATTCAAAAAAATCCTATATGAATAATCGTACCATGAAGCAGTTGAATGTACTTATTGCATTTGTGTTGTTGTCTTTTGTAGTGAACGCGCAAAACGTTCCAAGTCCAGCTAGCTATTTAGGCTATACCGTGGGCACTCGTTTTACAAGACACCACCAAATCGTATCTTATTTTAATACCGTGGCGCAAGCAAAACCGGATATGGTTAAAATTATGCCTTATGGTAAAACCAATGAGGGTCGTGATTTATTAGTGGCAGCAATTGGGCTTCCTGAAAATATTTCAAGATTAGAAGAAATTAGAAAACACAATAATGGATTGGTAGATGGTTCGGTTGCAGATTTAAACCAGCCGACTATTGTTTGGTTAAGTTATAATGTGCATGGTAATGAGCCAGCATCTTCGGAGGCTGCCATGTTAACTTTATTTGCATTGGTAGATCCTGCTAATGCTAAAACAAAAGAGTGGTTAAAAAATACCATCGTGATGATTGATCCTTGTATTAATCCGGATGGTCGTGATAGATATGTGAACTGGTATAATAATGCAGTGGGTACTAATTATAATGCAGATCCTTATGCAAGAGAGCATATGGAACCATGGCCTGCAGGACGTAGCAATCACTACAATTTTGATTTAAATAGAGATTGGGCTTGGCAAACACAGGTGGAGAGCAAGCAAAGAGTTGCTTTATACCAAAAGTGGTATCCTCAAGTGCATGTTGACTTTCATGAGCAAGGATACAATCAACCTTATTTCTTTACTCCAACATCAGAGCCTATTCATGATGCAATCACAACATGGCAAAAAGATTTTCAAGTTCAGTTAGGGAAGAACCATGCAAAATATTTTGATCAAAATAATTGGTTGTTTTTTACCAAAGAAAGATTTGATATGTTGTATCCATCTTATGGCGATAGCTATCCAATGTACAATGGTGCAATTGGTATGACTTATGAACAAGGTGGAATTCAAGCAGGTTTAGGAGTTCAAAATAAAGACGAGGACACTTTAACATTAGTAGCAAGAGCAACGCATCATTTTACTACAGGATTATCAACAGTTGAAATTAGTTCTCAAAACAAAGAGAATTTATTAAAAGAATTTAAAAAGTATTATGACAATAGCCGTGCGGGTTCACATTCTGCTTACAAAACATTTGTGATGACAGCAAAAACCCCAAATGCTTTAAATGCATTGGCTGACTTGTTGAAGAAAAATAATATTCAAGTTGGAACGATTAATGGATCATTTAAGGCTTACGATTATACTGCTAAAAAAGAAGGAACTTTTTTAAATGAAGGGTATACTTTAGCAGTGAGTGCAGCGCAAGCACATGGAGTTTTAGCACGTGTTTTATTAGAGCCTATTACACAAGTGAATGATTCAAATACCTATGACATTACTGCTTGGTCATTGCCTTATGTATACAATGTACATGGCTATGCATCTAAGGAAGCCTTATCTATTACGCCAGGATTTGAATTGAAAAAAGTGGAGACTGCTGCAAGCGCTTATGGATATTTAATTCCGTATAATTCATTTGCATCTTCTAAAGTATTGGCGGCTATTTTAAACAAGAATATTAAAGTAAGATATGCAGAGAAGCCTTTTAGTGCAAGTGGTAGACAATTTGATGCAGGTACTTTAATTGTTTTAAAAACGAGCAATAATGAAAATTGGGCTGCTGATACTAAAGCAATTTGTGATGCAGCAAATATCGAAGCCATCCCTGTGAATTCAGGATGGGCTGAAAAAGGAGCCGACTTTGGTTCACCAGAAATTAAAACCATTAGCCATGCACCAAAAGTGGCATTGTTAACAGGTGATAATGTTTCTGCTTTGGCTGCAGGTGAGGTTTGGAATTTATTTGATCAACAATTAAATTATCCAATCACTCAATTAAACTATACCAATTTTAATAGAATTGATATTAGCAAATACGATGTAATCATTGCGCCAGAAGGTGGCTATAAGGATTTAACAAGCAAAGCAGTAACTGATAAATTACAAGCATTTGTGAAAAAAGGCGGCGTGTTAATTGCATTTGAAACAGCAGCTGCTCAATTGGCATCAAATGCTGATTGGGGCGTAAAACAAAAGGAATTACCAAAAGCAGATAAAGCAGACGTAAACAAAACTGCTAAATATGGTGATGCAGTAACTGATTATTTACAAAGTTCTATTCCAGGTGCGATTTATAAAGTATATATGGATGATACCCATCCAATTGGATACGGAACAGGTGGTGTTTATTATGATTTAAAGCAAGATATTGTTACTTACGAAGCGTCGCATGATTACTGGAATGCTGGTGTCATTAAAAAAGATAGTTATGTAGCTGGTTTTGCTGGTGTTAAAGCAAAAGCTGCATTACAAGAGGGCGTAGTGATTGGTGTGAAAGAGATGGGTGCTGGTAAATTTGTATTTATGGCAGACGATCCTATTTTTAGAAACTTCTGGGAAAATGGAAAGTTGGTATTATCCAATGCTATTTTCTTTAACGGAAAATAAATTAATTATTGTCGTTAGATTTTTATTATTGAATAGATAAGTATGAGAAAAATAAATGTTTTAGTTGTTGGGTTGTTGTTGATTGCACCCGGATTGAAAGCACAAAGAAATAGTGCTGAAATTGCTGCGCAAATTAAAGGGTTAAAAACCGTGGGTAGTGTTTTATATATTGCTGCACACCCCGACGATGAGAACAATGCATTTTTACCATACTTAACTAAAGAACGAAATTTTAGAACCGCTTATTTGAGTTTAACCCGTGGAGATGGAGGACAGAACTTAATTGGGAAGGAACAAGGAGTTGAACTGGGTATGATTCGTACGCAAGAATTATTGGCAGCGCGCAGAATTGATGGAGCAGAACAATATTTTTCAACCGCCTATGAGTTTGGATTTAGCAAATCATCCGACGAGGCTTTACAAATCTGGGATCATGAAAAAGTATTGAGTGACGCCGTTTGGGTAATTAGAAAATTTCAGCCCGATATTATCATTACGCGTTTCCCGCGTGACGCGCGTGCTGGACATGGTCACCATTCCGCTTCGGCCATTATTGCCAATGAAGCTTTTATTGCCGCAGCGGATCCAAAAAGATTCCCGGAGCAATTTGAATATGGATTAGCTCCATGGCAGGCGAAAAGAATTTTATGGAACACCTTTAATTTTGGAGCGGTTAATACCACCAATGAAAATCAATTAAAATTAGAAGTAGGGGGCTACAATCCAATACTTGGGAAAAGCTATGGTGAAATTGGAGCCGAAGCACGTACCATGCATAAGAGTCAGGGTGAAGGACGTCCAAGACGCCGAGGTGCGAGTTATGAGTATTTTGATTTAACAGGAGGTGAGCCAGCAAAGCAGGATATTATGGATGGGGTGAATACAACTTGGACAAGATTTGGTAATGCTAGCATTGAAAAAACGATTGATTCTATTTATGCAGCCTTTGATATTTTACATCCAGAAAAATCGGTTCCGGCCTTGGTTAAATTAAGCGAGCGCATACCCACTTATCAGTATCCAAGTTCGCAATTATGCGTCTATAAATATGTACAAATAAAACAAATTATTCAAGACTGTGCGGGTATTTATTTAGAAGCAACTACCCAGCAACAACAAGTTGTGCCAGGAGACAAAGTACAGGTTCAACTTTTAATAAATCAAAGAGCTCCAGTATCTACCGTTTTAATGCATTTGGATTTTCCAGATAGATCAGATAGTGCATTTGATAAACCATTATTACCCAATCAAAATTTTCAATTTGATTTCACACTAAAAGTACCTTCTGATAATCCCATTTCACAACCTTATTGGTTGGTAAATCCTAAGACAGAGGGGATGTTTGTGGTAAAGGATCAAAGGTTAATTGGTAAATCGGAAAATGATCCAGCCTTTAGTATGGCCGTTAATTTACGCATCGAAAATCAATGGTTTAGATTTTCATTACCCATTCAATATAAATACACCGATCCTACAAAAGGGGATGTATATCAACCATTAGTGGTAGTGCCAGCAACTCAAATTAAATATGACAAAGAAGTTTGTTTAATAAAAGATAATAAACCAATTAATGTAGACTTTCAAACTATTGAATTTAATAAACCAAGTAAGCAAAATACAATGGTGGTAAAATCAGCAGGGGATAAAATACCAACTTCAAATGATGCAGTATATACTAAAACAATTGCCTACGATCATATTCCCACCATTACTTATTTCCCAACAGCAAGTACTAAAATAGTACCGCTTACTGTAAAAAATAATGCATACCATGTTGGTTATATTGACGGGGCTGGAGATAAATTACCCGAAGCCTTAGTTGAATTAGGCGCGCAAGTAACTTATTTAAAAGAGACCGATATTTCCTTAGAAAAATTAAAAGCTTTTGATGCCATTGTTGTTGGGATTCGTGCTTACAATATGTATGAGTATTTAACGGACAAAAACGATATTTTAAATACTTATGTGGAGCAAGGTGGCAATTTAGTGGTACAATATTTAAAAAGTAATCAAGTGGGCATCAAGCCCGTAAAAGTAGGTCCTTATAAATTTTCAGTGAACTCGGGAAAGCGTGTGACGCAGGAGGATGTACCTGTTACTTTTTCACTACCTAATCATGCTGTACTAAATACTCCAAATACAATTACAGCTAAAGATTTTGAAAATTGGACACAGGAGCGCAGTACTTATCAATCCGATAATTTTGATGCGCATTTTGAAGCACCATTAACCATGAATGATAAAGGCGAAGCACCAAGCAATGGAAGTTTATTGATTGCTCCTTATGGCAAAGGCAATATGGTGTATGTAAGTTTAGTTTTATTTAGACAATTACCAGCAGGTAATCCAGGCGCATATAAATTATTAGCTAATATTATTTCATTGGCTAAGCACAAGTAACTATTAATAACAACATCAAATGCGCAGAGGAATTAGTATCATCACATTAGCAGTCATTGGACTATCATTAGGATTTATATTAAAAAATATAAAGGCCGGTATGATTCTAGGTTTAATAATTGGGCTGTTAATTAGTGTAGTGGGAACGAGGAGTAAATAGTTAAGCCTCTTTAGTTTCGTCATCGCTTTCTGCTCCAATCCATTTCATTTTACTTGAAATAAAGAATGCAATTAAGCCAAGGCTAATAACAATCAATCCGCTAAGCATCATCTTAATTCCTGTTGAAAAAAAGATAGCTCCCCAAATTAGTATTGCGATAAATAAAGGCAATGGATACAGTGGCATTTTCCAAGGGAAAAAGGCCTTACCCTTTCTTTTAAATAACAAAAGTAATCCAATGGCCTGTCCAATAAATTGAATTAAAATACGCATTGCTAAAATGCCATCAATTACTTCCTTCAATCTAAATAATAAACTAAATACAAAAGCGATACCTCCTAAAACCAATAATGAACGATGAGGAAATTTTAGGGTAGGGTGCACTTTTGCAAAAAAAGGAAAAAAGCTTTTGTTTTGTGCAGCAGCAAATGGAATACGGCTATAACCCAATGTAGCAGAGAATAAGGAGGCAAAAGCCACCATTAAAATTAATACCGTTGCAATGCTTCCTGCAGTTGGTCCAAATAAAGTTTTAATATAATCACTCACTACGAACTTGCTATTCACAATAGTTTGAAAAGGCAAAACGCTAGCCACACTTACATTCATTGCTAAATATAAAATAGCAATACCTGTAATGGAAATAAACATACTACGCGGAATATTCTTACTCGGATTTTTAATCTCTCCACCTAAATGACAAACATTATAATAGCCTAAATAACTATATACGGTTTTAACACTTGCAAAACCTAAAGCAGCAATAAATCCATGTTGTAAAGTAAAGCCATCATTGCCTTTTACAAATAAGCCATCATTCATATGTCTGATAGGCTCTAAGAAATTTCCGTGTAAAATACCTCCTCCAATAATCCAAGCCATGGTTCCTAAAACGCCCACCCATAAAAACACAGATATCTTACCAATAGATTCAATTTTACGATATAGTAAAGCAATCACTAAAATAACTACCGCACCACTCACTGCTTTTTCTTGCCAAAAATTTAAGTGAAAAAAGTAATTCGCATATTGTGAAAAACCAATGGCTGCTGAAGCAATTACCAATGGCGCTTGAATCATGGTTTGCCAAACAAAAAGGAAGCTCATTAATTTACCCCATTTTTCTCCATAGCCTTCTTTTAAAAAATGGAAGCTTCCACCTGCTCTTGGAAGTGCTGCGCCCAGTTGGCTCCAAACCATCGCATCTACATAGGATAGGATTGCTCCAGCGATCCAAGCGTATAGGAAATAGGGGCCAGCCATGATTTGGGCTACCACACTTAATACCACAAATGGTCCAATTCCCACCATATCAATCATGTTGATGGCGGTTGCGTGTAAAAGGCTTAATTTGCGATCTAAATTGGGTGCTGTTGTACTCATACACAAGCAAGATAATAAATAAAGGATTATAAATTACGATATTAAGATGGACGCAAATTTCTCGACTATTCATTGGGCAAAAGAAGCCACTATTTATGAGGTGAATATCAGACAATATACACCCGAAGGAACTTTTGCGGCATTCCAAAAACATTTACCAAGATTAGCGGATATGGGCGTTACTGTTATATGGTTTATGCCCATTACATCCATAAGTCAGGAAGGGAAAAAAGGAAGTTTAGGAAGTTATTATGCATGCAGTAGCTACACAAAAATAAATTCGGAGTTTGGAAATGAAAATGATTTTTTAAATCTCGTAAATGCAGCGCGTGATTTAGGAATGAAAGTTATAATTGACTGGGTATCGAATCATACAGGTCGTAAACATGAATGGATGGATTTACATCCGGAGTGGTTTACGCGTAATGAAGCAGGGGAGTTTACAGAACGTAACGGATGGGATGATGTAGTGGATTTAAATTATTCCAATAATGAAATGCGTAATGCTTTGATTGGGGCGATGCAATATTGGGTAAGAGATTTTAAGATAGATGGATTTAGATGTGATATGGCGCATTTAGTACCATTGGATTTTTGGGTGGATGCACGCAAAGCCGTTGAAACCATTAGGCCATTGTATTGGTTGGCAGAATGCGAGGACGTAAATTATCATCGCGTTTTTGATACTACTTATGCATGGGCTTTAATGCATGCTTCTGAAAAATTAGCAAAAGGAGAAGCGGGTGTTCATGATATATATAATGTTTTGCATGATTATGCACAGTATCCTGCTGGTGCAAGCAAATTATTTTTTACTTCCAATCATGATGAGAATAGTTGGAATGGAACAGAATATGAAAAGTTTGGAACTACAGCAAAAGCATGGGCAGTCTTTACCCAAACTTGGAAAGGCATACCACTCATTTATAGTGGACAGGAGCTACCTAATAAAAAACGCCTTGAATTTTTTGATAAGGATCAAATTGATTGGTCTGCTTCACAACCAGCGCTCCATGATTTTTATAAAACATTAAGCACATTACGTAAATCCAATACAGCCATTATAAGTGGCGATACATTTAATTTACCCACTGACACCAATGGGGTAATGGCTTATATACGACATGATGGAGCAGCTACAGTGCTTGTGGCGCTGAACCTGTCATTGGGTCATCATAAATTCAGTTTATCCCATGAAAAGTTAACTGGAGCGTTTCGCAATTTATTTTCAGGGTTCACCTACCAATTTAATAATTCAGCCTCCTTTGAGCTGATGGTCGGAGATTTTTTAGTGTATGTGAAGGATTAATGAAAAATGAGTTTTATTTTTATAGACATTTTAATAATACAATTTTATGAACGAAATTATCTGCCCACATTGTAAAAAAGCATTTAAAGTTGATGAAGCAGGATATGCTGATATTTTAAAGCAGGTAAGGGATCAAAAATTTGAGGAAGAAATTCATGCTCGATTACAATTAGCAGAACAATCAAAAATTGATGCAATTAAGCTTACAGAGGCAAATGTCAAAAATACCATTCAGCAAACCATTTCTGAAAAAGACAAACAGCTAGCTGATTTAAAAGCAGAGCTTGAAAAGGCCGAAATGCAAAAGAGAATTGATATTACAGAAGCTGTCAAAAGAATTGAAAAGGAAAGAGACGATTTAGCAAATAAAATCCAAAATAAAGAATTAGAGAAACAAGTCCTTGAAAAAAATTTAATTGAAAAATTTAATTCTGAAATAAAAGCAAAAGATGAGATCATTAAAATAAAGGATCAAGAAATAGATTTCAGAAAGGATTTAAAACAAAAGCTTTCTACAAAAATGTTGGGAGAAACCCTGGAGCAACATTGTGAAATTGAATTTAATAAATTAAGGGCAACCGCTTTCCCAAAAGCTTATTTTGAAAAAGACAATGATTCAAAAACAGGAAGTAAAGGTGATTATATATACAAGGAAAATGATGAATTTGGAAATGAAATTATCTCAATCATGTTTGAGATGAAAAATGAAGGGGATGAGACCGCTACTAAAAAGAAAAATGAAGATTTTTTTAAAGAATTAGATAAGGATCGCACAGAAAAAAAATGTGAATATGCAGTGTTAGTAAGCTTACTTGAGGCGGACAGTGAGTTATATAATGCAGGTATCGTTGACGTATCACATAAATATCCCAAAATGTATGTAGTTAGACCACAATTCTTCATTCCAATTATTACCCTTTTGCGTAATGCAGCAATGAATTCAATGCAATACAAAGCCGAGTTGGCTCAGATGAGGAACGAAAATATTGACATTACTAATTTTGAGGAAAGTATCAATGTATTCAAGGAAAGCTTTGCAAAAAATTATGAAATGGCTGCTCGAAAATTTAAAACAGCCATTGAAGAAATTGATAAAACAATTGACCATCTTCAAAAAACTAAAGAGGCTTTATTGTCATCTGTGAACAATTTAAGACTCGCTAATAATAAAGCGGATGATTTAACCATTAAGAAATTAACCAAAGGCAATCCAACCATGATTGCTAAGTTTAATGAGCTCAATAGTAATAAAAGTGATTTGTAATAATTAGTTTTACCCTCTCTTTGCCTGTTGGTACTCAATAAACTCCATCATTTCTGCTAGGCTAAAGCTGCTTAAATTATTGGCTGCAGTAAGTCCTGCTTTTTGTGCAACTAGTACGCCGTACTTACAGTCCTTGTATCCCTCAATGGCATGTGCATCGGGGTCAATGGAAATAAGTACATCGCTTTCAATTGCTTTTTGAATATATCTCCAATCCATATCTAATCGGCGTGGATGGGCATTTAATTCAATCACCACATTGTGTTCTGCGCATGCTTCTATGATTTCATCGTGATTTACTGGGTATCCTTTTCGGCTTAACAATAAACGGCCTGTAGGGTGCCCTAAAATGCTGGTATAAGGATTGCAAATGGCGCGGATCAATCGCATCATTGCTTTTTCTTCCGTCATTTTTAAATTAGAATGCACTGATGCTATTACAATATCAAAACTTGCAAGCACTTCATCGGGATAATCTAAGCTTCCATCATTTAAAATATCTGATTCGATACTTTTAAATATTACAAAAGGCGCGAGTTTTTTATTGAGGGCATCAATTTCTTTATGCTGTGCAATAATACGATCGGCTTGTAACCCATTGGCGTAAAATGCCGACTTACTATGATCGCTAATAATTAAATATTCATAACCCTGTTCTTTGGCAGCAATCGCCATTTGTTCAATGGTATGTATGCCGTCACTCCAAGTACTATGGGAATGAATAATTCCTTTGATATCTGTTGGTTGAATTGTCTTTGATAATGGCTTAGTTGCCGCTTTACTGATAATTTCAGGGAGCTCGCGTTGTGGAGCTGGGATAAAATGGACATTTACCTGTTCAAATATGGCTGCTTCAGTTTTAAAGGCTTCCATTTTAAAATTAGGGAGCTTTTCCCAGGCATTTAAAAAAGCTGGGTCACAGGATAGGGTAAAATCTTTCCAAAAAAAGTTTTCAGGAGGGGTTAAATGCCACCTAATTTCAAAATTATCTTCCCCTTTGCAGGAAAAATAATTTTCATTTTTCTCAATTTTGAACAATTTTGCCGACAACCAGCTCACTAAATTGTCTTCGGACAGGGTAGTCACCACATCTAAAAATCCTAACCATTCCATTTGTCTTTTGAATGCACCACTAATAATATGTGTATCATTTGGAAATGCATCTTGTAAATTTTGCTGCAAGTTGTTTGCTAAATCTTCAACTTGTTCGTACAAATAATTTCCTTGATGATGTAAATAAAATTCTAAAGCTTCTTGAATATTTTTCTGTGTCTTTTCACCAAAGCCTTTATACTTTACTAATCTATTTTCTTCGCAAGCATATAACAACTCACCAATACTTTCTATTTCTAATTCCTTCCAGATGGTTACAATTTTTTTAGGACCGAGTCCTTTAATTTTTAACATCTCTAAAATACCTGGAGGTGTTTTTTGTATATACTCATCTAAGATGGTTAATCGTTTTGTTTCAATGATCTCTTGTATCTTTTTTCCGATCGCTTCACCAATACCTCTAATAGCAAACAGTTGGCTAGGACTCATATCTACAACGGGTTCCGTTAGTTTGTCTAAGGTATATGCAGCATTACTATAGGACTTAATTTTAAATTCATTTTCACCATGAATGTCCATTAGCTTAGCCAGTAATGAAAAGTATTCTTCTATTTCGTAATTGTGCATGCGTAAAGATAACGAGTGGATCGAGTAGGGCAAAATAGTAGGCATAAAAAAAGTCCCGTCAGGGACTTTAAAAATCATAAAAGATTTTTTAGGGTACTTTAAATTTTTATAAAGTACCCTAAAAAAAAAGTCCCCGATAAATCGAGGACTCTCTTTCATTATCCGAGGATAATTATTTCTTTTTAGCGACTTTCTTAGCAGCTTTTTTAGCAGCTTTCTTAGGAGCAGCTTTTTTAGCAGCCTTCTTAGGAGCAGCTTTTTTAGCAGCTTTCTTAGGAGCAGCTTTTTTAGCAGCCTTCTTAGGAGCAGCTTTTTTAGCAGCTTTCTTAGGAGCAGCTTTCTTTACGACTTTCTTTGCAGCTTTTTTAGGAGCAGCTTTTTTAGCCGCTTTTTTTGCAGTTGCCATGTTTTTTAGATTTAATGGTTAGTAAATATGCCTAAAAGTAAAAACTTTTTTCTTATTTACAAAACTTTTTTTTAAGCTACCACTTCAACCGGCAAAACAGAAACCGTAGTTTTGTTGTTTTTGCCCTTTTTGAACTCAACTACACCGTTAGATAAAGCAAATAAAGTGAAGTCAGAACCAACACCTACATTCTTACCAGGGTGGTACTGAGTACCTCTTTGACGAATAAGGATGTTGCCAGATAAAGCTGGTTGACCACCATATATCTTAACACCTAAACGCTTGCTTTGTGAATCACGGCCGTTTTTTACGGATCCTTCACCTTTCTTGTGTGCCATAGTCTTTTATATTTTACTATATACTGTTATTAACTAATCTACCTGAAACAAACTTAATTTATAATTAAGCGATGTTGTCGATTTTGATTTGAGTGTAATGTGTTCTGTGACCGTGCTTCTTGCGGAAACCCTTTCTTCGCTTCATTTTAAAAGCGATCACTTTATCACCTTGCACTAAGTCATTAACAATCTCAGCCTTCACAACTACTTTCGTAGTAAATGAAATACTTCCATTGTTATCAACGAATAATACATCGCTGAATTCAACTTTGTCTCCGGTTTTACCTTGCAGGTGAGGTACATACAAGCTATCTCCTGCTTGTACTTTGAATTGCTGTCCTGCGATTTTTACTACTGCTAACATAAATGTCCAAAATTAGGACGGCAAAAGTAGCAATTATTCTCCCAATTTGCAAGTAATTTTCAAAAAATATAATAAATACTATCTAAATTTGCCCTCGACCCAATCCCAACAACCCGCCAATGTTTAATTTTAAGTCGCTATTAGCCAAGCCATTTGCTAAAATGGTGTATCATAGACTTCAAAAAGAGGCTAAAACAGCGGTAAAAGATCAACAAAATATTCTAAATCAATTAATTAAGACCGGTTCGGGTACCATTTTTGGGAAAGATCATGGCTTTAATAATGTAACCAACTACGAAAGTTTTAAGCAAGCCGTTCCTATTAGAGACTACGAAGGCTTTAAATCTTACATAGAATTGGTTAAAAAAGGAACCCCAAATGTGCTTTGGAAAGGGTTGCCCATTTATTTTGCTAAAACCAGTGGCACTACCAGCGGGGTTAAATATATTCCTATTACGAAGGATTCAATCAGTAATCATATTAATGGTGCGCGTAATGCCATACTTACTTATATGGCTACCACGGGCAACACTGCTTTTGCGGGGGGAAGAATGATTTTTTTAAGTGGCTCTCCCGAATTGGAAAGAGTGGGTGGCATTGCCACGGGAAGATTAAGTGGTATTGTGAATCACCATATTCCTGCCTATTTAAGAAAGAATCAATTGCCAAGTTTTGAGACCAATTGTATTGAAGAGTGGGAAGAGAAATTAGAAAAGATTGTGGAAGAAACTTTGGGCAAGGACATGAGTTTGATTGGAGGAATACCACCTTGGATGCAAATGTATTTTGATAGTTTGGTGGCAATAACGGGCAAACCTGTTAAAGACTTATTCCCCAATTTACAAGTGCTCGTGCAGGGGGGCGTTAACTTTGAGCCTTATAAAACAAAACTGTTTGAAACCATTGGTAAAGAAATTGATACCATTGAATTATTCCCTGCAAGTGAAGGATTTTTTGCTTTTCAGGACCAGCGCGGAGATTCAGGGTTATTATTAAATACCAATAGCGGTATTTTTTATGAGTTTATTCCATTGGCCGAAGTGCATAATGAAAATCCAACCCGACTAAGTTTAGGGGATGTTAAATTAGGTGAAAATTACGCACTCATTATTAATAGTAACGCTGGATTATGGGGGTACAGCATTGGCGACACCGTTAAGTTTGTAAGCTTAGATCCTTATAGAGTCATTGTTTCGGGAAGAGTGAAACATTTTATTTCGGCTTTTGGAGAGCATGTGATTGGAGAGGAAGTGGAACAAGCATTATTAAAAGCAGCTAGTGAATTTAATGCTTCGGTGGTTGAATTTACCGTGGCTCCATTTATTCAACAGGGTGCTGGAAAAAGTTACCACGAATGGTTTATTGAATTTGAAAAAGCACCAGATGATATGGCCGCATTTAGTAAAAAGCTAAATGAATATATGTGCGAGAAAAATGTTTACTATCAAGATTTAATTGTTGGAAATATCCTAGAGCCCTTACATATTACGCCGCTTGCAAAAAATGCCTTTATCGATTTTATGAGAGCAAAGGGGAAATTAGGGGGGCAGAATAAAGTGCCAAGACTGAGCAATGATCGAAACATTGCCAACGACTTATCGGATTATATTAAGAAATAATAATGTAATTTTAGCCACTATTAAAAGTAGCTCATAATAAAGCAAATAATAAAAGAGGGGATGCAACAAAAAAGAATAGCAATTTTCGGTTCAACTGGTTCAATCGGTAAACAAACCCTTGAAGTAATTGCTGCGCATCCTGAACTTTTCGTTGCCGAAATTTTAACGGCACATTCCAACGAGTCTTTATTAATTGAACAAGCTTTACAATTTGTTCCCAATATTGTAGTGATTGGTGAAATAGGAAAATATGCCATTGTTAAAAAAGCATTAGAAGGAAAACCAATTAAAGTTTTCGCTGGTGAAGAGGCATTAGAGCAAGTTGCTGCCATGGATTGTTATGATTTTATGATGGCAGGTATTGTTGGATTTGCGGGATTAACGCCAACACTTACTGCAGTTGAAAAAGGAAAGGCGGTGGGACTTGCCAATAAAGAAACATTGGTAGTTGCTGGTGAAATTGTAATGCGAACAGCTAAAGAAAAAGGTGCTGCCATTATTCCTGTGGACAGTGAGCACTCTGCTATATTTCAATGTTTGGTGGGAGAAAATAATAACCCTATTGAAAAAATTATTTTAACTGCAAGTGGTGGTCCTTTCTTAGGGAAGAAATCTAATTTTTTAGCGAATGTAAAACGTGATCACGCATTGCAACATCCTAACTGGGCAATGGGTGCTAAAATATCTATCGACTCTGCAACCCTTATGAACAAAGGGTTAGAGATGATTGAAGCAAAATGGTTATTTGATTTAACGCCAGAACAAATTAAAGTGGTTGTGCATCCGCAAAGTATTATTCATAGCATGGTGCAGTTTCAAGATGGAAGTATTAAAGCACAGATGGGACTTCCGGATATGAAGTTGCCTATTCAATATGCAATGGCATTTCCGCAACGTTTACAAAATGATTTTCCTAGATATCATTTTGACAAACCCAACACATTAACTTTTGATGAGCCGGATACAAGAACATTCAGAAATTTACAATTA
>Ga0007882_10000349_pt1 | contig 27121 bp, 7 predicted proteins | sample CryBogCBH12Aug01_FD_71195 | JGI IMG/M metagenome (GOLD analysis project Ga0007882, IMG submission 71195) | Freshwater microbial communities from Crystal Bog, Wisconsin, USA - CBH12Aug09.1 | ecosystem: Environmental > Aquatic > Freshwater > Lake | place: Crystal Bog, Wisconsin, USA | collected... | reverse complement strand
GTTATGCCCGCAAGAACTCAATACCCGTGACGCCCGGCAACAGCTATATGATTACGATCCCTGCGGCGGCTGGCGGTGGCGACACCTCGCCCTCATCTGGCACCAATGGTTCACCGGTTTCTTTTGCTGGGGATGGCGGAATTATAGTCACCGCCTATGGCGGCAACGGAGGGCATGTGGCAACTAGTGGTAATGGCGCTGGTGGAGCTGTTCTAACGACAGGAGGGACGGGTGGTGATGTGTATTATGTAGGCGGGGCTGGCGCAGCGGGAAGTGGTGGTGGTGGCGGTGGTGGCAGCGGTCCGAGCGATCTGGCCAATGGCACGAATGGGGTCACTGCAACCGGCTTTGCTCCCGGCGCGACCGGGAGTGATACCGCCCATAACGGCGGTCCGGGCGCGGGTTTCCAAAGTTCGACCACTAAGCCAGCCAATGATGCGACGACTCCGCCGGGCGGCGGCGGGGGCGGTGCCTATGGAAACGGTAACAACAAAACTAAAGTCGGCGGCGCGGGCGCGGTGGGGCAGATTATCCTGACTTGGTCGGGTTCCACCACCGCCAGCATCGGCACGCCGACTTGTTCCTTTGTTTCAGACTCCACTCCGCCGAACTACAACCTAACGACAACGGGCAGTCAAGACTGGCAGATTTATGGGGATACCAACGGCTATTTCAATCTCTATCCCATCGTCCTAAAGACTTTTGGCAACAGCATCAACCTGCAATTGGGTTCTTATGCACCGCCCTGTGGCGTGGAACAGACCAGCCAGCGGTCGGCACAGAGCTACACTTGGACGGGTGGCGCCCCAATGGAGACTGGCACGAACATTGACGCGGAAAACAACGGGTTCATCTACACCAATGTCAGCGCGGTGGGCTTTTACAGGAATTACGAGACCGTCACCTTCAAACCGGGCGACACGAACATGCACATGGTCAATCTCTACGGCTATGTGGCCGGCGATAATAAGGGGCTCAGCTTGCAGTTTTCCAATTCGCTGACGGTGGGCGGTTCCACGGTCTTCACCACAAATCCCCCGCTGGGCGATTTTAATTACAGCTTCTTGTTTCAGGCGCAAAACGCGAGCGACGCACTGACGGTGACGTGGACGTTTGCGCAAACGAACACGACGGGCAGTCGGACCTATGTGGGCATTCAGGCGGCGGCCATGAGCGGCACGTCGCCGGTTCCGCCGGTGAACTGGCGGGTGATCGCGGACGACACCAATTTTCCGACGAGCGATACGGTCTTGGCGGGCGTGGTGGCGGGCGATGTCATTAACGGGACCAACACGCTGCCTGCGGATACGGCCAACAACGACTGCTCGGCGTATTTTCAGGCGGCGATGAACTGGCTGTCGGCCAACGGCGGGGGCACGATGTTTGTGCCGGCGGGTCACTACAAGTTCACCAATAACATAAAGGTGCCTGGTAGCGGCGTGGTTTTGCGCGGGCGATGGGCTCAGCCGGGGCCGGGCCAACCGGTGACCAACTGCACCATCTTCGACGTCTGCGTCAACTCCAACGTGCCGCCGATTCTGGAGGATATGGATACCAACGCGTTCCTCTTCGTTAGCGATGACGGCGGCTTGCGGGACCTGACGTTCTGGTATCCGAACCAAAATCCCACCAACCTGGTTCCCTATCCCTACACCGTGTGGAGCCGCAACACGAAGGGCATCGAAAACATCACCCTGGTCAATTCCTATGCGGGGATGGATTTGGATGGAAGCGGCCTCACCTCTGTGCGGGGTGTTTATGGCACGACGCTGGAAATGGGCGTGCGGTATCAGAACGGGCAGGCGGTGCCGCGGGCGGACACGGTGAATCTGTCCCCCGATTATTGGTCGTGGTCGGGGCTGCCGGGCGCGCCGACGAACGCGGCGGACAAGGCGGCCTTGGCGGGTTTGATGTTGAACAACACCAATTGCACTGGTTTGGAGGCGGAAAACACGGATTGTTTCTTCCTCCAAAACGCCGTGATCTCCGGCTATTGCTATGGCGTCCGTTTAAGGAACATTGGCGACAAACCGACCCAACCGGAATTTTACAACGTGGTCGCCACCAACTGCACCGAAGCCCTGCGGCTTGACGCAACCAGAAGTCTTCAAGCCATCAACTGCACGTTTGGCGGCACGACCAACGGATATGGGGTGCATCGAGGCGGCGATGCGGCGGGGCATTATTTTGGCTGCACCATTTACGGCGGCGCCGGGGCGGTGTTGTGCAACGCTGGCGGCATGGGTTTTGACCTGATTCTCGAAGGTTGCAGCTTGAGTAATTCGGTCACCATGAACGACAATTATAGTCTGGTTCTGGTGGGTTCGAGGTTCCTCAGCACCGGCACCAACGTCTATCTCAACACGGGAAGAAACGGGCCGCAAGGGGCGGTGATTGCGGGCAACGTGAATTGCGGGCCGGCAAATGTGGCGCTCAATCTCAATCTCGGGGCGGGTGACCAGGCGGTGATCAGCACCAACGCAGTGCCGCCGGTCACCGTGCCGAATTTTCCGATTGATTACCCCAGAACCCGCAAAGCGGGCAAGACGAACTTGTTCAATATTTTTGCCTTCGGGGCGAGAGGCGATGGGGTTGCGGATGACACCGCCGCAGTGTCGGCGGCACTCGCCGCCGCCAACGCGAATCAGGGCGGGATCGTTTTTTTCCCGGCAGGCGTGTATAACCTGACGCAATCGCTGAGTGTGAGCAACGGCGTGGAGTTGCGCGGCATCTTTGGCGGCCGGCATGTAGGTGGAGACATCCTTGGCAGCCTGTTGAACATCACTGCCAATGCGGGCACTTCCAACGGGCCGGCGTTCATCACGCTCTACGGCCAGAGCGGAATCCGCGGATTTGACTTTGATTACCCCAATCAAGACGGAAGAGCGGCAACGCCCTATCCGTATCTGATTCAGTGCAGCGGCGTGTCGAATTACGTGGTGGATGTGTGCGGCGGCAGCGATTATCAGGGAATGGACTTGAACGGGGCGAAGACCGCGCTGGTGGAGTATTGTCACATGGGAGGACTGCAAAATATCTTCAGGGTTCGAGGCGGGTCAACCGACTGCCGGATTCAAAATCTTCACGTCAAACCGGCGTCCTGGTGGATCAATGGAAACGGCCCCGGTGACGCCATCACGTCTGCGCAGGAGAACACGTTCATCGTGGAAGATTGCACCAACCTGACCATCAACTCGATCTTCAATCACGGGGCGCATACGATGTTGACCCAGCGCGGCGGCACGGGTCAGGCCCTGATTCTGAACGGCGAACAAACGCAGCGCGGCTATGTCTTTGAGAAGGCGCCGGCCAGCGGGGTCTTCAATTTCATGGGTTGCAATGGCCTGGTCTCTGAGGCGGGCGACGGCACGGGCAGAGTCGGCTGGTGGTTGCAGAGCAACTATGTCGGCACGGTTTCGGTGCTGGATAGTTTTTGTAACGACATCTCGGCCGACTACACCTACCGGGTGGATAACGCGAATGCCTGCCTCATCCTGAACGCCCCCAAGCCCGGCGGGCAGCAGGGCCGGACCCCGACCATCCGGGCGGTGGGCAAAGTGTTGATCAATAACGCCGATCTGGGCCCCGACTTCACGGTGGACGTGCCGGCGGGCGGGCAATTCGTCATCTCCAACTCGCTTTTGAACGACATACCCTGCGCGCCGCAACCGGGCTATCAGAACTGGAGCAATAATTGCGTCATCTCCGGCGACAGCTTCATCGCGGCCAGCCTCGTATATAATCCACCGGTGACCGATGGGATTTCGTTAATCACCAATAATCTTGGATACGAACCGGAGGGTGATCTCTTTGGCTGGCATCTGCTGAACGGGAGCACCAACTTTTTGCTGGACGTGACGAGTCCTCCTTTTACCAACGGCCAGCAACCCAATGTGACTTTCCAAATCATTTACTACGAAAACTCGGACGGCCATCTGTCGCTCTGGTATGACAGCACCAACGGTCTGAAACTGGGGGCCACCTACTCGCTCTCCTCGACCAATTCGCAATGGGACAACCAGTCCTTCAAGGTTTCGGATGCCCGTTTTTCGGGGACGAATGACATCGTTCTCACGGTTGACAGCACCAATTGCGATCCGGTCCTGCGCCTGGTGGAAGTGGATGCCACCAGCTACCTGGGCATGCCAGCGCAGTTGCTGCCAGCGCAGTTCACGGGAACGCTGGCGATGTGGTCGCCCAGCGTCCAGGGGCAGACCAATTTGGTCTTGAGCGGCAACGTGGGTATGGCCAATGGGGGACTTTCCTATTCGGTGTGGGGCACGACCAATCTGGCGGTGCCGGCCAATCAATGGAGCGCGGTGATCACGAATGTTGTCTTCTCCGCCAACGGCAGTTTCAGTAATGCCCTGCCCATCCGGCCCGGAACGCCGCAGATGTACTATCGGCTTCGGGTTCCCTGAATACCACGATTGCCTAGCCGGCAGCAGTTGTCATGGAGCATGCGCCGCCGCTCCCAATGGTCACCGAGAGTTTCCAAACCGTGCTGGTCATTCTGCCCGCGGGCCCATGATATTGCCTGCGGCCTTGAGTGATTGGCTGGATTGCTTTTCGTCCAATGGCTGGCCGTTGACCCGCAATGCCCCGGCGGTGATGCAGCCGGTGAGCTCGACCCGGGCGTCGGGGTTGGTGATGGAAACATGGCCGCCTCTCGGGGCGGCAAAATTCACATTCAGCAGCCGGGCCAGCCCGCCGTTAATCTGGAGACCTTCGCCGTGATGGTTGCAGTGAAGCCCCTGCAGCAAAAGCGTGCCGTTGTCCACTTGCGCCAGCAGGTCCGGGCTGCCCCACACCAGCGTGCCGAAAAAGTCGGCCTGGCCCTTGAAATTGGCCCCCAGCTTAATCGCGGTTTTGTTGGTGGAAGAGACCGACACGAGTTCGCTGTTAATCAGGGAAATTCCATTTTCGCCGCCTTCAAAGAAAGCGCCGATTTTTGAGCCGTCGGTTCCGTGGCCGTGACTGATGCAATTCACCGGCCCTTTCCCATTTTGCTCCAGGAAGTGGATGCCGTAGAGCGAGCCGTAAACGAAATTCTGGAACAGCACTTCGTCCTGGCAGTCGCCGATGACGAGGGCATCGAGATGTTCTTTCTGATAGGTCCAGAGCAGGGCGGATTCGCTGTGGTGGTGCCGGTAAGCGCTGCGCTGCGGGTGGTTGCTGAAAAACGTGTCGTAGGCGGGGGTGCGGTTCCAGTAGTGGGTATTGAACTGCACATTATGGATTTCACCGCCGATGCTGCCGCCGCCCACGGCAATGCCCGTGCTCAGCGGTGCCCCGGAAAGGTAGTCCACGTAGTGGTGGTCACACCGGTAGGTGGCGAGGTCGAGGAAGCGGAATGGGTTGGAACAGTTGACGTTGATGACATAAATATCCCGGCCACGACCTTGGAGCAGAAACGGCGTTTCGGTGAGCCGGCTGATGTGCTGTTGCGGATAGTTGAAGGAGATGCCACGAATACCGCTGGCTGGCGCCAGCAGCACGGTGGGTTCGTTGTCCGCAGCAGGATATATTTGCAGGATGCTGCCGCCGCTCGTGGTGTGGTGGGGCACGTCATTGACGCCGCGTAATTCCACGCCGGATGGAATGGTCAGATGACCGGCAATGACGTAGTCACCGGCGGGAACAAATACGATACCGCCGCCGGCGGCTGCGGCCTCATCCAGCGCCTGCTGAATAAAACGGGTGGCGTCCTGACGGCCGGTTCTGTAGGTGGCGGCAATGACATATATTTTATCCTGAGCCGGACGGGCGCGGTGCGGCTGGCTGACGTCATACAGCGGGAGCGGCTCCAGCTTAACTTGGTTTTCCGAGATTCGAACCGCCCCCGGATTGGCCCGGATATCGAGGCCGGCCCGGCCGCCGGCGATTTCATTGCCGTTGAGCGAGGCGCCAACCATGTGCACTCCCAGATGGATGACGCTTTGGGGATTCGTCACCCGGCAGGCGGTCATGGCCAGGCTGCCGCCTTCAATGGTGAGGTCGCCGCCAGTGACCGTGCTGTTTTGGATGACCACACTGCCGTTGCCTTTGGTTTCCATGGCCTGATTGGCACCGGCAATCTCACAATCGGAAAAAAGAATTGCCGAAGCAAATTGGTCGCCAATGAGAATGCCGTCGGCGGATCCGGCAAAAGTGCATTTGGTGAAAACCATGCCGTAGGGGTTGGTTTTTTCAACCTCCAGGGCCGTCCGGCAGTTTTTCAGTGTCAGGTCGTAAAATTGGGCATTGGCCGCGCCGCGAATGCCTTGGGATACATAAAAGCCGCGCTGGTATCCGGACACCTGGATGCCGGCGACATATTCCCAGTCGCTGCGCAGCATATGCAGGCCGGTGCCGTTTTCGAGCAGCCAGGTTGCCAGCTTGCTGGACACCGCCGGGGCACCGGGCAGTTCGCTCTGCTGCCAGTAGGCGGGCGAAAAACAAATGTTTTCCAGGCGGCCGATGTCGGTGGTGGAATCGTATTCGACGCCGGTTTTTAAAGGCGTGCCGTAGATGTTATGCGCATAATGTAGTTCGTTGCCGCCGGGGCCAATCTTGATGCCCTGATAGGGATTGACCAGCGTCAGATTTTCAAAGGTGGCGTTGTCGCCGCCTGCCTGTTCCAGGCAGAACGGGTAGGGCGTGATTTGGTCACCGGTCTGTTCGGGATACCAGATGGACAGATCTTTGATGCCACCGCTCTGCTCAATCATGATAAACGGCGTACCGCTCGCGCTGCCCCGGCCGGCGTAAGCCATCAGAACGGTTCCCTGCACGGCCGGATTCTCCGGCGAGGGGGCGAGCCATTCGCCCCGCAGGGTGACCGAGGTGGGAACCGTCAGATTGCCCTTGATGACATACTTGCCGGCCGGCACGAACACCGTGCCGCCGCCGGCAGACTCCATGCGACTCAAGGCCTTCTGAAAAGCCTTCGTGCAATCGGTTTTCCCATCGCCGCTGGCGCCGAAGGCCAGGACATTAAACCCGGCCACCACGGTGTCAGTCGTTGGGAAGCGGGTGGGAATAATTTGCCAGGCCGGCGAGTTCGGTGAGGCTTGTACCGCCACCAATCCCAACAGCAGGGCAATTAAAAACGCATGTGTTTGCTTCATTATCAAGGTATTCCGGGAATACGCGGGAAATATAGAAAAAGGCCGGCGTGGCCACGGCACACAGGTTTGGAAACCGGCGATACAGCAAACCAGAAGGTCGGCGTTGCGATAAATGTGGCTCGTCCCATTAACTTGTCCACTTGTTTTTATTTTTCAAGACCCATACGAACCAGTTGCGGTGATTCTCCGCCCGCGCCACGGATTTGCAAGTTCAATTGCGTGAAATGTGCCGAGTATATCCGTGGGGGGGCGGCCGCCTGGTTCTGTACACTAAGCCTTCATAAGCCGGTGGTTGCTGAAATAAAGTTGGGCATCAGGCATTCCGACAGGGATACCCGCTTTCGGGGAGTGGCTATGGGGCGGCTTTACCACTATAATCTGCGATTGAAAATCTATCATGTCTAAAAAACTGGCTTTTTTGTCGCTCGCTTTGGTGATGTGGGGAGTGGGTGTGGCGAATGCCGCCACCAAGCATTCGCCGTCGTCGCGCTTCATGTCGTATACGGGCCGCATTATGTGTGGCTATCAAGGGTGGTTTCGCGCGGAGGGGGACGGTTCGGACGCCGGTTGGCAGCATTTTGGCGGAAAGACTGAATGCTCGCCGGGTCATTGTGTGGTTGATCTTTGGCCGGACGTCTCGGAATACCCGAAAACTTATCCAACCGGATTCAAATTAAAGGACGGCAGCCCGGCGCGGGTGTTCAGCGCCTGGGACGAGAGCACGGTGGACGTGCATTTCCGGTGGATGCGCGAATATGGCATTGACGGCGTTTTTATGCAGCGTTTTTATGGGGTGACCCGGACGGAAGCCAGCCGGGCCGAGGGTAGGGTGGTGCTAGAGCATGCTCTGAAGGCGTCGCAAAAAGAAGGGCGCGCCATCGCGGTGATGTATGACCTGTCCGGCTTGGGTGAGGGCGAAAACTGTGATGCCATTATCCAGGATTGGAAGGAGCTGGTGGACGGGCTCAAGATCACGTCGCAGGGCACGAACCAGACGTATCTCTATCATCGGGGCAAGCCCCTGGTGGTCATCTGGGGGGTGGGGTTTCCAGACCGGGCTTATGACATCCACAAAATCGGCATTGAAAAGCTGATTCACTTTTTGAAACACGACCGTGAATATGGCGGTTGCAGCGTGATGTTGGGGGTGCCAACTTATTTCCGGGAACTGCAAGCCGACACGACGTCGGATCCTTACCTTCACAAAATCATGGGCATGTGCGATGTGGTCATGCCCTGGATGGTCGGCCGTTTCTCCGGTGCGCTGTATGAGGAGGCTGACCGCTACCGGGCGGAAGTCAAAGCGGATTTGGAGTGGTGCCGGCAGCGAAAACTGGACTACGCGCCTTGCGTGTATCCGGGTTTCAGCTGGCATAATCTAACCAAGGGCCGATCCCCGCTGGACGCCATTCCGCGCCAAAAAGGGGAGTTTTATTGGAAGCTGATGACCACGGCGATTGATTCCGGTGCCAAGATGATTTATGTGGCGATGTTCGACGAAATTAACGAAGGGACGGCAATTCTCAAGTGCTCCAACGAACCTCCGATGAATCAGCCGCCCGCAAATTTTCTGACCTATGAAGGCCTGCCGAGCGACCATTATCTCTGGCTGACCGGCCAGGCGGGGAAAATGCTGCGCCGCGAAATGCCCCTGGACAAGGACCTTTACCTGAACGTGAGTCATTCACCGAGTCCAAGCAACAAATGAAAAAATTCACAATTGCCGCCCTGAGCGCGGTGCTAATCGGGGCCGGGGGCTTTAATCTGTTGGAGGCCGAGGCCGGCAGTGTGTTGAAATATGTCGATCCATTCATTGGTACAGGGGATCACGGCCATACTTTTCCGGGCGCGGCCACGCCGCATGGCATGGTGCAGTTGAGTCCCGATACGCGCACGGCCGGTTGGGATGCGTGTGGCGGTTATTACAACGATGACACGGAGATTTGGGGTTTCAGTCACACGCATTTGAGTGGCACGGGCATCGGGGATTATGGGGACGTGCTGCTTATGCCGTTCACGGGTGAAGTGAGCATCAGTTCCGGCACCACGAAAAATCCCGACTACGGCTACCGTTCGCCGTTTAAGAAGGAAAACCAGTTTGCCACGCCGGGATATTACCGCGTCTTTCTCGACCGATTCCAAATCACGACGGAATTGACCGCCACGCCGCGCGCCGGGATTTCCCGCCATACCTTCCCGCAGGCCGCGACGGCGGGCTTTATCATCGACCTGAAGCACAGCCTGCAGAACAAGCAGGTTTTGGAGGCGGAACTTGATGTGATCAGCGACCATGAAATCGCCGGTTGGCGGCACATGCACGGCTGGGCACCGAACCGGTGGATTTATTTTCAGGCGGAATTCTCGAAGCCGTTCAAGGCGGTGCTGTATGTCGATGATGTCGCCCAGCAGGCCAGCCACGTGAACGGACAAAACGTCAAAGCCAAACTGGAGTTTGCCACCAAAAAACACGAGCAGGTTTTAGTGAAGGTCGGCATCAGTCCCGTGGACATGGCGGGGGCAAGGAAGAATCTGGTAGCGGAGTTGCCGGGGTGGAATTTTGACGGCGTAGCAGCCGCGGCCAAAAAAATGTGGGAAAAACAAATTGGCGGCATCCAGGTTTCCGGCGGCAGCGAGGAGCAAAAGAAAGTTTTTTACACCGCCCTCTATCACACCTCCATTTGCCCCAACATCGCGAGTGACGTGGACGGCCGTTACCGGGACATGAAGCAGCAGATTCATCAAGACACCCAGTTCACGAACTACACGGTCTTTTCGCTCTGGGATGCCTTCCGCGCGCAACATCCGCTGCAAACCATTATTCATCCCGATCTCGATCAGGCTTGGATTCGCTCGCTGCTGCGCACGGCGGATGACGGCGGCATTTTACCGATGTGGCCGCTCGCCGCGAACTACACCGGCTGCATGATCGGTTACCACGCCGTTTCCGTGATTGTAGACGCCTACATGAAGGGGTTGCGGGACTTCGACACCAACAAGGCGCTGGACGCGGTTGTCTTTGCCTCGGTGTATGACGACCAGAAGCCAATCCCTTACAACACGGACTCGGTGAAGGCTGACCTGATGCCCAAGGCCAAGTTATATAATGCCACGCTGGGTTTCATTCCCGCGGACCGGGAAATCAAATCCGTGTCCAAGGCGCTGGAGTTTGCCTACGATGACTGGTGCATCGCCACGATGGCCAAAGACATGGGGCGCGAAGATCTGGCCGCCGAATATTTCAAACGGGCAAATTACTACCGCAAATATTTTGATCCCAAGACCGGCTTTATGCGCGGCAAGAAGGAGGATGGCACGTGGGTGGAACCGTTCAATCCGACGGATTCCAACCACAAGGGCGGCGAATACACGGAGGGTAACGCGTGGCAATGGACTTGGTTTGTGCCCCACGACGTGCCGGGATTGATGGATTTATATGGCGGGCGCGCGGGTTTTGCAACGAAGCTCAACGAGACGTTCACCACGGCATCGGTTCAGACCGGCCCGCTCGCCGATCAAATTGACCACAACATCAGCGGCCTGATTGGGCAATACGCGCATGGCAACGAGCCGAGCCATCAGATTGTGTATCTGTTCAACTGGGCGGAACAGCCGTGGCGTGCCGATGAACTGCTTTACAAGATCATGACGGAGTTTTATCCGGCATCCCCGGCGGGCCTGATTGGCAACGAGGATTGCGGCCAAATGTCCGCGTGGTTCATCCTCAGCGCGATGGGCATCTATCAAGTGGCGCCGGGCGACCCGCGCTATTCGCTCGGCCGCCCGTTATTTCCCGAGGTGCGCGTCGCGCTGCCCAACGGAAAGACCTTCGTGGTGCGGATGAAAAATGGCTCGGTCAAACATCCCTACGTGCAGCGGGTCCTCCTGAATGGGGCCCCGGTGAAGACGCCGTTCATTGCCTACGCCGACATCATGGCCGGGGCGAAACTGGTATTTGAGATGGGCGACCAAAAAACGGTTTTCTGGAAATAACGGGGGCCGACGCATCATACCCGTTTTCGGGGATAGTCCCAGCAACTCGCCAGTGTAACCTGTTACTCAATTATCAGCATGAAACACATCACTAAAAGCCTTGTCTTCACTTTGGTTTTGTTGAGCGGGGCCAACTCAATCCAAGCCGCCAACACCATCCTTGCCAACGAGGATTTGAATGCCATTAACCAGCAGGTGGCCAAACTGGTGGCGCAGATGACGCTGGACGAGAAGATGGATTTCATGCACGGCGACAAAGAGAATCTCAAATATGACGGCCCGCCCGCCATTCCCCGGCTGAACATTCCCGCTTACATCATTGCCCATGGGCCGCATGGCGCGCGCGTAACGACCATCGACCCGGAAACGCAGAAAAAAACCCTTAAGGCGGGGACTTATTTCTCCTGTTCCATCAACTACGCTGCCAGTTGGGATCCGGATTTGGTGGAACGCGTGGCGCAGGGTTTTGGCAAAGAGGTCCGCTCTGCCGGGGATGTGGCGGTGGCCGGGCCGGCGTTCAACATCATTCGCGACCTGCGTTGCGGACGCTCGGCCGAATATTACACGGAAGACCCGTATCTTTGCGCCCGCACGACGGTTCCGTTTGTTCTGGGCATGCAAAGCGAACACGTGATTGCGACACTGAAGCATTTTGCCTGCAACAATCAGGAAACGTTTCGTGGCTCGATTGACGTGACCGTCAGCAAACGGGCGCTAAATGAAATTTATCTGCCAGGTTTTGAATATGCGGTCAAAGAGGCGGACGCCATGAGCGTGATGAGTTCGTACAATCTGGTGAACGGCCAACACGCCTCGGAAAACGCGTATTTGTTGACCGACCGGCTGCGCACGGCGTGGGGCTTCAAGGGCTTTGTCATGTCTGACTGGTCCGGCACCCACTCGACGGTGGCGCCAGTGCTCGCGGGGCAAGATTTGGAAATGCCGCGGGGTGACTGGTATGGCGACAAGCTGAAGGCGGCAGTCGAAGCGGGCAAAGTTCCGCAGTCGGTGATTGACGAGCGCGTGGGCAACATTCTGCGGACGATGATCGTGGCGAAATGCCTGGATCCGAACTTCAAAAACCCGCCGGCGTCCGTGTTCAAGAGCGATGCCATGAAGGAGTTGGCGCACCAGTTGGCGCTGGGTTCCATGGTGCTGCTGAAGAACGAAAAACAAGTGCTGCCGTTCGACCCGAACGCCGTGAAGACGGTGGCGGTGATCGGACCGCACTCCAGCTACGGCAAGCAGTTCAACGAAGGCAAATACGATTACACGCTCTTTGAGGAGGGCGGCAGTGCGAACGTTGCCACGCCGCAGGCGGACATGGTCACGCCGTTGCAGGGCATCAAGGCGCTACTGGGCGACAAGGTGAAAGTGGAATACAGTCCGGGATGCTACGCCGAAAACGGCTGCGGCCCGATTGATTCCAAATATCTCGTTTCGCTGGATGGCAAGCCCGGCCTGAGCGCGACCTATTTCAAGGATGCGGATTTCAAGAACGCACAGCGTCAGGCGGTGGAAGGCACGGTTTCTTTTGAATGGGATCACGACCCGCTGGTGCCGGAAGCCGGGCGGTCGAAGAAGAACGCCCCGAAGTTTGCCGCCCGCTGGGAGGGCAAATTGGTGGCGCCCGAGGCGCGCGACTACACCTTTGAGTTTCGCGTTGGCGGCAAGGCCAAACTATATCTGGATGGCAAGCTGGTGTTTGAGGGCAAGGGCAGCAACGAGGAGTGGTGGAAGCAAGTCACGGTCAATCTCGCGCAGGGAAATCACGATGTTCGCGTGGAATATCAGAAGACTGGCGACAAAGGCATCATGAAGTGGTGGTGGGACTTTGAAAATGTGGCTTGGACCCAACAAGCCGTGGCCTTGGCAAAATCCGCCGATGCGGTCATCGTCAACGTCGGCAACAGCGGCAATGCGGAACGCGAAGGCCGTGACCGTATTCAGGGCCTGCTTTTGAGCGCGGCCCAAGAAAACCTGATTAACGCCGTGACCAAGGCGAATCCGAAGACCGCCGTGGTGACCTTCACCGCTGGCGTGGGCATGGAGCACTGGATTCAAAACGCGCCGGCGGTGTTGCAGGCGATGTATCCGGGCGAGCAAGGCGGCAAGGCGATTGCGGAACTGCTGTTTGGCGCGGCGAACCCCAGCGGCAGGCTGACGGTGTCGATTCCCAAGTCGGAGGCGCAATACCCGAAAGGTCACTGGGCGAACACCGAACCCAGCATTGACTACAGCGAAGGCGTGTTTGTGGGCTACCGTTACTTTGACGCGAACAAAATCGAACCGCAATTTCCCTTCGGACACGGCCTGAGCTACACCACTTTCAAATACGGTGAACCCAAGTTGAGCCAGACCACCATCAAGAATGGCGACACGGTGACCGTGACGCTGGACGTTGCCAACACCGGCAATCGCGCCGGCGCGGAAGTGGTGCAGCTCTACGTGCATGAGGATCAATGTTCCGTGCCCCGTCCGCCAAAGGAACTGAAGGCGTTCAAAAAGATCTTCCTGAAGCCGGGCGAGACACAGACGGTGACACTGACGCTGGATAAACGCTCGTTTGCCTATTTCTCGGAATTGCAAAACGACTGGGTGATTGAACCGGGCAAGTTTCAATTCCTGATTGGGAGTTCCTCGCGCGACATCCGCCAGACGGCAACCTGCGAGGTTAATTAATCCAATGACTTGAACCTGAAGTCCAAAGTTCCGGCAGCGACGGGGTCGCCGCCATGCTTGGTTAGCATATCGGTAAGACGCGGATTTGGAAAACAGCCCGCGTCTCCGATGCCCGAAAATGGGAATGTTTATCGCCTGGGCGTGGTTCAAAAATCTATCAAAATATGAGTTCTCCACTGCCAGCAATAATTGCCGGGTGCTCGTACGCCCGTGAAAAAATTACAACCGCCATTTGGTCCGGAACGGTGGCGGTAGTGCTTTTGGGCTGCTGCCAAAGCATGATTGCAGCGGATGGGAGTTATGCGGAGCCGGATGCAAAGATCCTGGCGCAGGTGGGCACCGTGGCGGCTTCGTTCAAAGCGGCGCCAACGGCGAAACCGCGCAAAGTGCTGGTTTACGGCATTAGTTTCGGCCCGCACCGGTTTTCCATCCGCACCGCCCAGCAGGTTTTCAAATTGCTCGGCGACAAGACGGGGGCCTACGAAGCCGTCATCAGCGACGATCTGGCCAATTTCGAGCCGGACAAATTAAAGCAATACGACGCCGTGGTTTTTGCCAACGCCACGGGCGAAGTATTCTGCCGCCCCGCTGACAAGCAACAATTTGACGCGCTCAAGCCGGACGAAAAACGCCAACAGGAGGCGAATGCGTCCCGCCTCGCCAAGAATCTGGACGACTACGTCCGGGCCGGCGGCGGGTTCATGGGCATACATTCGGCAACGGATTCGCTCAAGAGCCAAAAGAGCTATGCCGACATGATTGGGGCCGTTTTCTGGCAGCATCCGTGGGGACCAAACGAGACGGCAATCATCAAGGTTGAAGCGCCGGAGAATCCACTGGCCGCTGGGGTATTTGAAAAAGATGAGTTCAAATTCCACGACGAAATCTATGAGTTTCATGAGCCGTTGGATCGAAAGCTATTCCACGTCATTCTGTCGCTGGATGTGGCCAAGTCGGACAAGCCCAACCGTCCGCTGCGCCGTGCGGATGGCGATTACCCCATCGCGTGGACTCACAGCTACGGCCAAGGGCGGGTCTTTTACTGCTCGCTGGGACATGCGATGTCCACTTTTAGCGACCCAGCCATATTGAAATTCTGGCTGCGGGGTATCCAATTCGCCGCCGGAGACATTGATGCGATCAGCGACGGAACAGCCGGCCAGAAAAATGGCCAGGCTGCACACTGAATCTCTGAACCCAAAAAACATGAAAATTATGCGCCAAACCAGACGATCCTTTCTGCAGACTGCGGCGGCGGCCAGTCTGCCTTTCATTCTGCCCTCCTCCATTTGGGCGGCGACCACCAAACCGAATGACAAGCTATCCGTCGGTTTTATTGGCCAGGGCGTGCGCGGACATTATCTGTTAACCTCATTTCTAAGCCGCGACGAAGTGCAAGTGGTGGCAGTTTGTGACGTGGACACCACCCGGCGCGAACACGCGCGGACGACCGTCGAGGAACATTATGCGACGAATGCGGGCAAAAAATACACCTGTGCCGCGTATAACGACTTTCGGGAACTGATTGCGCGGAAGGACATTGATGTGGTTTGCATCGCCACCTCGGATCACTGGCACACCATTCCGACGCTGGCCGCCCTGGCCGCCGGCAAGGATGTGTTTTGCGAAAAGCCGCTGACGCACACCATTCACGAGTCCATTGCCATTCTGGACGCGATGAAATCGGGGGAACGCGTCTTGCAAACCGGCTCCATGCAGCGCTCCATGAAAGAGTTCCGCATTGCCTGCGAACTCGTGCTCAACGGCGCCATTGGAAAAATCGAGCGCGTGGAATGCAATTTTGGCGGACCGCCGATTCCCTGCGACTTGCCCGAGGAACGGCTCGAACCCGGGTTGGACTGGAATCTCTGGCTGGGACCGGCACCCATGCGCCCTTACAACTCCGTGGTCAGCCCGCGCGGCATTCCCAAACGCCTTGCGCAATGGCGCAAGTATCGGGAGTATGGCGGCGGCGGTGTGACCGACTGGGGCGCTCATCAATTGGATATCGCCCAATGGGGACTGGGCATGGACGGCAGCGGACCGGTGGCCGCGTTGCCGCCGGATTCATCAGCGGCCCAGGAAGGCGCCAAACTGGTTTATGCCAACGGTGTCACGGTGGAACACGTGAAGGGATTTGGCGTGGATTTCTTCGGCACCGACGGCCGGGTTCGCGTGAACCGGGGCAAGTTTGTCTTCGAGCATCAGGGCAAGACCATTGCCAGCTTTGAAAGTGGCGAGAAAAGCCCGACCACTTCCTGCGAGCGCGAGGTGGCAATCGCCGAAAAGACCTTTCTCAAGGACGCCAAGATCAAGCTCTATCTCAGCAAAGATCATCTTTCCGATTTCATCGCCAGCATCAAAGCCCGCACCAAACCGATTGCCAGCGAACAGGTCGGCGCGCGTTCGGCCATCTGCTGTCACCTGTTAAATCAGGCCTACCTGCACCGCCAGAAAATCGAATGGGATCCCGCCCAGCTGGCTTTCGCCGGCACCACCTGTGATCCCAAATGGATGACCAAGGAATATCGCAAACCCTGGAGCGTGTAGCCTGCGGAAAAAGGCTAAACGGTTAACCTGTTTAGCCCTGATGACCAATGTGGGAAGAGGGTCTCCGAATGGTCGGAGCCACCCCAATTGTTTAAGGAAGCTGCAGCCGGTAAAACTGCTGCGGCATTCCCGGTGTCAGCGGGATTTGATTGCTGTAATTGCCATAAACATCAAACGCATTCGTCGCCACGATGCTCCAGTTCGTCAGCGGCAGATTCAGGTTCGTGGAACTTCGCAGCCAGTAATAATAGCCGCCGTTGGTGGGGCCGCCGGTCCCTTGCAACACTAGCCCGCTCGTCCCCAACGGCTGAATACTGGTAATCTGCGGCGGATTGGGTACCAACACCGTTACGCGACCAGCTTGGGATATGTAGCTGCTGCCGCCCGGGCCGCTGGCCTTCAAACTCACCGAATACGTACCCGCCGTGGTGTAAGTGTGAGCTACCACCGCGCCTGCCGCCGTGTTGGTGGTTTGGCTATCGCCAAAGGACCAAAGCAAATTGGTGATGACGCCGGTGGACGCGTCCGTGAACGTCACCGCCAAAGGCCGCACGCCATTGGTGGGAATCGTGGTGAAACTAGCGACGGGCGACGGACCGGTCAACTGTGCCGGCACACCGAGGTAGCTGGCGGTGTCCAAGCGCACCAGTCTCACGATTGGGTCGCAGTTGGTGCTGTCCACCGTTAGCATAATATCGTTCGTCCCCGAAAAACGGGCGTCCGAAACTGAGAGATACTTGGTATCCCATTGTGAATTGGTCGAATACAGCGTGTAGGTGGCCCCAAGTTTCAGACCGTTGGTGCTGTCATACCAGACCGACAGATTGCCGTCCGAGTTTTCGTAGTAAATGATTTGAATGGTCACGTTGGGTTGGCGGCCGTTGGTGAATGCCGGACTCGTCACGTCCAGCAAAAAATTGGTGTTCCCGTTCAGCAGATGCCAGCCTAAGGCATAACCCACCGGTTCGGTTCCAAGATTGTTGGTGTTCACGGAAATCCCATTGGTCACCACCGGATTGTCCCCGAGGTTGGCCGCGATGAAGCTGTCGCCGCTGACGAGACAGTTGTTGCTCCAGTTCTGATAGCCCGGTTGCGGCGCGTAGGGCAGGTTGTTCAAAATCGAGTTGGAGATATACAAATTGCCGAGAGCCGGCACGTCCACCGTGAAGTCGTTGTTCAGGCTGGCGTTATTGATCACCACTTTGCCCGCCGCCCGGATGGTCGGCATCAGTGCCGTCTGAAAGGTGATGGTAGTGTCGTTCAGGATGAGGCCGGCATTTGTGTTATCCACCCGGAAGACGTAGTTGGCCCAGAGGACGGCATTATAACTCAACGTCGCTGTAACCGTGCCGACATAGTTGGTCTGCAACCACCACTCGAAATTACCCGTGCCGTCGCCCACCCCATAGACCAGGGCATTGCACCCCATGAAATTGAAAACGCCGTTGGCCGGGGCGCTCTCCAGCACATAGGCGCGCTGCAATACTTCGCCGTTCAGCAAGAGAACCTGACCCGTGCCGCCGCGCTGGGTGAACAAGGTGTGCGCCGCGTGATTGAAGATCGAGTTGATGGTCAGGTTGGTGCAATCTTCCACGATGAACGTGTTCTCCTGCGCACTGATGATGCTGTCACTGGGGCCTTTACCCGAGTCCCACCAGGAGCCCGGTTTGGCGTGCACATTTTGAATCCGGCAGTCGGTTGACCCGCCCCGAACCATGAATATGTTTTGCAATCCCCCAAAGAAACAATAATCCACCAGCGCGGCCTTCGCCCCGTTCAAGTCCACTCCCTGATAAGCGGTGCCGCATAAATCCACCAAATAATTCGAACCGCCGCGGCACTGAATCATATACGGATACGGTGTTTGCGAATATGCGTTTTGATTGGGATAATCCAAGTTCAAGCCGCGCATGCCGCTCTGGCCGTAGAGCGTGATGAACGCCGGCCCGTTCGTAGTGGCCGGATTGAGGTTGAGCTGGCTGCCAGTGATACCGCTGCCAAACCGATTGGCTGAATTCGCGTTTTCATGCCGGGCGCCAAAGATGCCGCGCAGTTCCACGCCGTTGCTCACGCTCAGCGATTGCGTCAGCAAATAGATGCCGGGAGGGAAGAAGACTATCCCGCCCTGATTCGAGTTGGCGGTGGCGATGGCCGCCTGCACCGCAGCGGTGTCATCCGTGATCCCATCGCCTGTCGCCCCGAAGGTCAAAACGTCCAACAAGTTCGTCTTGCCCGCCTTGCGCGTTTTGGGGTAATCCATCGGAACATAGGGCACGGTGACGGAGGCCACCGGGTTGGTATTAATCACGACTTGGTCACTCGCTCCGAGATTGCGTGCCACATTGGCCGGCCCGCAGTTCGAGTTGCCCGCAATCACCGCCTGCTGCGGACTGCCGGCTCCCGTGTTGAGCACGACATTGATATTGGTGCTGGGGCCGTTGAACTTCGAACCCGCCAGAACCAGCTCATAATGGCTGTTTACGGTCACCGAGTTGCTCAAGGTGCAACCTTCCAGGTTCAGGTTAAAATATGTGCCGCCACCGTCGCACAGCACCGCCCCGGCTCCGCCGTAAATGGTGCAGCCAGCATAATCCCCCGCCGCCTGGCCTAGCCGATGCACCCCATATCCGTTGGTCGTGCCGCCAAACGTGCAGTTGATGGCTTGAAAGCTTTTGGTGGAGTCGAGCCGCAGGGCTTCGGTGCAGTTGGTGGCAACCACATTGAAAAACTCCGGTTGGCCCGGATTGTCGCCATTTTTCGTTAAACGGACGCCATAGTCATAGCCGGAGATCACGACGTTTTGGACGAAGTAACAGTCCACATTTTCCGCCTCCAAACCGATGCAGTTGGGGTTGCTCAACATCAAACCTGCCAGAATCGCCTTCGTCGCTCCGTTCGTGGGCGCGCCCGGCAGCCCCGACCACGACCAATAATCGGGGGCCAGATTCAACGCCTCTATCCGCGGCACCGCCTGCCCGTTCTGCATGCGCACGCCCATTTCCAGCGTCGTGCCATAGATGCCCCGCAAACAGGCGAAGCTGCTTTCATCCATGTCCACCCCCGCATACGAATTGACCAGGGTAATGTTTTCGATGGTCTTCATGACGCCCGTGTTGCAGATGGTGTAGGGATAGGGAACCGGGTTGGTGGGATTTTGATTCGGATACCAGAACGTCAGGTCCCGCAAGCCGCAATCATAGCCCCAGCCGGTGATGAACGTGTTGGTGTCGGCGCTCTCCAGCGCGGGCGGGACGTTGGAGTTGAAATAGACATCAAAGATGGTGCAGTTGGTCACCGGCTGGCTCGGACCCGGCTGTACCCAGCGCCCGCGCAAAATCACGCCTCTGGGCAGCGTCAGGCCGTTGGTGAACTTATAATGACCCGGCGGCACAAACACCGTGCCGCCGCCGTTGGCTGACAGAAAGTTCATCGCCGACTGAAAATAGGCCGAGCAGTCGTTGTTGGTCGGATCGGCCGGCAACGAGTTGGTCCCGTAAATGACATCGCCGGCCACCACCCCCGCCAAGACCGTATCGCTCGTCGGAAAATTGGTGTCGTCGGCAATGACGCGCCAATTCACGGGCGTAACCGGTGGTGGACCATCCATGGCCGCCGCATTGATGCCTGCGGTTGCGATTTGAGACGAAGTGGAGGTCTTCGAAAACGTGAATACCACGGTCAACGCATTGGTCGGTTGATCCGCCTGAAACGACAAGCTGTAATCAAAATCACCCAGGGCCGTCGGCGGATTGGTCGTCGTGCTGGCCGCCCCGGCCAGCGAATTGGAAAACTGAAGGTTCAGCAGGGCGGCATTGCCACAATAGCCATAAAGATGAACGGTGTGCCGATTGGTGTCCCCCGGCACAAAGGTAAATTGCTCGTAATTCACACCGTAGCCGACGGTACCGGAGTTGCTGAATTTTAAGCCCGAATCATTTGGGTTATACCCGGTGGCTGAGGCTGTCGGCGTCCCGACTGTCCAATTAAAAGTCGCATGCGACCGGATTGCGGCGCTCCCGAGGATCTCCGTCACGCAGGGGGATACGACGGTCACCGGCGTCGTCAGCGTGATGCTGCTGCCGTATTGTTTATGGGTCGGAGAGCTGAAGGTCGAGTCATAAACCTGCCAATCCTGCGTACCCGTCACGGACAGGTCGTAGTTTGTCGGCGTCGTCGAGGAATCGGTAACAAAAGTGTAGGTCGGCACGCTGAGGGAAGCGGCCGAAGCGGTCTGGAACTGACAAAAGGCCAGCGCCAGCACGAGGATGAGGACGCGAATTTGAAGGTTCATTTTTGTAGTGTTATGGAATTGTTTTGGCTAATAATTCTTCCGCTTATCCTGCGTTTGCAACCGGTAAAACCGCTGTGGTTGGCCGGATATAACCGGCAGCGGGTTGCAGTCATGGGCACACCAAAAACCAGCCTAACGACTGACTTGGCTGATGATTTGTTGGGTGAATCTATATTCAAATGAGGGTTTTAGGTTCAACGCGCCTCACGGCAGTTGCAGCCGGTAAAACTGCTGCGGCATTCCCGGCGTCAACGGGATTTGATTACTGAAGTTGCCGTAAGCATCGAAAGCATTGGTGGCCACGATGCTCCAGTTGGTCAGCGGCAAGGCCAGGTTCGTGGAACTTAACAGCCAGTAGGAGTAGCTGCCATTGGTCGGCCCGCCGCTCCCTTGCAACACCAAGCCAGCACCTCCTGACGACAGGCTGAGGCCGCCGATTTGCGGCTGGCCGGGAATGGCGGCCTTCACAGCCAAAATGCCAGCGTTCAACTGGCGGATGTCCCACGCCAGCCCAGCGCGGGGAACGGCTGGCAGGATTTGGTTGAACGCGCCGGTGCAAGTGTTCGCGTAAAACAACTTAAAGGTGTCGCCGCTATTGAGTGTGCCACCCAGATTGGCCAGGCTCAATGTGCCGCCGTAGTTGATGGTTTGCGCGCAAACCAGCACGTCGTTGGTCGCCCAGGATTTGTTCAATTTCATAACGGTCGTTCCCAGCAGCCTTACGGCGTTGGTCACCGTGAGCGCTCCGCAGGCGCCAGTTCCCGGCGCGAGGATGGCATTGGGACTTGCGATGAGGCTGCCGTTGACGGTGCCATTGCCCGCAAGCGTCTGGCCGGCGGCCAGGGTGAGCGTTTGATCCGCACGCTGGCTCACGTCCAGAATCGCGCCAGCGGCGAGGTTGATGGTCGCGCTGCCGGAAATCGAGCCGTTCGCGGCGAGATAAAGGGTGCCGCCGCTGTTGATCGTCGTAGCCCCGCTGTAAGTGCTGGCCCCGGTGAGGGTCAGCGCACCGCCGCCGGCCGCAGTCAAACCATAGGCATGGCCGCCATCGCCAATGGTCCCACCCACCGTCAAATTGTTGGCCGAAACGGTGATTTTAATATTTGCTCGCAGCGTCACCGCACCCGTGCCGAGATTCAAATTATGCGCGCTGCCGGCATAAGCGAAATTTCCGTTCCAGTTTTGCGGGTTGTTGGGCTGGAGCGTGACATCTCCCGAACTGGTGTTGTCCAGTGTCCCGCCGTTGATGGTGAGCGCGCCGGTACCAATGGCGGAATGGGTCGCGTCACCGCCGTAATTTAGGTTCAACTGTCCGCCGGTCAGCGTGGTGCCGCCGCTGTAGGTGTTGTTCCCGGACAGCACGACGGTGCCCAAGCCCGCATTGGTGATGGCGTAATTGCCGACTACCTGGCCGCCCACCGTGAGCGTCGCTCCGCTGCCCAGACTCCACGTATTGTTGCCGCCGAGGACGAGGGGACAGTTCAAGGCAAGGTTTGCCGTGGCCGAGCTCATCTCAATGGTGTTCCCGCCCAAACTCGCGTTCAAAGTCAGGGTGTTGCCAGCATTGATCGTCACCGGCCCGCCGGGGTCAATGATGACGATGCCCGCCCAATTGGTGTCCGCAGCCAGGGAAACGGTGTTGGTGTTGGCGACCGTGTTGTCCCAGACGGCCAGCTGGCTGGCGGTGGGCGGGGTGCCGCCAAGCCAACTGCCGGAAAGATTGAGGTTGCTGGCGTTATTGGCCTTCACCACACCATAGGGGTAGTAGGTGAGGATGATCTGGCCCGGCGCGCCATTCCCGCCGAGATTGATGGTGTTGGGAGTCTGGGTCCCGGCCGCGCCGCCACCGCCACCCGGTGTGCCGCCATTCGCGCCGACTCCCGGCAAACCGCCTGAGCCGCCGTAACCGCCATTGTGATTGGCATCGCTTCCCGCCGGCCCAGCGGTCTGGTTGTAACCGGCGGAAGTATTGCCGGCCGCCAGGTCGCTCGCCCCCGTTCCGCCGCTATTACCTTTGCCGGTGTACGGTGCCGACCGACCATTGCCACCCGCGTAACTGACACTGGCGTTGGCGGTAGTGCCACCGCCATTACCCAGGGTGCCCGCCAAGTTTCCAGAGCCACTCTGACAGCGGTTCTGGCCGCCATTGCCGCCATTGGCCGTGAGGGTAAAGGTGTCGCCCGCAAAGCTCACCGCTGAACCATTGGAGGCGCGGGATTGATCGGCAAAACCGCCCGCTGGTGGCGTAGCCACCGGCGGAATCGCGCACGTATAGTTCATTCCCGGCGTTACCGCCACGCTCGCCATGGCATACGCGCCGCCGCCGCCGCTGCCGGCGGCAATGTTATTGGCCGTCGTTCCATTCGTCACACTCCCGCCCGCGCCGCCGCCGCCCCAGCACTCCACTTGAATCCGGTTCACCCCGGCCGGGCAGGTCCACGTATTGGTTCCAACGGTGTTGTAAATAACCGTTGGCCCGCCTCCGGCGCTGACCACAGCGAGGCTCACGGTGGCAATATTGGTCGCGCCGCCGCCGATTCCGGTGACCGCCACCTCGTAATTGCCGACCGGCGAACTGGCACCGGGGACGATGGTCATGACCGTGAATCCGGCTCCCGTGACCGCAGGCGGATTGAAACTGGCGGTGGCACCGGCCGGCAGGCCGCTGGCGCTAAAAGTGGTCGTCCCGGCGTAGGTGCCGAAGGTATCCAGCTGGATGACGTTGCTGAAGGCGATGCCAGCACTGGCGCTGCCCGCGTTCGTGGTGGCAGTCAGCCAGAAATTGTTGGGCACCACGGCGAAGGCATCCACATACATGGTGCCCCCAGCATGGTTGTTGATGAGCTTGAGCGTATGCGGTCCCGCCGGGAGATTGCTGGCCGTGAACAGCCGGACCTGCGGAACAAGCGTGCTGCTCCAGCAGTTGACGTTCCCCTGAAAGTTACCATCCAGATAGACGGCCACGTTGGTGCTGGCGTCCACGTTCAAATCGCCCATCCACGAGATGCCCGAGGCGGTGAAGGTGTATTGCAAGGTGTCCCCGGCGTTCGCGCCGGTGTGGACATCGCTGGCGTATTCGCCAATTCTCGACGATCTGGCACGTGCGGCGTAGGTCCAATCCGAGGGCACCACATCGAAGGCCGGGTCGGTATCATTGACCATGAATTCCGGGGATTTGATCCACGCAAAAGCAGGTTCGAGGCCGGCGTTGACAATGATTTGCTGGGCGGCGGGCGTCCAGAACTGGCCTTTGACATACACGGTGTTCGTTATCTGGAGGGGTGGGCCATCGAAATCGCTGCTATTACCGTTACAGATGGTGTTTGAAACCCAGTTGGTCACTCCATAATTTAAAATCCACCTAACGCCATTATAGCAAAGATTGTCGAGCACATTGCTGACGACATTGTAACCGGTGGTTTGCCCGTCAAAGTATATTCCATTATCGGGACAGTCCTTGAAATAGTTGCCAACCATCCATGAATTGGGCTGATGATTCATGGAGTAAAATGAGCCGCCATCGAAGAGCGTCTGCATCACCCGGCCAACATAATTGCCGTAAATCTGATTGTGGGCCATATAGGTGGGCGTGCCGTTAATCCACCCCCCAAAACCCGCATTGATACCGTCGTAAGGCCCATTATCAGTGTCGTTGTGTGCGATAATTGAATTGCGCGTGTAGAGGAAACAGATGCCGGGGGCATCCTCGTAGTCCTGTCCGGGGCGACGGATGAAGTTGTCTTGCACCACGTTGCCGTCGCTCATCTGGTTTGTATCCGTGGTTTCGCCATCAGTCACCTCGCCCACGAGGATGCCGGCCGAAGAGATGTCCTCGATATGATTGCCGATAATCAGGTTGTTGTGCGCGCCCCCGCCAAAATCCAGAGCCGCCCCGCCCAGATGCTCAAAAACGCAGTTGGTGATTTGAATGTTTGCCGACGTTTGAAACGAAATGTTGCCCAGCGTCTTCGTTTCAGCATACCCGGCCGGTAAAAGCGTCCAGTAGATACACGTCTGGTAATCGGCATAACCATTGGTGGTGCCGGGTTGCAGCCAGGTGCCGTATTCAAAGGTTAGGCCGCTCAGGATGACGTTGTGGACCGGCTTGGCAAAGGGAGTCCCTTGGGCGTCAATCAGTTTTTCGACCACCGGCAATACCACGACCGCGCTGGGCATGTTTTCTCCCGTGCGCGGAATGTAATAGAGGTAGCCGGCGGCCTGGTCCAGATACCACATTCCCGGGCTAACCATTAGTTCGTAGGCGTTCTCAATCCAGTTCAGCTCAGTCCGGCCATACCCCGAGAGAACACTCCAGCACGGTTGTTGCATCACTATGTTCGTGCCCGATATGGAAGCAATCGGGCAGCGCGTATGTTGCCAATGGTGCCGCTCCACCACTTCGATATTGGTCACGTTCCGCCAATTCTGCATCGCCAGATTGGTCGTCCAAAACCCGCCGGAGGCCGTGCCAAAACCCGGTAACACCCCCCCATCGGTGCCTGAGTAGATCGGGCTACGGGCACGAATGGCGCGCACCTCATTGACATACAGTTGCCGCGAGTTGACGCCCGTCCCTACATACGCCCGCCAGATGTTGGTGACCGGATCAAACAAAGTCCAGTTGGTCACCACCATGCCCCCGCTAATCACCGGCGTCTGGCCGGGGACGTTCTGGTATATAATGTTGTGTCCACCCGTGCCCGAATCGTGGTTGGTGGCGTTCTCCTGCAATTGAAAACTATTGGTCAACTGATAGGTGCCACCCATCAGGTAGATGACAACGTCGGCGGTCAGATTGGTGCCCATGCCCCGGACATAATTCCGTGCGCCGGACAGGGCGCCGGGTTGAGCCGGCGAAAAGATCGTGCCGCTGCCGCCGGGTGCCACGTAAAGGGAAGTCAGGGCGTTAGTCACTGTCAGCGTTCCGAGGTTGAAACTGATGCTGTAATTGCCCAACCCGCTTCCCACCGCGTTGGTGGGAACCAGTGGATAGGGGCCCGTGGGCATGTTGGCCGGAATCCCCGCGCTCGTGAACGCCACACTGGTCACCGTGTCACTCCCATATAGCGGGTTGAGCAGCGTGAACTCCGTCCCGGCAAAGGTCATGACCTGGCCGTAAGGTTTGCCGACATTGCCGGCCTGGATCGCCAGCGGTGCCGGGTTGATGGTGAACGTCAAACTGTTGGTCGCTCCCGCATAATTGGCATCCCCCGCCAGCGTGTTGCTGAGGTAATAGGTTCCTGCGTTTGTCGGCGGGTTCACGCTGTGGTAACTGACATTGAATCCCACATAATTTGTGGTAGCCGCCCCCGTCGAACCCGTGAACTTGACCGCGGGACTATGCGCTGTGCCATCATACGTGAAAGGCCCAAAATTACTGTAAAAAGCGGCCGCCAGCGGCGCAATCTGCAAACTGCCCACGGTCAACCCGCTCAGGATATTGTAGTCATTGGTGTCATTGGGCACAAAGGTCGCTGTGACCTGATACGTGCCATTGTTGGATTGGTTGAGCGCCCCGCCCGTCAATACGTTGGACACCATCCCCGTTGTTGAACCGTTCCGTATTATAACGGTCGCGGATTTGGGCGTCCCGTCATACGTGACTAGGGGATTGACCACGGCTAACCCAAATGACGGATTGGTCTTGTTGATGACAAAATTGCCCGCGCTCAAACCGCTCAGGATGCTGTAGGTGCTGGTGTCATTGGGCACGAAATCCGCCGTCACCGCATAGCTCCCTGCGGTCACCGGCAGATTAGCTGACCCGTTGTATTGCACATTGATCACGGTTCCTGGCACCGAATGGGTCACCATCACCACGCCGGCTGCCTGCCCGCTGCCGGTGTATGACTGGGGTGAATTGGTTACCGCCAGCGTGACCGTCGGCGTCAAACGGTAGGTAATCACCACCAGACCCGTTCCCCCCGCGCCGCCGTGCCCTTGGCTCTGCGCACCGCCATTGCAATAACCACCGCTACCGCCGCCACCGGGTTGCAATCCGGGAACGCCGTTGTAAAATTCGTTGCTGGGGGCGAGGCCGCCGGCGCCTCCGCCGGCAGGACCGGTCGGACCGGCACCTGACGATCCGTTGCCGGGAGCATCCCCCCCGGGCAAGGCGAAAAAAATCAAAGAGCCGATACAACCGGAAGTTTGCGCCGGGGCACCCGGTCCCTCGACGTTGTTGCCGGTGACATTGGTGCTGCCGTTGCCGCCAACGGCCAGGACGAGTGCGCCGTTGGGGGAGCCAGCGTTGGTGTTTCCAAAATACGAGGCTCCGCCATTCCCGCCACTTGGCGGCGGTGAGCCTTTACTACCGGTGCCACCCGCGCCAACCGTCAAATTATAAGAAGTTCCGGAAGTCACCACGACCGTATTGGAGGCATAAGCCCCGCCACCGCCAGAACCGCTGGTGTTTTGCCCGACGCCAGCCGCTCCCGCCCCGCCGCCGCCGCCATAACATTCAACGGCAACGAATGCAACACCCGTGGGACAGATCCAG
>Ga0007882_10000346_pt1 | contig 27275 bp, 15 predicted proteins | sample CryBogCBH12Aug01_FD_71195 | JGI IMG/M metagenome (GOLD analysis project Ga0007882, IMG submission 71195) | Freshwater microbial communities from Crystal Bog, Wisconsin, USA - CBH12Aug09.1 | ecosystem: Environmental > Aquatic > Freshwater > Lake | place: Crystal Bog, Wisconsin, USA | collected... | reverse complement strand
TCGCGAAGGCGGCCTGACCATGCTGCATTTCGACAGTTGGGAAATGGGTTCGCAAAACTGGTCGCCCGGCTTTCGCGCGGAATTTCGGAAACGGCGCGGCTACGATCCGCTGAATTTTATGCCGGCGATTTCCGGGCGTATTGTAACGAGTCCGGAAATGTCCGAACGCTTTTTGTGGGACTTGCGGCGCACGGCGCAGGAACTCACGGTGGAAAATCACGTTGGTCATCTGGCGGAACTGGCGCATCGCAACGGTCTGACATTCTCGTTGGAACCTTACGACCTGAATCCCGCCGGCGACCTCACGCTCGGACGCGTCGCGGATGTGCCGCAATGCGAGTTCTGGCATCTTGGTTTTGACACGGCTTACAGTGTCATTGAAGCCGCTTCCATTGCCCACACCTGCGGACGTAATATGGTTGCCGCCGAGGCGTTCACGAGCAATCCGGGCGAAGACTGGAAAGCCGACCCTGCGTCGCTGAAGGTTCAAGGTGACTGGGCTTTTTGCATGGGCGTGAATCGCTTTGATTTTCACCGTTTTCAGGCGCAGCCGCGGAATGACCGCTGGCCGGGCATGACAATGGGCCCTTACGGCGTGCATTGGGATCGCACGCAAACTTGGTGGGACATGGTGCCCGCCTATCACGAATATCTTTCGCGCTGCCAGTTCCTGTTGCAACGCGGCGTAACCGTGGCCGACGTATGTTTTCTCGCCCCAGAAGGCGCGCCGATGGTTTTTCGTCCGCCGCCCTCCGCCACCACCGGCAATCCGCCGGATCATCTCGGCTACAACTTCGACGGTTGCGCACCGGAGACGTTGTTGGAACGCGCCACGGTGGAAAATGGAAATCTCGTTTTTCCCGGCGGCACTAATTATCGAGTTTTAGTGCTGCCGGATTTTCGGACGATGACGCCGAACTTGCTTCGCAAAATTAAATCGCTCGTGCACGCCGGTGCAACGATCATCGGTCCGCCGCCAATGAAATCGCCGAGTCTAGAAAATTTTCCGAACTGCGATGCCGAGGTGCAGCGACTGGCGTGCAAAATCTGGGGTGATTGCGATGGCAAATCCGTGATGGAACATCGGTTTGGCAAAGGCCGCGTGATTTGGCGGACATCGGAACTGCCGCCGCAAGCGGAATTTGGCGATTTCGGCATCGTGACCAAATGGCTAGCCGCGCAAGATGTGCCGCCGGATTTCAGTGCCGATGGCCCGGTTCGATTCACGCACCGGCGCGACGGCGACACGGAGATTTATTTTGTTGCGAACCGCGAACAAAATTTGGTCACGGCCAACTGCACGTTTCGCGTCAACGGCAAACAGCCGGAATTGTTTGATCCGATGACCGGCGCGACGCGGGCTTTGCCCCAATTCACCGAAGCGGACGGGCGCACGACGGTGCCAATCCGGTTCGAGCCGGCGCAATCGTTCTTCTTGATTTTCCGAAAATCAATTACGACAAAAACGGATTTGGCGGGAGAAAATTTCCCGGAGTTGAAGCCGTTGTCGCTTCCGGGAGAAACCAACGGCGCTCTGCAAATTCGCCGGGCGGCTTATTGTGCCGTGGATGGCTCGGCGCAGCTGGATGTTACCGCCCGGGTCGCGTCCGAAGTTCGCAATGGGCGATTTAATTTATTGGTGAGCAACGAGCAATTTGGTCAGGATCCTGCCTACGGCCATCCCAAAGAATTGCGAGTCGAATACGTCGGCAACGGCGAGCTTCATACCAACCAAACTTCAGAAAATGAATGGCTGGTTCTGGCCGGCGGCGGGCAGATTCGTGGACCGTGGGAAGTCAGTTTTGATCCGCGCTGGGGCGGGCCGGACAAAGTGACGTTTGACTCGCTGGTGGATTGGACAAGTCGCCCGGAACCGGGAATCAAATACTATTCCGGCACGGCGGTTTATCAGAAGACGTTATATCTGCCGTCAGGAACCATTACGCCGTGCGAAAAATACTACCTAGATTTGGGTGTGGTAAAAAATCTGGCGCGTGTGCGGCTGAACGGTTGTAACCTCGGCGTGGCGTGGTGTTATCCGTGGCGTTTGGACGCGACCGGCGCGCTCCGCAATGGTGAAAACCAGCTGGAAATCGAGGTCGCGAACTTGTGGCCCAACCGCCTCATCCGCGATGCCGGCCTGCCGCCGGACCAGCGGTTGACATGGACGACGCACAATCCCTACAAACCTGACAGTCCATTGCTGCCATCCGGGTTGCTGGGGCCGGTGACGTTGCTGGTGGCCCCGTAAGCAGAAAGTTTTCAAACTGAAGCATACAACATTTGTTGTATGGATTGAGTTTCGGGCTCTCTGTAGAATCAACCAATCACTTACGCGCATTTGAACATCAATTAACCACCAATCATGAAATTTAAATACCAACTTCTGGCAACACTGGCTCTAGGTCTGGTGGCCGCCGGCCGGCAGGCATCCGCAGCGAGCTTCGGCGACGAGGTGGACTTTCTCAAACAGCACACCGACGTGGTGGTGTTGACTGACAAGGCGAACAAGGCCGAGGTCGTCGTCGCGCCCGCCTGGCAGGGACGCGTGATGACCAGCACGGCGGACGGTGCGGGCGGCGCGAGTTTTGGCTGGATCAATCGCAGCCTGATCGCCTCGGGCAAACTGCAGCCGCACATCAACGTGTTTGGCGGCGAGGACCGTTTCTGGATTGGCCCCGAAGGCGGACAGTTCTCGCTTTTTTTTGCCAAGGGCGCGTCGTTTGATCTGGAGCATTGGTTCACGCCCGCGCCGATTGACACCGTGCCTTATCCGATGACGCGGCAGACAAAAACGCAGGTGGATTTTGGCGCGCAGTTTTCGTTGACCAATTATTCCGGCACGACTTTCCAGGTAAAAGTGGATCGCCAGGTGAAATTGCTTTCGGACCGGCAGGTGTGGCATGACCTTCACCTGAAACCGGTGGACGGCGTGAATTTGGTGGCCTACGAATCCGTCAACAAAATCAGTAACGCCGGCAGCGCGCCATGGACCAAAGACACCGGCCTGCTGTCCATCTGGATTCTCGGCCAGTTCAATCCGTCGCCCGGCACGACGATTGTGGTGCCGATCAAGGACGGACCGGAATCTGAACTCGGCTCCAAACTCACGTCAAATTATTTTGGCGAGGTTCCGTCGGACCGGCTTACGGTCAAGGACAACGTTGTTTATTTTTGCGGCGACGGCCAGTGTCGCAGCAAGATCGGCATCAATCCCAAGCGCAGCAAAGCCGTGCTCGGCAGCTATGACGCGGACAACCGCGTGTTGACCATCGTGCAATTTTCCCAGCCGAAGGATGTTTCCGATTACGTCAACTCGCTTTGGAAAATTCAGGATCATCCCTTCGCCGGCGATGCCGCGAACAGCTACAACGACGGCCCGCCGTCGCCGGGCGCGAAACCGCTCGGCCCGTTTTACGAAATGGAATCCTCCTCGCCAGCGGCAGCACTGGCGCCCGGCGCGAGCATGGAACACACGCATCGCACTATTCACTTGAGCGGCAGCGAAGCGAGCCTGGATCAGATCGCGCAATCGGTGCTGGGCGTTTCCCTGGCGCAAATTGAATCTGCCCTGCCGAAACACTAATTCGTTTAGGGCTAAATTTATGAAGCATTTTCCAAACACATTTTTGTCGCTGGTTGCCGGAATTTTTCTGGTGCTCGGCGCAATCTCGACGCCAGCCGCTCCGTTGTCTGATTTGAAAACCTTCGGCACGGCTGGCAAGCAACTGACTCTGCTGACCACCGGTCAGGAGTCGGAGTTGTTTCATTACGACGGCAAAGGTTGTCTGACGCATATGTGGTTTGGCGGCAATTTCAAGAATTACGGACAAACGCGCATCCGCATCTATGTGGACGGCGAGACCAACGCCTCAATTGACATGCAGATGTTTCTCGGTCACGGCATTGGTTTTGAGGACAGCGCCGCGCCGTGGGGCATTGCGCGGTTTGGCAAGACCGGCGATCCCAGCGGTGTTTACGACACGTATCGGATTCCCTTTGGCAAAAGCGTCCGCGTCACCGCGCAGCTCGCGCCCGGCGCACCCGAGCATCCGGAATTTTGGTGGATCATTCGCGGGACGGAAAATCTGTCGGCGGAGCTTGGCGGCGTAAAGCTGCCGGCGGCCGCGCGGTTGAAATTATACAAGCTGGTGGATTATACCGCGCAACCTTTGGAGGAATTTCCTTTGTGCAAGGTCAAAGGTGCCGGCGCGCTTTACGAAGTGACCATGGCGGCCAAGGGACAGCGTGGCGGCGGGGATTGGACCGATTTGAGTTTCATGGAAGGTTGTATGCGTGCTTACGTCGGCAGCAGCACCGACCCGCTGCTGCTTTCATCCGGGTTGGAGGATTATTTTCTCGGCACCTATTATTTCAACAAAGGCAAATATTACACGCCGGTGGCCGGTTTGACGCACTTCAATCCCGGCGAACACGAATTTTCCGCCTATCGTTTTCACGACGACGACCCGATTTTTTTCCATGATGGACTTAAGTTGACGGCGCGCTGCGGCGACAAGGTCAATGGAAATGTCATTGGCAATCCGCCCAAAGCTGAATACACCACTTACGTCTGGCTTTATCAATGGTGAACCGTTTCTGACCGGCATTGCCTGTGAAGAAAAGCGCATCAACAACGCTGGGCAACCAGCAGACTGAAGGATGACGGTCGGGCGCAGTTAAGACAACTGATTGCCCTGAACGATCGGCCGCCGATATGGAACGAATCAAATACTTTCTTCTTCACTCATGATGAACCTTCCCCCGTGGAATCGCCGCGAATTTTTGAAAGGCTCGGCGGCAACGCTGTTGGGGCTGACGTTTTCCAGTCTGCCCACCCTTGCGGGACCAGTCTTCCGACCAGGTTTTGATCATCTTGTTCCCGCCGACAAAAAACTGTCGCCGTCATGGGTCAAATCCCTTTTTGCCCGTGGCGAACCAGAAGTGCTGCGCGGCGGCGAACTTAAATATGTGGGCATGCCGATCGGCGGCATTCTGGCCGGACATCTTTATCTTGGTGGCGACGGGCGGCTTTGGCATTGGGATATTTTCAACCAATACATTTACACGACCGACAAGGGGCCTGAATGTCATTACGCAAATCCCATGCTGCCCGCCTCGCCGCTGACACAAAAATTCACGCTTAAAATTGGCGACCGGATTTTTTCGCTGGATCGCGACGGTTTTGCCGAGGTCGGCTTTCGCGGCGAATATCCGATTGGCATCGTGAACTACTCCGATTCCGCCGTGCCGCTGGCGGTGAAGCTGGAGGCGTTTTCACCGTTCATTCCGCTGAACACCGACGACTCCAGCCTGCCGGCGACGATTCTCCAGTTCACCATTCGCAACTCTTCGGCCGCGCCGGTGGAAGCGGCTTTGACGGGCGAATTGGAAAACGGCGTCTGTCTGCATCATCGCCAGCAGGACGGCCGGCTGCGAAATCGCATCGTGCGCGAACCCGGTTTGACTGCGTTGATCTGCTCTGCGGAAAAATCCGCGACCAAGCCATCCAGCCGCCCGGACATCGTATTTGAAGATTGGAACAAGGAAAACTACGACGGTTGGAAATCGGAAGGCACGGCATTCGGCAAAGGGCCGATCAGGAAATCTGAGATGCCATCGTATCAAGGCGACGCGGGAGGCGATGCGGCCCGCGTAGTGAATTCGCACGCTACCGCGCCCAGCGATTCAATTGAGGCCAAGGACAGTGCCACCGGCAGGCTCATCAGCCGGGATTTCGTCATCGAGCGCGATTTCATCACATTTTGGATTGGCGGCGGACGCGCGCGGACAGGGTCGCAGTTGGGCTTGCATTTGTGGCTGGATGGTCAAAGCGTGCTGTCGGCGTCGGGCCAGGATCAAAACCAGATGTCACTCGAACGCTTTGACGTGCGCGCCCACGCTGGGCAAACGGCGCATCTGGAAATCGTGGATGACGCTACCGGCGGCTGGGGCAACGTCGGCGTCGGCAAAATCGTTTTCACCGATGACGATCCCGCGATTGTGCCGCTGGAGAAACTCTCTGATTTCGGCACGATGTGCCTGGCGTTGTTGGACGATGCGGATGAAACCAGTGGCGATCAAACCGCGCCGTTCGTCGAGAAGCTGGTTGGCTCGCTGGGTCGCCGGTTTAAACTTGCGCCGGGTGAATCGGTTACGATGACGTTTGTCATCGCCTGGCATTTTCCAAATCTGTCGCTGGGTGGCTGGAATCCGGCGAAGGACACATGCGGCGGGCCATTGGACCAGTGCGGGCGTTACTACGCTACGAAGTTTTCATCTGCCCACACCGTCGCGCAATACATCGCCGCCAATTACGACCGGCTGGCGGGCCAGACGCGTCTGTGGCGCGACACTTGGTATGATTCCACGCTGCCGTTCTGGTTTCTCGACCGGACGTTTTTGAACAGCTCCATTCTGGCGACCTCCACCTGCCATCGTTTTGCCAATGGCCGTTTCTATGGCTGGGAAGGCGTTGGGAATTGTCCCGGAACGTGCGGCCACGTCTATCAATATGCCCACGCCATCGCGCGGCTGTTTCCCGACTTGGAGCGCGACCTGCATGAGCGGGTAGATTTTGGTTTGGCGCAGATGCCCGACGGTGCGATCCGTTTTCGCGGTGAGTTCAACGACATTCCGGCGGTTGACGCGCAATCGGGCTACATCTTGCGTGCTCTCCGCGAACATCAAATTTCGGCAAATGACGAATTTCTGCGCCGTCTCTGGCCCAAAATCAAACTGGCCACGCAGTGGCTTATCCAGAAAGATGCGAATGGCGACGGCTTCATCGAAAGCAACCAGCACAACACGCTGGACACCGACTGGTATGGAAAGGTGGCGTGGTTGAGCGGGCTGTATCAAGCGGCCTTGGCGGCGGCGGCGCAAATGGCCAGGGAAGTAGGCGACCGGGGCTTTGCCGATACGTGCCAAAAAATCCTGGCGGTCGGCGGGAAAAACTTTGTTTCGCAATTATTTGACGATGAGTATTTCATCAACCTCGTTGATACGAAGCATTTGGATGCGATCAATTCGGGCACGGGCTGCGAAATTGACCAGGTGATGGGCCAAAGCTGGTTGTTTCAAGTGGGCCTGCCGCGCGTGCTGCCGGAAAAGCAAACGCTGTCCGCTTTGAAATCACTCTGGCGATACAATTTTACTCCCGATGTCGGGCCGTATCGCGAGGTGTATAAACCCGGCCGCTGGTATGCGATGCCGGGTGAGGCGGGCTTACTGATCTGCACGTTCCCGCGCTCCGACTGGGATTATGCGCAGGCCAAGGGCAGGGGACCAGATTGGGCCGCAGGTTATTTCAACGAATGTATGAACGGCTACGAATACGAAGTGGCCGGCCACATGATCTGGCAGGGAATGGTGATGGAAGGACTCGCGGTGACACGCGCCGTGCATGACCGTTATCATGCCGCCAAGCGCAATCCCTGGAACGAAATTGAATGCGGCGATCATTATGCGCGTAGCATGGTCAGTTACGGCATTTATTTGGCGGCGTGCGGTTTTGAATATCACGGCCCGAAGCAGCACATCAGTTTTGCGCCAAGGCTGACACCGGAAAATTTCAAATGCGCCTTCACCGGCGCCGAGGGCTGGGGCAGCTTTTCGCAAAAGACGGAAGGCGGAAAACTCCAGGCCGAAATCACCGTGCATTGGGGTAAATTGAAATTGAAAACCATCGCGTTGGAAAAATCCGGGGCCGCCTCGATTGAAGTTGTATTGGATGGCAGGCCTGTCGCCGGCTGGTTGGAGCGGAAGGCAAACAAAGCGAATGTGATCCTGAATAATGAGGTGGAAATTTCCGCCGGCCAAAAATTGCAATTGAAGTTGACCTGACCGCGCTGCGGTAACGCCGCATGGACAGGCTCGCCTTTGCGCGAGTCAACGTTAAGCTTGAACGTATGAAAATACTATTTGCTTTGAGCGTGTTGCTGGTGAGCTCGCCATGGTTGGCTGCGCAAACGAATCTCACCGCACATCAGGAACAGATTTTGGCCGCCACCGCGAGCGGAATTGCGCCTCGCTTCAACGGTGTGCAAGTCATCAGCATTCATCCGAACACACCGCTGATTTTCCGCTTCGCCGTCAGCGGCGGCTGTGGTTTGGTGGCGGAAAACTGCAATTCATGCGTGACGGAACCGGCCTCCATATTTTGATGCCGGAAAATTTCGCTGGCAAAACCGCGCGCGCGTTGAAGATTCGTTCCTGATTTTTACATTCATGAAAAAGAAATCCCGCTATTGCACCGGACTTGTCTGCGCCATCTTTGTGACAGCTTGGTGCTGCGGCGCTTCGGCTGTTGATGCTGCGGACAATGGTCGTGATCGCTCTTTCGACTCCGGCTGGCGCTTCCTACGCGCGGATGCGGCGGGCGCGGATGCGGCGGCGTTTGATGATTCGCAATGGCGTGAACTCGACGTGCCGCATGATTGGAGTATCGAAGATTTGCCGCCGTTGACAAACACAGTCCCCGAATTACCGGTGGTCGCCGGTCAATGGCGTTTTCAAAAAGGCGATGACATTACATGGAAAGCGCCCGGGTTCGACGACAGCAATTGGCAGAGCGTCATGTTGCCCGACAATTGGGAGCACCATTCAAATTATACCAATGACAATGTTTATGGCTGGTTTCGCCGCCACATCGAAATTCCCGCCGACTGCAAGGGCAAGGATTTTGACCTGCTGCTTGGATGCATTGATGAAGTGGACGAAACTTTTCTAAACGGCGAACGCATCGGCGGCACTGGATCGTTTCCGCCCAACTTTCGCACGGCCTGGGACGTTCAGCGGCGCTATCGCGTTCCTGCGTCGCTCGTGCGCGGCGACGGTTCGGACGTGCTCGCCGTGCGGGTCTTCGATGGCTATGGCAACGGTGGCATTTACCAAGCGGGTATGAAATCCGTTCGCGTCGGTCCGTTCGATCCCGGTTTAAGTCAGGGCGGCGCGTCCACGGGACATCTTCTCGGCGGCACGGGCTGGTATCGGAAGCATTTTACGCTTGCCCCAGCGGAGCAGGGAAAGCGAGTGACCGTGCGGTTCGACGGCGTTTATATGAACGCCGATTTCTGGATCAACGGCCAACTGCTCGGCAATCATCCTTACGGCTACACGAGCTTTGAATTTAACCTGACGCCTTATCTCAAACCGGCGTGCCAGGAAAACGTCATCGCCGTCCGCGTTCGCAATGACGGCAAGAACAGCCGCTGGTATTCTGGCTCTGGAATCTATCGTCACACTTGGTTGATCGTGACCGAACCGATTCACGTGCCGACAGGGGGCGTGCATGTGACGACGCCGGAAGTTGCGAAAGACAAATCCGTCGTAAAAATAACGACCGAGGTTTGCAACGAAAGCGATGCGGACGCCAATGTGATTGTTCGTGCCCGTGTTCTGAATTCCAAAGGTAAAACGGTTCAGTCGGGCGAAAGCAAATTGCACCTGCCAGCGAACGGAACCGATACCGTGGAGCAGACGGTGGAAGTGCGTTCGCCGAAATTGTGGTCGCCGGATTCGCCGGAATTATATTCGGCGGAAGTTGATATTGCGTCTGCCGGCAAATCGCTTGACAAGACTTCAACGCCTTTTGGTATCCGGAAAATCGAAGTGGATGCGGAAAACGGTTTCCGGCTTAACGGCCAGATGCTCAAGATCAAGGGCGGCTGTATGCACCACGACAACGGCCCGCTCGGCTCGGCGACGATTGATCGCGCCGAGGAGCGCCGCGTGGAGTTGATGAAAGCGAACGGCTTCAACGCCATTCGCACCAGTCACAATCCGCCTTCACCTGCGTTTCTCGATGCGTGCGACCGGTTGGGCATGTTGGTGGTAGACGAAGCGTTTGACTGCTGGAACGAAGGCAAGAACGGCGACGATTATCATTTGTATTTCAAGGATTGGGCGCAGCGCGATCTTGCCTCAATGGTTCGGCGTGATCGCAATCATCCAGCCGTCGTGATTTGGTCCATTGGCAACGAAATCCCGGAGCAGTTCCGCGACAATTCGACAGCAAAAATGTCGCGTGAGGCTGTCCGCTCGCACGACACCACGCGCCCGATCACGCAGGCGATTTGCACGGATTGGGGAAATGTCACCCGCCATTGGGAGCTTGCCGATACTGCATTTTCTCATCTCGATATCGGCGGATACAACTACGAGCCGGGCAGATATGAATCCGATCACGCGCGCAATCCGCAGCGCGTGATGATGGCGACCGAGTCGTTTCCGAAGGACTTTTTCGATTACTGGTCGCTCGTTGAAAAACATTCTTACGTCATCGGCGACTTCGTCTGGACGGCGATGGATTACTTCGGCGAATCGGGAATCGGGCACACTTGTTTGAGCAATGAGAAAGACAGCTTCCTCAAACCGTGGCCGTGGTATAACGCCTGGTGCGGCGACATTGACGTGTGCGGTTTCAAGAAGCCGCAAAGTTACTATCGCGATGTGGTCTGGCGGCGCAGCCAGATTGAAATGGCCGTTCACACGCCGCTGCCCGAAGGTGTTCACGAGAACGTGAGCGGTTGGGGGTGGCCGGACGAATCGCGCAGTTGGAATTGGTCTGGTCAGGAAGGCAAGCCGTTGCAAGTCGCGGTCTATTCGAGCTGCGAAAGTGTTCGCCTCGAACTGAACAGCAAGGTGATCGGCGTGAAACCGGTTTCCGCCGCGACCAAACTCACGGCCAAATTCGATGTGCCTTATCAGCCCGGCGAACTGCGCGCGGTGGGTTTGATCGGCGGCAAGCCCGTTGCCGAAACGGTTCTGCGCACGGCGGGTGAACCGAAAGAAATTCGCCTCGCCGCCGATCGTGCAAGGATTCGCGCCGATCGCAACGACCTTTCGTATGTGACAGTTGAAGTCGTGGATCAAGATGGCAACCGTGTTCCGACCGCCGTAATTCCAATTCGCTTCACTGTCACCGGTGCGGGTGAACTTGCCGCTGTTGGCAGTTCCGCACCGAACGATGCGGCTAGCTTTCATGCGCCGCTGTGCAAGCCTTACGAAGGCCGCTGTCTGGCCATTCTCCGCCCGAGCGGTGGCACCGGTAAAATCACACTGAAAGCCGAGGCTGATGGCCTGAAGCCAGCAACGGTCGTAGTTCAAACCAAATAAAAAAACAAATCGAATTTTCCATCATCAGTCTGAAAAATCTTGAGAGCGACCTTGTTCCGTTTGCCCGTGGCGTTGAGCGTCTTCGTCTTCGCGTCCGCGATTTCTGGCTGCGGCGAGACTTGGGCCGAATAAAGCAAGTCAGCACCGAAGTCTCGCCGCATGGCTGACTCCGGAACTGCGGTCGTAACCGCTTGCACTTGTTCATTGGATGAATTCGCTGCTTTTTATGTCTGGCAGCCGGTAATCAGAACGCAATGAAAAAACGGCAAGATGATGGTTGGGCGGAGAAACCACGAAGGCGACATTTTAAGAATTTTCATACTATTGTTCTCAATGGTTTATCGGGTAATTTAGCCATGATTTATGTCAGGGTAACTTGAAGAACCGAAGTGTCATATACAACACTCATTGTAGTAATGTTGTCAGGCCTCAACTGGGTAACGCTCAAATGCAAGGTTCGCTAACTGGATTTCGCCATCACAATCGCAATCATATGGTCTCGGTGAAAAATTCTGAAGATTGATGATGAATCCATTTGGAAGTAAAAATCCGGCAAGCTAACTTATCGGCATGACTGATCATGTTTCTGTCGGCGGTCTGCCCAACACCTCGATTGGAACCATGCCGAAGCAGTTTCACGCAATGGCCAAGCCGGTTGGCTCCACCTGCAATCTGGACTGCACTTACTGCTATTATTTGAGCAAGGAATATCTGGCGAACGGACCCGGTGCCGGCCGGATGTCAGACGAAATTTTGGAACGCTTCATTCAGCAATACATCGCGGGAGTGACTGGCAGTGAGGTGATTTTTTCCTGGCAAGGCGGCGAACCGACTCTACTGGGGCTGGATTTTTTCCGCAAGGTCGTGGCTTATGAAAAAAAATATGCCCGGCCTGGCCAACGGATCGAGAACGATCTCCAAACCAACGGCACGTTGCTCGATGAGGAGTGGTGCGGTTTTTTGAAAGAGCATCGGTTTCTCGTTGGCCTGAGCATTGACGGACCGCGCGAAATTCACGATCACTACCGAGTCACGAAAGGCCAACAGCCCACTTTCGATAAGGTGTTCGCTGCGGCGAAGCTGCTGCAACGGCAGGGCGTCCCTTTCAATACCCTGACCTGTGTTCACCGTTTCAACGGCCGCCGCCCGCGCGATGTCTATCGTTTCCTGCGGCAGGAACTTGATTCCAAACACATCCAATTCATTCCCATCGTGGAGCATCGGGATTTCAAACGGCTCGCGCCGCAAAAATGGAACGACACGGAGCTGCCCAAAGACGGCGACCCTGAGGCGCGTCCCGGCACACCGAATTCCATCGTCACCGACTGGTCGGTGGACCCGGACGATTGGGGATATTTTTTGTGCCAGGTATTTGACCGCTGGCTGGCAAATGACATCGGCAAAGTGATGGTCAATCATTTTGAAACTTTGGTCGCCCAGCACATGGGTTTCCCTTCGCAGATTTGCATTTACAGCGAGACGTGTGGCAAAGCCGTGGCCGTGGAAAATGACGGCAGCGTCTATTCCTGCGATCATTACGTTTACCCGGAATATCGGCTGGGCAATGTCAAAACGGGAGTCCTAGGCGAAATGGTTTTCTCGCGGGAGCAGACAAACTTCGGCTTTAGCAAAAGCGGGAGCCTGCCGCAGTATTGCCGTCAGTGTGCCTTTCTAAAAGATTGTTGGGGCGAGTGTCCCAAGAACCGTTTCATCCGCACGCCGGATGGCGAACCGGGCTTGAACTATTTGTGCCGGGGCTTCAAAAAATTCTTTGCCCACGCGGTGCCAGAGATTGAACGCATTGCCACCCGATTGAAAAATGAGCCGCTCTATGTCAAGAAACGCGCTTAATTCGAGGCGCTCAAGCTGCTAGTGAATGATGGCTTCATGGTTGGTGTCGAAATGGCAAAGCACGGCATCGCCGAGTGCAAACGAATTGCTGTTCAGGCTTCAGTTCAATTCAGTTCCACTTCTTGACCGGTTTTCTTTTCGCCCGTTCCGTCGGCAGCTTTTGCCGCCGTCAACCAAGGACTGGACGGAGCGCATTTCGGCTGATGTTCCAGTTCCAGACCGCTGTGGGCGGGCACCGTGTATTTGGCGAAGAACTGGTCCAATTCCCCGGAGAGTTTTTGAATAATTGGTTTTAATGCCGGATCATCATGGCAATTTTTTGTTTCACGCAGGTCGCGCTCCAGATCATAAAGCTCGTCGAGAAGCTTCACGCCGGCATACGGATAACGCTTTATCAATTTGTAACGATTTGTCCGGGCCATGCGCACGTTGCCGTATTCGCAAATCATCGTTTGCCGCCAGTTTTGAACACTCTGGCCGCGCAACTGGCGCAGATAGGAAACGCCCGGCGAATTGATTTGCGCCGCCTTTGCCGCGTCCGGCATCGCGCCAGCAATTTCTAATAGCGTCGCCCACAAATCCGGGTGGTTCACGAAATCATCGCAGGTCACGTTTTGCCGGATGCCGCCCGCCGGCCAACTGATGGTGCAGCCGATGCGGATGGATTCTTCCAAAAAATTTTGCGGAACGGTGGCGTTGCCCTTTTCCCAAATGCCGTGGTGGCCGCAGTTGAGTCCGTGGTCGCCGGTATAGACGATGAGCGTGTTGTCCAACTGGCCGGTGGATTCCAAGGCGGCAAGCACCTTGCCCACTTCGCGATCCAGGCTGGACACGGCGGCATAATATTCAATTCGCTTCTTGCGATCCTGCGCGGAATCCTGACTGACCGGATCACGCGTCATGCCGTGGCACGGCATGAATTTTTCATCCGGAATGTCTTTGAACGTCGCGGACTGATATTGCGCGACCAAATCGTCGGGCGCGTTATTATGCGGACCGTGGGTATCCACATAACTGACGTAGAGAAAAAAAGGTTTTCCTTCCGCGCCTTCGTTTTTTTTATGTTGCTGGAGAAAGTCCACCGCGCGATCGGTCAACAGCGGTGACTGGTAACCATCTTCCACGACATGCTTTTCTTGATCTGTAAAATGCTGCGTGCCCTTGTGCGGATACTGGGCCTTCCAGTAACTGAACCAGCGATCAAACCCCGGCTGGGGCGCTCGCGAATAACCACAATGATATTTGCCCACCAGCCCGGTGTGATAGCCGGCCGCTTTCATTAGTTCGGAAATGAGCGTCTGGTCTTTCAACCACGGATTCGTCCATCCAGCCTTGCCGTCATTGATCCAGCCTTCCATGAGAAAGTCATGAATGCCGTGTTGCGACGGCATCCGCCCGGTGAAGAACGAGGCGCGAGCCGGCGAACAAACCGGGCAAGTGGTGAACGCATTGGTCATGCGCGTGCCCTGTTGTGCCAGCCGGTCCAAGTTCGGCGTGATCAATTCGGAATTCCCGTAGGCGTGTTGCGCCCACTGGCCTTGGTCGTCCGTCAAAAAAACCAAAATGTTTGGGCGGCGCGGTTTATCCGTCACCTGCGCACCAATCGCATTCGTCAGCGGCCACGCAGCCAGCCCGGCACCGGCTGCGCCGGTTAATTTAATAAAATCACGTCGCGGAATTCTGTTCATAAATATTTTCCCTCACGATCAGTTGGAAGATTTGGCGGCGGGTGCCGGTCCGCCCGATTGCTTCATGTAGGATCGGACAGCTTCAACCCGACAGCGGACGTGAAGCTTTTCGAAAATATGGCCCAAGTGGATTTTCACCGTCCAAGGACTGATGTCCAGGCGGGCGGCAATTTCCTTATTGGACAGACCCTCGGTCAACAGGCCAAGAATTTCCTGCTCGCGAATCGTCAGGGTTTCCTCGGCCGATTTGACGGCAGCGGCGGTCTGTTCCTGAAAAGCTTCCACCACTTTGCGGGCGATCTCGCTGGTCATGGGCGCGCCGCCGCGACGCAATTCCTGAATGGCATCGCCCACGGCGGGCAGCGCGGAACGTTTCAACAAATATCCCGACGCGCCGGCCCGCAACGCGTTGAAAATAGTTTCAGTGTCCTCATAGACCGTGAGCATCATGATTTGCAGCTTGGGCAGCAACCGCTTGAGCTGCCGAGCGCATTCCACTCCGGACATTCCCGGCATTTGAATGTCCATCAAAACGACGTCCGCCTCCCAGTCCGGCACCTGCTTCAGCGCCGCCGCGCCGTTGGCGCAGGTGCCCACGCATTTGAATCCCGCCGTCCGGTTCAGCCATCGCTCCAAATTGCGCCGGAGCGTGTCGCTGTCTTCCACGACCGCAACCTTGATGACGGATGCTTTTTCGGCGCGAAGCATTTGGATTTCGTCGGGGCTTTCGGCGATGGTATTCATAAACTGGGTTACGCGTCCAGCATCAGTCCTGGCGCTCCCGGTGACAATAGCCGGAACGGGCTATGTGGATTTCAGATTTTTCAGCCGGCAGAAATTACTGACGCCAATGGCAGCCGAAACTCGATGCAGGTTCCTTCGCCCGGACTGCTGGTGATGCGCGCCGTGCCGCCCAACTGTTGCAGCCGGTTTCGCATATTCTCCAAACCGTCCGCGCCCGGCAATGCTTCACCGCCAGCAAAGCCGCGTCCGTTATCCCGAATTTCAATGCGCAATGTCTGTCCCTCCAGCCGGATGACCAAGCGCAACTCGGAGCCGCCCGAATGTTTAATCGCATTGTTCAACGCTTCCTTCACCGCGAGCAGCAGGCCATAGCGCTGATGGGTGTTCAACGGCAGCGCGGGCAAATCGGCCGCCACATCGAAGCGGCAACGCAAGGACCGATTCCTCAGAAATTGGCCGGCGAAATGGCAGAGGTAGGAAGCCAGCGATTTGACATTGTCGTTTTTTGGGTTCACGGCCCAAACAATTTCATCGAGTGCGCCAACCATTTCCTGGGCGCGTGTGCTAATTTCTGTGAGATAGGTGCGCCCCTCGGCTGGCGGCAGGGATTCATCCTGGGCGAGCGCGCAGGAGGTGGTGATTTCCGTCAGGCCCGAGCCGAGGTCGTCGTGGAGATCCTGGGCGATACGGGCGCGTTCCGTCTCAATGAGGCGAGCCTGATGCAAAATCTCCATTCGCCGATGGTAACGGCGGCGCAGCGTCAAAACGATTCCCGCGCAAACCAGAGCAAATCCGCCCAGCCAGCAAAGCGATGCGAACCACCAAGTTTGCCAGAAAAAAGGCAGCACGCGGAGCCGCAAAGTCGCACCGTCGTCGTTCCAGTAACCGTCATTGTTACACGCCGCCACCCGAAACTCGTAATCCCCGGGCGGCAGGTGGAAAAAATCCATGGACCGCCGGGTGGACGTCTCGCTCCAATGCGAATCCAAGCCGAACATTTGATATTTGAACTGCACCCGCTGCGGCGCTTCAAGACTCAGGGCGGCGTAGGCAATTTCAACTTGCGCCGCGCCCGGCGGAATTTCGAGACGAAATTCTCGCCGGCGGTCGGGCGCGGAGAAGCCGCCGTGATTGTCATAAATTCTCCGCGCATCCACGCGCACCGTTTCAATGTGGACTGGCGGCGGCACACGGTTGACGCGAATCCGCGACGGATCCACCACGGCCAGTCCGCCGCTGGTGGCAAACCACAGCCGTCCATCCGGCGTGCGGCAGCCATTGGGTTGATTGCCGGCACTGAGATCCAGCGAGGTCAATCCGTCGCTCTGGCCGAGGACCAGACAGTTGACCGTTTTGAGTTCGCCACGCGCCAGCCGGTCCAGCGCCTCCTTGTCCACCCGAAAAATTCCACCATAAGAACCAACCCAAAGATGTCCCGCGTCATCGTCTGAAATATGGCAGATATAGTCGCTGGGGAGACCGTAGGCCTTGGTGAAAGTGTCGAAGCGCCCCTGACGCCAACGGACCAAGCCGGCCCCGCCCGTGCCGATCCAGACATCGCCGTTGGTTGCGGCAAACAAGGAAATGACGTATTCGTCCGGCAACCCGTCGGCTTGCAGGTATTGAATGAATTTGCCTCCCTGATAACGCGCCACGCCGCCGCCGCGCATTCCAATCCACAGCGCGCCATCCGCAGCTTCAGTGATGCAGCGCACTTCGTGGCGCTTCAAGTCCTGCGCCAAAATCTCCCAGCTTCCCCCCGCGTGATGCAGCAGGCCGTTCTGCGTGCCAAACCATAAACCGCCGGCGCGATCTTCAAACGTCGCATACACCAGCCTGGGAATTTCGAATGGGACATCCGGCTGGACAAATCGGCCATCCTGCCAGCTACGCAACGGATCGGCTCCGATCCACAGCGTTTCGGCATGGTTCTGAAAAATGGTGCGCACTCTGAGATCGGCATCCGTCGGCTCGCCTTGGAGCCGGGTGAAATGTTCTCCGTCAAAATGATAAACCCCGGCGCCCACTGTCCCGATCCATAAATCGCCATTGGTCGCGAGGCAGACACTCTCCAGCGGTTTGTCTTGCCAGTGGTCGGCAGGATCAACCATCGTCAGAACTCGTGGACGCAGAAAATCAACCCCGGCACCGTAGGTTCCCACCCAAAGATTATGCTCCCGATCTTCGCACAGCGCGCTCACGGCTTCGTTGCGAAGGCCGTTCTCCCGATTTACGATTTGTTCGCTGCCGTCTTTGTCCACCACATAGAGGCCGCTCGTGGGCGTGCCCACCCAGACCTTGCCGTTGGAACCCTCCAGCAGCCGGCCCCAGGTATTGGCGGGCCAAGAATGGGTGCCGCGATCCTCAACCCATTCACCGTGATCCAACCGGCGCAAACTTCGCCCGTCACGGACCCACAGTCCGCCGCTGCGGGCGGGAGCGATGTTGCGCCAGCCCTGCCGTGCTGCCTTGGGTTCATCCGCATTGACCACGTCAGAGCCATTCAACCAAGCCAGTCGTCCGCTCCCCAGCCCCACCAGCCAAACCCGTCCACCAACGTCCCGGACCAAATCGGAATATCTTCCGGACAAGTTGGTTGCCATCAATGATTCCGCGCCGGTTCCGGTAATTCCCGTCAGCAGACCATCTCGATCCAGAATCCACAACACGTTGTTGGTCGCCTCCACGATGTGAATGATGGGCGCGTTGTGGCGGTTAAAATTTTGGTCAAGCATGTGAAAGCCGGCTCCGTCGAGCCAGGAAATTTCGCCTGTGTCAGTTCCGATCCACAAACGACTCTCGCGATCCTGATAAAGGCAATTGACCAGATTGTTTTGCAACTGGGAAGTGTTGGCCACGGTAAAATCACGGAAACCTTCTCCATCGAATCGCGCGAGTCCATCCTGAGTCGCCACCCACAGATATCCGGCATCGCTTTGCAAAACTGCCCGCACTTGATCCGATGGCAGACCGTCCTGCATGCGAAAATGCCTGACGATATAGTCCGGCGGCACATCCACAAGCCGGTCCAGATTGGTTTGGGCGGGCAGGTTCGGGGGCGAAACCGCCAGCAACACCAGCACCAGAAACAGCATTCGATCACGACAGCACATTTTTGTTTTCAATCCAGTCACCGGTTAATTTCAGGGAAAAAGATTTTTGGGAGACGGGGAATGATTCCTCATCGTCTTCGCGACTACGATAGCCCATAAGGGCTATTGTTGCCCAATCCATTTGAGCGTATGGTGAAAATATCACCACTTACATCTTTAATGATTGCGAACAAAATTTATGAATTTGAAGTCGTTTTACCAGTTCACTCCAGCACCCATGGCCGACGGCCAAAATATCTCCAAGAACCAACCTCCGATAAAAATGATAATTGATTTGTCAAACATGGTAATGGCATCCGGGCAGAGAACCTCGGATATTAAGACTATGTCACCAAAAAACAATTCAAAGCCACACCCTTTCTGTCTTGGTTTCACCCTGATCGAACTCTTGGTGGTCATTGCCATCATTGCCATCTTGGCGGCGATGTTGCTTCCAGCCTTGTCGAGTGCCAAGCGCAAGGCCAAGGACATCCAGGATCTCAGCAATCTCAAGCAGGTCGCGCTGGCCTCGTTTTCCTACACCCAGGATTTTCAACAGGCAGGCATGGCGTCGGATGGCACATTATGGGCGGGTTCGCTCTACTCCTACTGCGGCAACAACCAGAATGTTTTCTTATGTCCCATGACCACGGTGACGAGTCCCCAGCCGACCGTCCAAACACTCGGAAACGCTGCGACCGCGTGGACAATGAAAGCCGCCGACGCCAGCATCTTCCCCAACGGCTATGTCAATGGCAGCTATGGCATCAACAACTATCTTTACAATCCGGCGCAGCTTGCTGGCAACGCCACGTTTGCCGGCATAGACAAGACCCGGTGCTTCGGCAAAGATTCCGCCATCACTTCGCCAACGCTTACTCCGGTTTTTGCCGACTGTCGCCGTTTTGGCGGGAACCCGGTGGAAACCGATACCCCGGCGCGCAATCTTTACCTAGGGGCGGATAATCCGGAGATGGCGCGATTCACTATTGCGCGGCACAGGATTTCCTCGCCGTCAGCGGCCCCGACAAGTGTGCCGGCGGGGCAACCGTTGTCTGGGGCGATCAGCATGGGGTTTGCAGACGGCCATGTGGAAATGGTGAAGTTGGAGAATTTGTGGAGTTACTATTGGGGCAAAAACTGGGTCGTCCCCAGCCCGCGCCCGCAATGACGACTCCGCGAGACCTAATTTTCCATTCGCAATAAATCTTTTGAACAACCCCAACCATTCATAGCTATGAAAAACCAAATCAACCCAAAACAAAACTGGAGCTTCGGCTCCAAGCTCACATCGCTGCTGATTGTCGGCAGTGCTTTTTGTCTGAACAACCTAGCAAAAGCCGATACGCCTTTAGTCGAAACTTATACGAACGCAACGGGCGTCTCCACAAATTGGACTTGTCCTGCGGGTGTTAACTTGGTGCAAGTGGAAGTCTGGGGCGGCGGCGGTGCTGGTGGCGGTGGGTTAAAAACAACGTCAACCACCAAAAATGGTTGCGGTGGCGGCGGCGGTGGCGGCGCTTATGCGCGCTTTAATGCTTACAGCGTCACGCCGACCAGTGTTTATGGTTATACCGTAGGCACCAATGGGGTTGGGGTCGTAACCAATAACGGCACCGCCGGAGGTGAATCGTGGTTTATCAGCAGCGGCACACTGGATGCATTGGGCGGAGCCGGGGGAGGCGCTGGCATCGGAATTTCCAGCGGCACATTCAATTCTGGTAACGGGCAAGGAGCGGCGGGAAATGGAGCCACGGCCGGGTCAACGGGTGACGCCTTTTATGCCGGTGGCAACGGCGCGAAAGCTCCCAGCGTGAGCGGCGGCGGCGGCGGCGGCGGCAGTGGTGGCTACCCCAGCGCAGGCAATCCCGCCTCCGGTTCTACGGGTGGCGCGGCGGTCACCGGCGGCGGTGCCGGTGGTAATGCAAATACGAGTTCAGGTAATGGGACGAACGGGGTTGTTCCCGGCGGCGGCGGCGGCGGCGCCAAAAGTGGCGTTGGTGGTGAAAGTGATACTGGTGGCAACGGAGCCCCCGGTCAGGTTCAATTCACCTATTATATAACGCCCACCACGCAGGCATCGGGTGTTTCCTTTTCTGCGGTCGGTTCGTCCAGCATGACGATTTCTTGGACGCCCGGCAGTGGCAGCAATTCGATTGTGCTCGTCAAGGCCAGTTCGGCGGTTAATTCCTTCCCGGTCAATGGAACCATTTACACAGACAACGTGGCGTTCGGCAGTGGCTCGCAACTGGGATCTGGAAACTATGTGGCTTATCAAGGTTCGGGCAGTTCTGTCACCATTAGCGGTCTTTCCATTGGCACAACTTATTATGTGTCGGTTTATTCTTTCAACGGTTTGAGTTCGACGCTGGCGGAATACAACACTGCCTCACCGGCAGTCGGTAATCAGGCCACGGTCTCCGCGCCGACGGTTGACACGCCGACCAAATCGGCAATCAGTGTCACTACGGCCACTTTGGGGGCGACGGTGGAAAATAATAATGGCGGAACCATCACGAATTATGGCGTCGTCTGGAGCACCTCGGCCAATCCGAATATTGCCACCGGCACCATTGTAGTGAAAGGCACGTCACTGTCGTCGTTACCGACGGCGTTCACCATCAGCGCCACTGGTCTGCCGGCGAACACGGTGGTTCACTACCGTGGCTATGCGACCAGTGCCGCTGGCACGGGTTACAGCTTGGATGACTCCTTTCTCACGCTGTCAACCGAACCGACCACGCCGGCTTCCGGTGCCAGCTTTACCAGCACGCAGGGCGGAGGAGCAACCGTTTCGTGGACACGCGGCAATGGCGCGGCTTGCCTCGTGCTGGTGAAAGCCGGCGCGGCAGTCAGCTCGGCACCGGTGGACGGAACGACCTACAGCGCTGATCCTGATTTCGGCAGCGGCAGCCAGATTGGTTCCGGCAACTATGTGGCTTATCTCGGCACAGGCACGAGTGTGACGATCTACGCGCTGACGCCTAGCACCAATTACTATGTGGCGGTTTATGAATTAAACGGTTCGGGCGGTTCGGAGAACTATCTGACAACCTCGCCGGCGACGGCCAATGGCGCAACTGTCCTGCATTCCGTCGTTTATTATTCTGGCGCGGCCACGGCTGACGCCACCGCAACGGGTTCATGGTGGACGGGCACCAACGGGACGGGAGCCAATCCCCCGGATTTCAACGAAGGCGACACGTTCATCATTCAGGCGGGGCAAACCAACTGGATTTACGAGGGGAACACCTGGGTGGTCAATGCCGCAAATTATGGCACGGCGGCGACAGTGCAGATCAACACCAACGGCACGCTCATGTTTGATGAATCCACCAGCGGCGCGGCGCCGGTTCTGCAACTGGGTGGCAATATGGTGCAAAGTGCGATTGGCGGTTTGGCGGCAAGCTTCGCAAGTTCGGTCGCTTTGGTCGAATTTACATCCAGTGGCACATGGACAGGATCAGGCCACGTCAATGGTTTGCGACTTTCAATCAAAGTGGATGGAGGCGCGACTCTGGATGCTTCCGGTGTCAGCGACAATCTCCAATTCAAACAAACCAATGTGCATGGACTGACTGTCAACAGCAACGCGGTGCTGAATGTGGGGTCGCATCAGGTCAACGGCGACAACAGCACCGGCAGCGCGTTTTTCACATTGAAAGATGGCGGCACGCTCATTGAGGCTATTTCCAGCGGACAGGGTGTGCCGGGCGTGTTCATCAACTTCAACACCAACAAAGTGACACTGTCCACCAACGCTAACTATGTATTCAACGGCACCGCGGCTCAAATCACCGGCACCAGTAACAACAACGTCACCATGCCGGCCACGGTCAACAACTTCGTCATCAGCAACCCTGCTGGCGTCACGTTGAGCCAGTCCACCACGGTCAACGGCGCGCTGACCAATGCGGCGAATTCGCTGCTTGATATGAACAGCAACACGTTGTCCGTGGCCGGCAGCTCATTGAGCAGTTCGGGCACGCTGGTCATGGAGTTCATCCGGACTAGTCCAACCAGCTTCACCGGATCGCAATTGACCCAGACCGCCGGCACGCTGCACTTCGCCGGCACGCTGCAAGTCAACGCCAGCGGTGCGCTTGCGGCTGGCGACCAGTTCCAGTTGTTTAGTTCACCTGCCTACTCCGGCAGCTTCACCACAGTCAGCGGCTCGCCGGGAGCGGGGCTGGCTTATTCGTTCAACACTAACAGTGGTGCTTTGAGCGTCGTCAGCACGGTGCCGCCGTCGGCGAGCATTATGACCAGCTTCAGTGGCGGCAACTTGGTGTTGACTTGGCCAAACGGATTGGGTTGGCAGTTGCAATCGCAAACCAACAGCTTGTCCATCGGCTTGACGACAAATTGGGTTAGCGTAAGCGGAGCCACCAGTCCGTTCACCAACAGCGTCAATGCCGCCAATGGCACGGTCTTTTACCGGCTCACGCATCCGTAACCAAACGAGATGTCATCCGGCGAGCGAGACAGCGACACTGTTTCGCTCGCCTTTTTCGTTTTTATCAGTCGCCAATGATTTCGAGAACAAAGCATTGGGCGCGCAATCTGAAATAAAAAGCTACGCACTGTGGGAAAGCGGAATGCTTCTCATGGATTGAACCGGCCCAATCAATCACGGCGCGGTTTTCAGTTTTTCCATGTCGGTGCCAACCAGTGTCGCGACGATTTGAGGCGGAATCACATAGTCATCGGCGGAGTTGAATGGTTTTTCTGCCGCAAGATCTTTGCTCGCCGATGTGATGTAGAGAGTGAAAGTTGCCGGCTTTCTAGTATTCGCTCGGAAGCGTAACTCAACACGCTGCGGCGTGGCCGTGTTGTTCACAAGCACCAGCCGACCGGTTGTTGGATTCAGATAAGCCGTTCCCAGCACGCCGTGAAGATTTTGTGGCCCCGACAAATCCACCCGCACCATGCCCGGTCGGATGAAGCGGCTGTAGTTACCCAGCATCCAGAAAGTTTTCGAAGGATAAATGGTTTCCGGATCTGGCCGGCAGTTTCACCTCCAAATTTCATGGCCCATTAAAAAACAGAGTGGCGGCGTCAACCCTTCAACGCCGCCACTCATTCACCCAAACCGGAACCTCAAGCACCGGTCTTGTGACAGGAACCCAAACCCGTCACGAAGTTTGATTGGCCTTTCAGCGGCTCCAGCGATTATTACGTTGACGAAATAAGCCTAATAAAGCCAGTCCGCCGCCCACCATCACCCACGTCTGCGGCTCCGGCACGGTCATAATGGTCAGGATGACGTTGTTCAAACTGGCAGTGCCCCCACCTGCGCCCAAGTCCGCAATGAAGAACGTCCACACGCCATTCGCATCCGCGTTCTGGAAAAGACTTAAATTAGCGGTGGTGGGCGTGCCGTAAAGAATACTACCCGCCGCCAAGGGATTCACATTTCTTCCATCCGCCGCCCACGTCGTCCCGCTCAAGCTGTAACTGCCAGAACCGCCGCTGGCGTAGTCATGGATGTTGTTCGCTGCTAGTCCGTCCAAGGTTATGTTCATTCCCGAATCAGCGTAGCCAAAGGGGTTGCTGCCCGTGACGCCCGGCCGGTTTAGAAACACCACCAACTGGCCTTGCGGATCCACCAAATACGCATACAAATCTCCGTTGAACCCGCCCGTGATGTCCAATGTCACCGACACGTTGCTGATAGAACCGCTCAAGCTGCTCACCGTAAACTGTTCCATCACTCCCACCGGACTGCCGTCGGGTATCGCCGTGACGGTGCTGTTGGTAAAGCTGCCCGTCAGCGTCTGGCTCCAGCCAGTCAATGCCAGTAGTCCAAGTAGCGAAAGGATTGATTTGATTTTCATGGTTCACATGAGGGATTGGTGGTTTATGGATTATATTGCAAACGATAGTAAGCACTGGGCTGTGGGGCCGGGTTGTCAATGTATTGAAACACACCACTAGCCGGTGCATTCGTCGTCCAAATCACCATCCAACTGCTGGTCAGGTTGGTCGAACGCAGCACGCTGTAGCTGTAGGTCGGGATGCCCGCAAAATTCAACGTCGCGGTCCCACTGGTCGTGTTCACTGCTGGGATGGTCGCCTGCCCGAACAGCGGCGTGCTGTCCACGGCGATGGTGACGGTCGCGCTGTTCGTCCCACCAAATCCGTCACTCACGGTGTAGGTGAACTCGTCGGGCACCGCATTCGTGTTGTAATACAGCACATAGCCTCCGCCGATCATCACGGTCGCGCTGTTGGTGCTCGCACCAACGGACGCTAGTGTAAGCGTATCGTCGTCCACATCCGACGCATTGCTCAACAAGTTGGTGACCGCAATCTTAATTTCTTGAATGACTGAATTGCGAGTGTAACTCGCCGCGTTCACCACCGGCGGATGATTGGTGACGATTTGATCCAGCGTGTTCGTGCTGCCCAAATAATTGCCATCGCCGAGATACGCCACCGTGATTATATTCGTTCCGCGCGGCAGGTTGGTGATGCTCAAGCTGCTGGCGCTGCCGCTGCTGACGGCGTTCGTGCTGATCGGCCCATTGTTGGAAGAGAAAACCACGCTGCCCGCGGCGTCAGACGGCAGCGTGGCGATGTAGGCGACGGCATCCTTGTAACCGGACGGATTCTTGGTGGAGGACGCCCCGACGAAAGTGCCGGCTTGATTGATGGTCAACGTGCCGTTGGTGGTCAGCACCGAGTAATTCGGATTGCTGCCCAGATTCACAAAGATGTTGGACACCCCCGCGCTGGAGAACTGGCTGGCATCCGTGCTCAAGCTGTAATTGATTGAATCACCACCGATGACCTGACCCACAACCGTTCCCGTCAGGGGCGGGTTCGTTGCTCCGTAGGTCTTCGTCTTCGCGTCTGCCGTCACCGAGGCCGGTGCGGGGCTGATGTTGAAGGCGGTCGGGCTGGAAGTGGCGCTATTGTAATTGGGGTTTGCCGCCACTGTTGCCGTCACGGTGTAATTGCCAGCGTTGGTCGGTGTGTTTGCGCTCGGGCCATAGCCTGTGCCGCTGTAGTTGTAAGTTACCGCTCCGCCAGAACCGATGACGCTTGAACTGGCTGGACCTTGGCCAGTTCCGTTGTAGGTGAAGCTTGTCGTGCCGGTGACCGTCACGCTCGAACTAGCCTTGCTGATCGTGAAGTTTGCGGTGTTGGTCGCGCTAAAATAGTTCGCATCCGCCGCCACCGTGTTCGAGACGTAGTAGGTGCCGGCATTCGTCGGCGCATTCACACTGGAATAGCTCGTTGAACCCGTGCCCACATAGTTCGTCGTCTTCAATCCGGTTGAACCGCTGAAGCTGATCGTCGGCACCTGGGCCGAACCGTTGTAGGTGAAGGCTGTGCTGCCGTAAGTGATGGTCGAGATGCCGCCGTTGGTCAGATAGAGTTCCCCGCCCGCGATGCCCAGCGTCGTCTGGCTTAGACCATTATTCACAATTACCGCAGGCAACGTGCCTGCCACTAATCCGACATTCCCAGCCGTGGCTTTGGCAATGATTTTGTAAATGCCGAGCGGCAATGCCGCACCGGTGTTGTTGACTTTGAAGGTGGTTGAGGCGGACAGCGTCATACCACCGTTGGTGATGGTGAACGACGGATTCACGCCGTCATAGACCAGCGAAAGTATTCCCGCGCTGCAATTGTTCGTGCCGTTGATGATGGCACCCGGCGCGCTGTTAGAAAGCGTCTGGCTGCTCAAGGATTGCGCCAAAGTGAACGCGCTGGTCAAACCGGAAACATCAAAGATGGCATTGCTCGCCACCACGATGCTGGCGGAGTTGGTGATTAAGGCACCGCCGCTCAAGGCCAGCGTGCCGGCATTGACGCTGATGGGGTTGGTGCAGGTGTTGACCGCTGAAAGTGTCATGATCCCGTTTCCGGTCTTCACGATGCTGCCGCCTACTTTGCTGGCTGATGTTGGGATGATAGCACCGCTGATGAGCAAGTCATTGCCGCTGCCACCGCCGGCCACGTTGAATACCAGCGAACCGCTGGGGCCTAGCCGTAAATCTGTCTGACAACTGATGATGGAAGGGGTCGCGCTGGACAGCACATTCACATAAGTGGTTTGGCTGGCCCCGGAGCCGGAGTAAAAATCGAAACCGCTGCCGCTATTGTTGGCCTGCACCGTGGCTCCGTTCAGCGTCAAATTAGTGCCGGCAAAGCCCGTGTCATTCGGATAACTGGCACCACCAGCAAAGGTTAAAGTTCCGCCATTCAAGACTATGTTAGTAACATATCCCTTGCTATATCCAAGTGACCAGGAATCCCAAGACTGAGCCTCTGCACCGCTGTTGACGGTCAACAGCCCAATAACTCCACCCGAGGAGCCAGCCGGCTTGTTAATGAGGGTCAGCACACCGCCGTTGACCGTAGTTCCACCCGTGTAGGTATTAGTGTTTGGCAGCAGCAATGTGCCATTACCTGTCTTTGTCAGACCAAGATTCGCGCCGCTGATGATACCGCCGATCGTCAAGGTGTTGGCCGCAACTGTCACTTGCCGCGAGGCACCGAGTGCGACGTTGCCAGTGCCGAGATTGAGATTTTGGGAGCCGGCAAAGGTGAAATCAGCATTCCACGACTGGGAATTGTTGTTGGCATTGACCAGGTTGGCTACCGAACTGTCCAAGTTGCCGCCGTTCAACGTCAACGTGCCGGTGCCGAGGGCGGCTGCGTTGTGTAAACGGCGGTTGAAAAGTGCGGCGGGGGGCGCTCGAAAAGTGCTGCACCTTCCGGGCAAAGAAGACTGGTTTTTCGGGTTTTCGTCAAGCTGTTGATTTCGCTT
>Ga0007882_10000345_pt1 | contig 27307 bp, 27 predicted proteins | sample CryBogCBH12Aug01_FD_71195 | JGI IMG/M metagenome (GOLD analysis project Ga0007882, IMG submission 71195) | Freshwater microbial communities from Crystal Bog, Wisconsin, USA - CBH12Aug09.1 | ecosystem: Environmental > Aquatic > Freshwater > Lake | place: Crystal Bog, Wisconsin, USA | collected... | reverse complement strand
TGCAACGTTGTTGTAGGCGACCCTAATATATTGACAAAAGCTACCCAACTGGGTCAAAGCGTTGCTGAGAGCTTAATCTCCCAAGGCGCTAGGAAGATGTAATCAAGCTTGGTATTGAACTCATCCTTTTAAAAATTCAAACTTTAGATAAATTCAGGCTTTAGGTAAACATAGGGGAAGTAGAGGACGAAGAGTTCACAATTCCCATGAATGCTGACAACTGAAAAACGGAATTTGGGCTTCTCGGAACCATTTTTGGAGGTGGATCCTTCAACTTAAAACGCCCCGTTGTTGAGGGAGTTGACTCAATTGTGTTCCACTGGGGCAACAGAGTAACAAGGTCAATAAGTCTTTGTGAGTCCAAGAACTCCTCGATCAATGCCACAAATGAGCTCTCCACTGAAGCTGCGTCTATGGCCAATGAAAGTGAATCCTCAGAATTGTTTAGCGCCTCAAAGGTACTTTCATCAGCGCTGGTTGTATTAGGTGAGAGCGATAGCTGTGAAGTCTTAGAAGGTGCATTGGACTTATCAAATATTCTCACCAAATCCAAAACCGTTAATTGCTCTAAATCTGCACTAAGTTGATAGCCTCCACCGGGCCCCTTAACGGACTTAATGATCTCGTGGCTTTTGAGTTGTTTGAGAATTTGCTCGAGGTTTGATACGGATAACCCGGTCGACTCAGCTAACTCTAAAGTCGTGACCATTTTTGCCTTAGACCCACAGGCGATTAAAACTGTTACATCCAGTCCCGTAATAGCGCGTTTCGAAATCATAATTTCCTCGCGTAATGTTGAAAACCCTTATTGGTTGTGTAGATTTTATAGCCTAAATTCAAAATTATCTACGCAAAATAGGTTGAATACCATTTAAATATCTATATTTTCGAGTTAAACTAGTCTAAATCTATTCAATATCTATTCAAAATGAAAATAGACAACTTACCAAACACCATTTACTACAAAATTGGGGCTGTCTCGGAACTAACCGGAATACCCGTCACAACCATTAGAGATTGGGAAAATAGATATCAAGCTTTTATACCAACAAAGACTGGCGGCAATCACCGCATGTACAAACAGTCTGATATCGAGAGGGCTCAGCTGTTTAAACAACTAAGCGAAAAAGGTCAGTCCATCAGCACTATCGCAAAACTCTCCAATGAAGAGCTTCAAAACCTATTAAGAAACTACAAGTTGGCTCAACTCTCAACCCGTAATTCAAACACGGATGATTCACTGAAAGGGGTCACCCCATTCAGTCCAGCCAGCGCTTTAGAGGCTTTTTATGATCCAAAGGTATTGCAAGCAGGAACAAGACTGGTTCACACAGCAGTTGTTGGATTATCTTTAGCAAGACGCTTGGAGGGAGCTAAATTTATCCAAGCGTTTGACAGAGCCAGGTTACAGCTTAATCATGTTTTTATGGACATGCATGAGGCCAAAGACTTTGGAGAAAATTTAAAGCGGTCCAACTCGACCCAGCAGTCTCCTCAAAGTCAACTCATTGTCATAAGTCAAAACGCGCTTCAACAACTAAACGCAGACGAAATTGACAGTCTCAATCAGACCAATTTGTTTCAAAAAATGATTGTTCTCTATCAATTCGCTCCAAGCGCTGTCCTCGACTCCCTTAGAAATAAGAACATCATCCTTAAAAGAGAGCCCCTGACTGAGGGTGAATTAGCAGAACTCATCTCTTCTGTCTTGGTCTTTGATACAGAGCAAACCATCGCTACATTCTCTTCAACGCAAAATCAGAGCTTTCCGGCCTCTAATAGTCTTGCGCTCATACCGCCACGCAAATACTCGGATGAAACGCTATTAAGAGTTGCGACAATGCCTACAAATATATTTTGTGAGTGTCCCCAACACGTCAGCGAAATAATCTCACATCTTGCCAGTTTTGAAAAATACAGCCAAGACTGTCTCAGCCAAACTCATGATGATAAAGAACTCCATGGCTATTTAAGTAGCGTTTCCGGAACCGCTAGGGCGCTCTTCGAGCTGGCTCTAGAAAAACTAGCCGCTTATGAAGGCATAGCTCTTGAGCCGTAACGCTGCATCCTAAGTAGAGAGTTTGAACTGGCAATTACACTACCTAAATGCAACTCCTAAAGCCCGGCCCCCAGCACATAAAGAGCTACCTTAGCGCTTTAGCACGCGGCTGGCATGATCTTCCCACGGGCTCAACGGCTGAAAATGTTAAGAGCAAAATTAGGGAAATTCAAGACCATACATCAGAGTTCCTGGACTTATTTGATGACCATGCTGCTCGAGCCCTACCCTACCTACTTCCAGATAAGTCCGTAGCTTATGCTATCCCAAGTATTCGTAGATGGATTTGGGACGAGACACGTCTAGAGTACTGCGGAACAGTCTCACTACGCTGGCAAAAAGGTAGCACAGAACTCCCACCGCACCTAATGGGGCACATTGGATACAGTGTTCCGCCTTGGATGCAAAACAAGGGGTTCGCGAGCACCGGACTTAAAGAGATACTCAAGGTAGCCAAAGTCCAGGGCTTGCCATTTGTTCACATCGTCACTGATATTGATAACTTTGCTTCAATACGAGTAATCGAAAAAAATAACGGCACTCTTATTGAAAAATTCACAAAACCAGAAATGTATGGTGCAGGACTTGCCTTAAGGTACAAAATCACTACGAATTGAAATAAGTTCAACACAAACACATATCTCATTACCCTGGATTAATTAAGTCCAGTCCAATGCACTAGCCCAGAAGTAGAGAATACTGATCCGCTTAGACTGCACGCCTACACAACCCTATGGTATAGAATAGTATTGTTGGAGTGCCAGATTTTCCTGCAGGGAGAATCAGTTAAACGGGAACGTGGAGATCATGCAAATGAACAACCACACTGTCCTCGCAACGGTAAGTGAACGCATTTCGAATGCAAAGACTTCTAGAGTCCACTGAATAATTTAATTATTTGGGAAGGAAGAACTCTTTTGTTCATCAGTCCGGATACCGGCTCTAACAGGCGGAAATAGCGACGCGGGATTTCGCATGCCAGTATCCAGAGATTAAATCTCTAGTGTGACATGTCCTGCGCGTTATTTTTATGCGGAAAGTAGTTAACGAGGTTAGTTAACGAAATCTAACTTGTTGCAGGTCATGACTCATGTTTTTATCCAAGGCCCATCCTCTCAAACTGCGTTCAATATTCTTTTTTTTCCTAACACCCTATCTTGGACTTTTCTACAGTTCTTTTAGTCAAGCAGATGAGTTTTTAGATCCAGTTGTTGTCACAGCCTCTCGAATCGAACAACCCCTGTCTGAGGTTCTCCCCTCTGTCACAGTAATTACAAAGGAGGAGATTCAAAGATCCCAGGCAAGATCAATAATCGATCTATTACAAGGTGAGCCAGGAATTGAGGTTGGTTCTAATGGTGGATTAGGCTCAGTATCTTCGTATTTTCTTAGAGGGCAATCCAGCCGAAGCGTAGCTATTTTTGTAGACGGCGTAAGGGTACAACCTGACGGCATCGGCAGTCTTAGCAATACAAGCCTACCGACACCACAGGCTATTGACCGAGTTGAAATACTTAGGGGCAACAGTAGCTCACTTTACGGCGAAGCAGCAATTGGAGGTGTAATAAATATTTTTACCAATGCAGGATTAAATGGATCACCCAAAGCGTTTGGAACAGTGACCTACGGATCCAACAAAACTTTTGATACCAGTGTTGGGGAGTCGGGACGGGTAAATGACACCAAATTTAATATTACTGTAAACGGCACAAATAGCGCAGGATTTATGCCGATTGATCATTCAATCTACCAGACCTCCGTGACAAATACTGGAATGAATAAAGGAGAAGGTATAAATTTTGGTATCAGTCAAATTCTTAATCAAAATGTAGAGGTAGGTTTTAGAGAGAAGTTTCAGGACAACACAAATCTTTACAACGGAATAAACGTTCAAAAGTATGACACAGCAGTTCTAATGAGAACTATAAGTAACGATACAACTGTTTTTGCTAAAGCGGTTGTCTCTGATGCTTGGCTCTCTACGATTGATTTGACTAAGTCTAAATTAGATTATCAATTCACTCCTTTCGTGCCGTTAACTTACGACACAAACGCAGACACAAACTCTCTTAACTGGACTAACACTTATGAATTGAGCAAATACCAAAAGGCATCATTCGGAGCAAGCCTTTCAAATCTAAGTTTTAATGACGGACTTGGTGATTTGATGTACAGAAAGTCCTACGGATTCTTTGTGGGTGATACTTTAAAATGGAACCGATTTGATTTTCAAATCAACGCTCGACGCGACAATATAAAAGCCAATCAGCCTGACGCCGTGATCCAGTCAATTACTCCAAACACAACAAGCTCAAATTTTGGAGCAACCACAGGTTTATTTGGAGTAGGTTACCATTTGACTGAAAACCTCAGGCTTACATCAGCCGCTTCCTCCGGATTTAGGGCTCCTGCAATTCAAGAATTTTTCAACCCCTATGGGGGCTTCAATCCTAACCTGACACCTGAATTACACCATACTGTCGAGTCGGGTATTGAATTCAAGAACTCATACACCAATACCAGACTTGTTTACTTCAACACTAATACTAAAAATGCAATAACGCCAGATCCTAACTCTCCATTTGCCAACATTAACATTCCTACAGTTACCAATCACGGCTGGGAATTTTCTGAAAGAGGTTCTTGGAATGGTTATAGGTTGATTGCGTCGTTTACAAGTCAAAATCCAAATGACCAATCTAACGGACAAGATCCTATACTTCGTCGAGCCAAACAGTTTGGCTCAATCGATTTGGCGAAATCTATAGATGTGTATGATTTTGGAGGAAAAATCCTGTCCTCTAGTAGTCGTTACGATTACGATCAGCTTGGTAATATAACTACCCTGAGCCCATATCACATTTGGTCCTTTTATACTGGCTATAAATTAACTGAAGAGGTTTCTTTCAGACTACGTATAGAAAATGCATTGAATGAAAAGTATCAACTAGCATATGGTTATAACACTCCAGGGCGATCTGCCTGGTTGACAATGTATTATCAACAAAGATAAATATAGATCATAAAATTTTTCTTTGCCTCCAACCCGTCGTAAGAGATTAAAGCTCTCTAATCTTAAGTTATTACTTGAGATTACTTTGAAAATAAAATTGTGAAACATTTTTTTTACCTTCTATCACTCTTACTCTTTTTGCCTACTTTTAATAATGCTATGGCAGCAGAGATCATGGACGACCGAGGTGTAAAAATCGCTCTCTCCTCTGCGCCAACTCGCTTAGTGAGCCTATTGCCCTCAATAACCGAGTCATTGTGCGCAGTTGGTCGTTGTGATTTGATTGTGGGAGTTGACGAATATTCAAACTACCCATCTCGTGTTAAATCTATTGCCCGGGTGGGAAGTGCTTTATCTCCTAATTTGGAGTTGATTATTTCTTTAAAACCAGATTTAGTTCTAATGTCGAGTAATTCTCGACTTTCTCAGAGGTTAGAACATTTAGGAATAAAAGTTATCGTAATCAACACGGTTCACTCCAGCGATGTACGTGAATCTTTGAGCAAGTTAGATCTTATTTTTAGATCTAACTTAGGGCAAGCACTTTGGAAATCTATTGATTCAAAAATTACTGAAGCGTCTCAAACCCTTCCAAATAAATCCAAGAATTTGAGAGTCTACTTTGAGGTATCCCCTGGACCTTACGCGGCTGATCCAAAATCCTTTATTGGCGAGACCTTAACACGCCTTGGAGTTAGCAATATCGTCCCGTCTGATATTGGGGACTTTCCCAAACTAAATCCTGAATTTATAGTTAAAGAAAATCCAGATTTAATAATAATCAGCGATAACAATTATTCTGATTTAATCAAACGCCCCGGTTGGGGAGAGATGACTGCTATTCGCAAGAACCGTGTATGCGCTCTGACTAAAGAGCAATCCGATATTGTGGTCCGTCCTGGACCCAGAATGGGCGAAGGTGCAAAAATAATTGCTCAGTGTATTTTGAGTAAAGGACTTAATTCTTGACCCCCTTACATCCCTTTAACGCGAATGCTAGTGGTTCTTCCCAAAGTGCGGACAAACGCAAACACGCACTTGTGGTTGCGGTTATATTGCTTTCATTTTTTTCAATAGTTTTAGGAATAGCAATTGGGAGCACTGGACTTGAGAGCTTGATGCAGGCAGTGAATGATCCTGTTGCTCTAAAAATTATTTTAGATATTCGTCTCCCCCGAACTCTAGGGGCTTGGCTTGCGGGCGCATTACTTGGTTTGGCCGGCGCCCTAGCACAAGGCCTATTTAGGAATCCTCTTGCCGATCCTTATTTGTTAGGTAGCGCGTCGGGGGCTTCACTAGGAGTCGCACTGGTTTTAATGTTCTATGGATATAGCACTGAAGCATCGAGTTGGGCATTTAAACTTGGCCTAAGCGGCGCAGCTTTTTTAGGAGCTCTCGCCTCTGTTGGTTTGACCCTAATATTATCCCGGGGAGTTCAGCACACTTTTAGACTTTTGCTAGCAGGAATCATTGTGGGGGTTGTGCTAGGTGCATTAACTTCACTAACCACCCTCTTTGATCCATCAATTATTCAAAGCATGCAATCCTTTTTACTGGGAACAACTAGTTTCATCAATTGGGGTTCGGTAAGGATCATGCTCGTCGCACTTATGATTTGCTTGACTTTAACTTGGACGCTAAGTAAAGCGCTTGACGCTTTAAGTTTAGGTGAATCTACAGCAAGTAGTTTGGGAATTAATTTATCAACACTACGAATTGCGTTAATCGCTGCGCTCGCTCTAGCTACTGGTGTTGCTGTCGCTGAAACGGGCTTAATTGCATTTGTTGGTTTAGCCGCTCCTCATTTGGTTAGATCCCTAGTCAAAGTTACCCACAACTGGCTGGTTCTTCTCTCAAGCCTCATGGGGGGACTATTATTGCTGAGTGCAGATCTAGTGGCAAGAATACTGACAGCACCTGGCGAATTGCCGGTCGGCCTATTTACTGCAGTAATCGGAGGTATTTACCTACTGCGTCTTATGCATGGTCAAAACACGAGGCACGAAGGGAAATGACGCATACTGCGGCAATTCTTGAAAATGTCAACGTATCACTTGGCAATAGACCAGTCTTGCATGGTATCAATATTGAGTTTAAAAGCGCTAAGTGGACAAATATTATTGGCCCTAACGGTGCTGGGAAATCAACATTGCTGGGAGCGCTAGCCGGATTAATTCCTATGACAGGAAAAGTGATGTACCCAGCCCTACTTCAGTCACAACCAAACTCTAAAGAAAAAGCTCGGCATCTCGCTTGGCTAGGTCAAAATCAACTGGGTGCAGATGACTTAAGTGTCTACGATATTGTGATGCTCGGAAGAATTCCTCACCAAGGTTGGCTAAGTTCTCCTAGCGCTGAGGACCAACTAGCGGTAGAACAATCGCTGAAACGCACCCATGCATGGGAATGGAGGACGCGTTCTTTAAAAGAGTTATCTGGCGGGGAGCGTCAGCGCGCGCTACTTGCTCGGGCGTTGGCTGTCAATGCCGATATTTTATTAATGGATGAGCCCCTAACTAGTCTGGATCCTCCTCATCAAGTGGATTGGTTAGAAGTGGTCAAGTCGCTTCTAGCTGAGCAGAAAACAGTAATTACGGTTTTACACGAACTGACTATTTCCCTACTTGCCGATGAGATAGTGCTCTTGAAGTGTGGTCAAATTGAACACCAAGGTAGCAGCTCTAACCCGGTAACACACCGAGCTATAGAACAAGTTTTTGAAAACAAAGTCCAAATATTGAAATTGAATGATCGTTGGATTTCAGTACCCAAAATAACTGCGGAAAATTAAAATGGAAATTAAAGCACCTCCTACAGAAAAACCATACGAACCGTCCACCGGCGAGCGCAGAGGTCTGCTTATTGTTAATACAGGTGACGGTAAAGGCAAAAGCACCGCCGCCTTTGGTCTTGCGATAAGAGCTCACGGACGAGGCAAGGCTGTCAAAATTTATCAGTTCATGAAAGTTCCAAGTTCGCGCTTTGGTGAACATAGAACATTTGAAAAATTAGGCATACCAATTGAGGGACTTGGAGACGGATTTAGCTGGCAGAGCCAAGATTTAGAACGCTCTGCTCAGCTCGCTAGGGATGGTTGGCAAAAAGCCAAAGCGGCGATTCTTAGCAATGAGTTTTTCCTGGTTGTACTTGATGAAATAACTTACCCTTTGATATTCGGATGGCTAGATTTAGCTGAGGTCTTGAACACTCTGAACACCCGGCCCAAAGAAGTTCATGTAGTCCTAACAGGGAGAAATTGTCCTGCTGAGATAATCGAAATTGCAGATACTGTTACTGAGATGAAAATGATCAAGCACGCTTTTGAAGCAGGAATTCCAGCACAACGGGGCATTGAGGATTGAATTTAGTCGTGCTCATGAAGGAGTATTTAATTAAGTACGCAATAATATTTTTCAAAATTTTACAAATATCACCTAACAACTCGCTTCAGATACGATGAGACAACAGTACTTAGACTACCAAATGTGGGCGTATTATTTAGACATTGTTAATTTTTGAACAATATTAATTTTTAGTAAAGTTATTGATACGACGACATCGTTGAATATCACAAGCAGTTGGCAAAGAAGATCTGTATTCAATCACTTTACCAAATTCAGAGCGGTCTCTGATATTGCAAAGATCTCCCGCATTGCTTTTGTAATAAGACAAAACATCCACACATCGCCGAGAGTGAGCGCCAAGCCCATAAAAGTGACCCATCTCGTGCGCAAGGGTCATTTGCAGGGTGTAGCTACCGTCATAAGTTGGACGGACGTCCTTTAGCGTCTTAAATACACCTGGTGAGAGATAGAGTCTTCGTTGTGAGATGTCAGAAGCACCAATATTACCTTGACTCCTAGAATCGCTCCATTGAATAACGATTTCGTTATTTATCATGTAATGGGGCTGATCTCCAACACTGACCTGAGCAACGATTCCGCACTCTGACCAAACACTAGCAGCTCGCTGGATCAAATCTAATACTACTTTCTCGTTAAACCAAGGAGGGGCACCGTTTGGGATATAAAGAAAACTGATGTTGGAGTATGGGACTGCCTTATCGACACCGTCACCCCAAGTAACTATCTCCCCTGGGACACACTCCTTTATCTCACTATTTCTAGTGGAATCAATTGCATAGGCATTTGAGGAGTTTAGCAAAGCAGTGGATACGGCAAGAGCGCACCAACCGGATAAAACTCGTAAGAAGTACAACAAGTCAGACTGCTCCAAGTGTAAGTGGCATTGGGACTATTATATTGATGATATGCACTGACCTATAAGTTAAGCTTTTAAGCCCAGTTCTCATATTTCAATAGAAAACCATATGCGGCTGTAAGAATATGATTGTTTATTCTGGTTGTAATTTAAAGACAACTCTACACAATTAAATTCGTAACGCTTTAAAGTTTGATTTGAATCAATGCTGCTCTTATCCTTTAGATCAACAATTACTTATCGAAAACAAAAAGGAGAAAGAAATGATTGCCTCAAAAACCATCTTTAAAAATGCGGTCTCAATTGCCCTGTGCTTAACAGGCCTGAGCAGTGCGTATGCACAAGTGTCTAGTAACCCTTGGATGGTGCGTGCTCGTGCGGTTGAGCTAAACTGGGCAAACACTCAAAACAACGGGTTAGACACAACCAACGTAACAGCTAAGAACTTAGCAATTCCTGAAGCTGATGTTTCTTATTTCTTTACGAAGAATATAGCTACAGAACTCGTGCTCACATATCCACAGCAAGTTACTATGAATGTGGGCGGATCAAACTCTGGCAACTTAAAGGCATTACCTCCCTCATTGTTGGCCCAATATCACTTTACAGACTTTGGTCCTTTCAAACCCTACGTCGGTCTTGGTTTAAATTACACCTCCTTTACTTCGGTTAATGTTGCCGGCGGTGCAGCAAGCGTAAAGAGTAACAGCGTTGGCGGAGCGGCTCAACTCGGTTTGGATTACATGCTAGATAAAAACTGGGGAGTCAATTTTGATCTTAAGTACATTCAAATCAAAACGGATGTATACGTAAGTAGCGCCTACAAAGGTCAGTTGGCTTTAAATCCAACCGCAGCGGCGGTAGGCGTAACATACCGCTTCTAAAAATTTGAGTGAAACTGAATTGATCTGAACTTGGCCTGAAATTTGTATCAAATAGAAAAAATTCAATTAAAACGGTCAGATTAATGCTTTGAATTAAGAAAAAAAAACGGTTTGCAGGAATTTAATCTTGCAAACCGTTTTGTTAATTTGAGTCTAATTCATGCAGGGCATGTAAAAAAACTCAAACTCGCCTTTACAAACAACGGAAGTTGTTTTAGGTGAAGTACAGCGAAATTAACCTTTTTTCGCGTAAGCGGAGCACCAACCTTTAGCAGAAACTTGTTTACCTGCGTACAAAGGACAGCCACCAGCTGTTGCGTTTGCAGCTCCTTGGAACAACGCACAATTAGAACAAGCTTGACCAGCTGCGAATTTAGGGAACTTTGCTTTGTCAACTTTAGAAGCATCTGCTTTGTATCCGAGAGCTGATGCTTGTGGGTCGTTCTCTGCAACCATAGCCTGAGCTTGTGCACCGGCAGCAGCAGCAACTGCTGCAGTAGCAACCACAGACTGGAGCATAAATACGCGACGATTTGATTTTTGTGATGTTAAGTTGTTTAAGTTCATAGTGAAAGTGAAAAATGGATGAAGAGAAAATTAAACCAACTTAAATTCTACCTCCTAGTTGGCGTCAACTGAAATTTTAGATCTAATCAACCCCAAATCCATCCCTTAATACCTAGGTACTAGATTACAGAAACCTAGGAATATAGTCGGATATCACTCGTTAATTACACCCCAAACGGAGGAAACATCAGCACCCAGGGCCCACCCTTCAGGTTGTGCACAGTAGTTCAAAAGATTAAAGTAAAGACGGTCAGCAACAGACGTGTCAAGCATCTTTTGAAGGTATGCGCGCACCAAAACTTGCTCCGATGCACGTTCACAGTCGATGCCAATGCCTTTGGTTTTATTGGAAGCGAAGATAACCAAACCGGTATTTTGAATTTTTCTAAGTTTGCCGCCCAAAAAGGCCATTGCGCAAGCCCCTTTACAAATCTGGCCCTGGGTGACTAAGGTTTCAATATTGTATTTTCTGAATAAATCCCCGAGCGCGTATCCTTCCCTCAAGTCACCACTGGAAGAGTTTAAATAGACAAAGGGGTAAAGAGTCCTTCCCTTACGGGTCTTACAACCCTGGGCTTCAAGCAAAATAGTCTGAAATGCCTCTACGGCGTCCTTGTTTACGGCGCCATCAAATTCTACGTAATCAATGTTACCTGAGGCGCACTCGTCAAATTTAAGTGTAAAGAGTTTTACATGAAAAGCCGCCCTCTCTGTCTCAGTTTGAAGGGTTAGTTTGTAATTGGGAAATCCGAAGTCAGAGCCCATTATGGGGTGCTTTGGGACTGGCACTTCGACAGCGCAACCCAAACCGATAAGTAACCAAACTGCCGCCAAAAGAGATCGATACAGGCGCTGCCCAATTCTGCCGAGGAGATAGGTTTGCATAAAATTAAATAATGATAATAAAGATTAAGGGGCTACCTAGCATAAATTTCTTTGATCCTGCCTAACTGGGTTCAGACCGTTAATGAACAGTGTATACGCAAGTAAAAACTTTAGCTGAATTTTACAAGACCTGACCGAAATGAATTCCAAAACAATATACTGGAGGGGCAAATACTAAAAAATCAACTTAATTTTTACAAAAATGCCGCACAGCCCCCCAAACCCAGTCAGTCCACTAAGATTTTGGCGGAACAATAAACTCCTAACTATCGATCAAGTTCCCCCATCCAGAACTTTACTTCAACTCATTCGCGAAGATTTAAGATGTACAGGCACTAAGGAAGGTTGTGCGGAGGGTGACTGCGGTGCTTGCACTGTTGTTGTTGCAGAAATCGAAAACAACGAACTCAAATTCAGGGCAATAAATAGTTGTATTCGATTAGCAAACTCAATAAACTCCCTTACGATCTGGAGTGTTGAGGATCTAATAACAGAGGACGGCTCTCTGCATCCAGTGCAGACTGCAATGCTTCATGCGCATGCATCTCAGTGTGGTTTTTGTACGCCGGGTTTTGTGATGAGTCTCTTTGCAATGTACCAAAACTACACTGCAAAGGGCAATATCATTGATCGACATACTGCCCAAACAGAGTTGGCCGGCAACCTTTGCAGATGCACAGGATACAGACCTATCCTTGATGCAGCCATGTCTTTATCCAACTTCGAGTGCCCACCATCTCTTAAGATCGACCAAAAATTACTTAAACAACAACTCGAGTCTCTGAGCTTACTCAGAACACAAGAACAAAAATTTATTCATCAACGTTCACTAAGAAATTCAAAAAATGAGTCTTATCATCTGCCCAAAACGCTTAGAGAACTTTTAGATCTGAAGAAAAGTAAACCTACTGCTCAACTTATAGCAGGAGCTACTGACGCGGGGCTTTGGATAACCAAACAATTCAAAAAATTTGATCAAATAATTGATCTAACCCAAGTTCAAGATTTACGACGTATCGAAGAGTATCCACATCACACAGCAATTGGAGCAGGCGTAAAAATCGAGCAAGCTTTTGATGCTTTACTAAAAGATAGACCGCAACTCAAAAACTTCACAGATCGGTTTGCAGGATTGCCCATAAGAAACTCAGCAACTCTCGGCGGAAATATTGGTAACGGCTCTCCGATTGGAGACAGTATGCCCGCTCTTATCGCGCTGGGATCAAGCATTGTTTTAATGAGAGCCGAAAAAGGTCAAATCCGCCATAGAGAGATTCTTTTAGAAGATTTTTATACTGGGTATAGAACTAACATACTTAAACCAACGGAGGTTATATGCTGGATCAAAGTACCTAAGCCTCAAAGTAATGAAGTTTTTAGAGCATACAAGATATCAAAACGTTTTGATGATGATATCTCTGCCGTGTGTTTATGCATAAATTTATCTATATCTAATGGGTCAATCGCTTTCGCTAGTATTGGAGCAGGTGGCGTTGCTGCTACTCCTTCAAAAGCACGGTTAACTGAAAGCTCTCTCTTAGGTCAGCCTTTTAATATAAGCACCTTCAAAAAGGCCCAAAATGTCTTAGCAGGAGAATTCAAGCCATTAACGGATATGAGAGCAAGCGCTGCTTACAGAAAACACTTACTAAAGAGCTTGCTCGCACGTTTTGCGATGGAGACCTTGGATTTAAATGCACCAGGAACTGATACTCAATCTAAGAATGAAGAAACGCCTTTTTGGGTAGATTTATCTTGTAACCGTATCAGTAGTTTCAATTTCTCCTCAAATTCTTGATTAGCGCTTACTCTGTGTAATTACATCCCATCACATCATATTTGACTCAACTCTTGATATTTGCAAGCCTGACGATTAATACTCATGCATAACCACTCTCAAAGTCCTACGCAGCTTAGTCCCTCAAAAAAAGGGGCTATGGGTAAACCTCATTTCCACGAAAGTGCTAAAGCGCAGGTCAGTGGTAGTGCAATTTATATCGATGATATTTCCGAGATAAAGGGGACTTTGTACGCAGCCCCCATTATGAGCAAAGTAGCTCATGGTCGTATAAAAAGTATTAACACCCAAATTGCTCTTAATCAAGCCGGCGTTAAGGGATTCGTTTTCGCCTCAGATATCAAGGGCGATAAATACCTCGCCAACTTTGCCCATGATGAGCCTGTTTTTGCATTGGATCATGTCCACCATGTTGGCCAAGTTATCGGACTTGTCGTTGCCGATTCTGTCACTCAGGCAAGAAGTGCAGCCAGACTTGTTGAATGCAATATCGAGCCTCTCCCACATATTTTAAGTATCCAAGATGCGTTGAAAGCAAATAGTTTTGTACTACCACCGGTTCACGTTAAACGCGGAGATGCATCTAACGCTATCAAAAATTCTGAACATAGTTTTAGTGGCAAACTCGAAATTGGTGGACAAGAACACTTTTACTTAGAGAGTCAAATTGCATACGCCCTGCCCCTTGAGCAGTCTCAGTGGTTGATTCATTCAAGCACGCAGCATCCAGGCGAAGTTCAACACTGGGTCGCGCATGCGCTGAACATTGATTTAAACGCAGTACGTGTAGAGTGCAAAAGAATGGGGGGAGGCTTTGGTGGCAAAGAAACCCAAGGGGGACATCTTGCAGTCTGGGCCAGTTTAGCTGCATTTAAATTCCAGTGTCCAATCAAAATGAGACTTGATCGGGACGAGGACTTTCTTATCACAGGCAAACGTCACCCTTTTTACTACGAATATAAAGTTGGATTTCGATCAGACGGACGTCTAAGCGGTTTGGAATTAATGCTCGCCTCAAACTGCGGCTTTAGTGCTGACTTATCAGGGCCTGTAGCAGATCGGGCAGTTTTTCACGCTGACAATGCCTATTTTCTTGAAGATGTAAAAATATCCTCATACAGATGCAAAACCAATACACAAAGCCACACAGCATTTAGGGGGTTTGGGGGTCCGCAGGGGATGATTGTGATTGAGCATATCATGGGAGAGATCGCAAGGGAGCTTGACCTGGATCCACTAGAAGTTAGACGGATAAACATGTACCAACCTAGCAGCTCAGGCGAGCGTTGCATCACGCACTATAAGATGGAGGTTGAGGACAATATCCTGGAACCCCTTGTCAACACCCTAGTTAAGAGCTCTAATTACAGCGAACGCAGAAAAGAGATAGCCCAGTGGAATAGTAAAAACACACTGATCAAACGTGGAATCGCTATTACTCCAGTTAAATTTGGCATTTCCTTTACAGCGACCCTTTTCAATCAGGCAGGAGCATTGGTTAACGTCTACACCGATGGCAGCGTCCAAGTCAATCACGGAGGAACCGAGATGGGACAAGGTCTGCATACAAAGGTTGCTCAAATTGTTGCCGGTGAGCTCGGTATTGATTTGGAAGAGATAAGAGTTACTGCAACAGACACCAGCAAAATTCCCAACGCCTCTGCAACGGCGGCTTCCTCTGGGTTTGATTTAAATGGGCGGGCAGCTCAATACGCTGCAAGACAAGTTAAAAACAATATTGCCGCTTTTGTAAGTGGCCTGGACGGATGCGGAGCAGGTGCTGTAGTATTTGAAGACTCGTTCATTTCATCACCTCACGCGCGCAGAACTTTCAAAGATGTCGTGAAATTGGCCTACGCTAACCGCATTCAATTGTGGAGTGACGGTTTTTATAGAACACCAAAGATTCACTACGACAAAACTACACTAACCGGTCGTCCCTTTTACTACTTTACCTACGGTGCCGCCTGCACAGAGGTGGCAGTGGACACGCTCACCGGCGAAAGCCGCGTTATGGCAGTTGATATTTTGCAAGATGTGGGTAAAAGCATTAACCCCGCTATAGACTTAGGACAGATCGAGGGCGGTTTCATACAAGGGATGGGGTGGTTAACCAATGAAGAATTAGTCTGGAACGCTCAAGGCTTACTTACAACGCATGCACCTAGCACCTATAAGATTCCTACTGCAGGCGATACACCCCAGCATTTTGTGGTAAATCTTTGGCAAGAGCCCAATCAGGAAGATAACGTATTTGGAAGTAAGGCAGTAGGTGAGCCGCCCTTCATGCTTTCAATCAGCGTCTTTGAAGCCATCAAAGAAGCAGTAAGCGCGGGACTAGAAGACAGAGTTATGCCGAGTAAGAGAATTGAGCTTGTTGCCCCCGCAACACCAGAGCGTATTCTGCGGGCAATGCACATTATTTAAATAATCTATCGTTATTTTAAGAAACTTCTAAGCTATTGACTTAGATCAATTCTAATCAACAAGAGAGCAGTAGAGTCAGCTTATCTTAGTCGATTACAAAGGGATCCCTCCCTCCCGGAGATATGCAGATGCACAAATCTATACAAATCATTAAAGAAGAGCACGCCTCGTTATCAGCTATGCTGCAATCCATGGGTTTAATGATAAAGCGAGGTCCTGAGCATAATAAGGAATTATTTTTTAAAGTTTTAAGAGCTATGCTATTTTATATTGATGAATTTCCTGAGAAAAAGCACCACCCAAAGGAGTCAACCTTATTATTTCCATTTATTCGAGAGCGCTCTTCTCATGTTAAGGATCTAATTGATAAGTTAGAAATAGATCATAAATACGGTGAATACAAAATTAGAGAGCTCGAACATTTGCTAATTGGCTGGGAAATGCTCGGTGATAAAAAGAAAGTTGAGTTTGAACACTTTTCAAATCAATATATCAACTTTTACATGCAGCATATGCAGTTAGAGGAGAGCCTAGTCATTCCTGAAGCATTAAAAGTTCTAACCCAAGCAGAGTGGGATACTTTAGACAAAGAGTTCGCCCTCAACTTAGATCCTCTGAATCCCTCTTCTCCTAGGCAGTCTGAATATGATCATTTGTTTAGTCAAATCACTCAACTAACTCCTGCTCCAATAGGATTTGGTGATTCTTAAGAAAATTATATTATTTATAAATATTAACAGTTTGAATGTATACATTTCTTAATCGATTTTCATGAGAACTCAAAACCAATATCTTTTTTGCAATGAAGTTTCAAAACCTGTCAACACCTCCCAGACCCTAGAGGAATGCATTATTATGGAGTCATGCATTGGGGAGAGATATTGCCCAAATAAGCATCAGTTTTTACCTATTAACCGTGTCTACACAGATAATCTTCGATTTCTAGTAGAAAGAATAAACAAATTACCATAAAAATATAAGAACTATTCCATACAATAGAAGCATTCTTAGTTTCACGAAAGCGAAATCATGACCACCTTCAATGTAAAAATTAGTGGAAAAGAATCATCAGCCACAACATCTTCAATCTCCAAGATATTACGTTCCTTGGATGCCAAATATCTGCTTGGAGACCCCGAATCATCGCTGATATTGGTTGAATACATTGATCGCAGCGATTGGGTGACAAAGGGAACACTACTTAGCGATCAATCAAGTAGTTGTATGCTGTTGAGTGTGTTTATTTCCGATACAGTGAGTGAAGAAAATAAATCATCATTTATCAAAGAAACTTTTTTAAAGTTTAATCAACTCTTTGGTGATTTACACAAAAACAGCTACATTACTATTCAACACTACAACGCAAGTTCTTACGGTAGTAATAGCTAAGTACCCAGTCATCTCTCCATTAACGTGGAGACTGAGTTAGTCTTACCGCCTCCTGAGCTGCAACTCGCCCCTCGTCTGTTGGTACTACCCAGACCTGTACACGACTCTCCTCGTGACTTATCATCATTGATCTATCTACGTTTGCGCTTTGATTAAGTTTATTATCAAGATCTATCCCCAACCATGCCAAGTGTTTGCAGACTGCTGCTCTTAAAACGCTATCATGCTCCCCTATCCCACCCGAAAAACAAATCAAGTCTACGCCGCCTAAAACTGCAGTAAGTGCACCCATTTCTTTAATAATACGGTGTGTAAAGAGCTCGAGTGCGAATACCGCTCTTTCTTCTTTTGACTCCCTCAGAGTTCTGACATCCGCGCTTAAACCTGAGACCCCAAAAAGCCCACTCTTTTTATAAAGCGAAGTCTCTATTTCTTTTGCGCTCCAACCCTCGCCCAACAAATACAAGAGCACACCTGGGTCAATGGATCCGCTTCGGGTTCCCATCATTAGTCCGTCTAGGGCTGAAAAACCCATTGTTGTTGCAACGCTTTTATGTTCGCGTGTTGCACAAAGACTCGCTCCATTGCCAAGATGAGCTAAGATTGCTTTACCCTGGGAGCGTTGCGTCAAATCTGCGAGCTGTTGGCTAATGTATTGATAAGAAAGTCCGTGAAAGCCGTAACGCTTTATTCCAGAGTCGGTTAATTTTTTCTCAATCGCAAAATTAGTTTCCAAATCACTCAAGCTTGTATGAAAGCTGGTATCAAAACAAGCAACTTGTATGGTGCTGGGGAATGAGCGGATAAAGGACTCTATACCCGCAAGGTTATGAGGTTGGTGAAGCGGTGCAAGTGAGTTTAACGAGGCAAGTTGGGTGAGAACATCGCGGGTTACGATGATACTTGCTTTGTACAAGGATCCACCGTGTACGACTCGGTGGGCAATCGCGCTCAAAGACCTATTAGAACCGCCTGATTGGCTAAGACACTCGTCAATCAAAATTTTAAGCCTTTTGATGGCTGCGTCAAATGGATCTTCATTAAGAGATAGTGGTATCTCAAGCGTCATTTGACTTTTGCCCAAAAAGTTGTACTTTAAACTGGCAACTCTTGACTGTGTAGGCTTAGTCGTTAATACAGAAATGGACGCATCAAAAGCCTCAAGTCTTTCGAATTGACCAACCAATAAGGGTAACCCCAAGACCTTGGTATCAAGTGGGTACAAAGCAAACTTAAGGCTTGAAGAGCCTGCGTTAACAGATAAAACAGCCATGAATTTAAGAAAAAGAGTTAAAGCGGATCATAGCGGGTAATTGCGGTAATGGTGAGCACAAAGCTTAGCCAGTAATGCTGATGCGGCACGCGTATTCGCACTGTCCGCTCGGCTTGTTAGTGCTATTGGCACACGAGCTCCAAGGACAATACCGCAGGCAGTTGCTCCGCCTAGGTACTCTAGTTGCTTGGCCATCATATTGCCTGACTCCAAATCGGGAGCAACTAATATATCGGCTTGTCCCGCAACTGAGGACTGAATGTGCTTGATTTGAAGTGCGTGTGGCGACACCGCATTATCAAAAGCCAAAGGACCATCCAATACGCCGCCAGTAATTTGCCCTCTATCAGCCATTTTACAAAGCGCTGCTGCATCAAGGGTAGATGGCATATTCATGTTAACTGTCTCCACAGCAGCTAATATTGCAACCCGGGGCAGTGTTCCACCTAATATTTCACAAAGAGAAATCGCATTTTGAATAATATCTCTTTTCTCCATCAAATTAGGATTGATGTTGAGGGCAGCATCCGTAATGAATAATGGTTTGGAATACATAGGCACATCAAAACGAAATATATGAGACATTCGTCTAGATGTGCGCAGTCTACTTTGGCCTAATACAGCGTGAATCAACTCATCAGTGTGCAGACTCCCTTTCATCAAGCATTCGACCTGGGCGCTTGCTGCCATCTCTGCTGCCAATGCAGCTGAGGCATGGCTGTGAGGCGTGTCCTTAATCTCAACGCCTTCCAACTTTATTTCGAATTGATCGGCGAGCGCTCTAATCTTTTTTTCAGGCCCCACAATAATCGCCTTAATTAACCCACCTTGATGTGATTGAATAGCCCCGCGAAGGGAGTCCTCATCACAGGGATGTACAACTGCGCAATTGACAGGGTCTAGTTTTGCGCCTAGATTGAGCAAATCTTGTTGTCTAGCTTCTGGATTAAAAAGTGTAATGTTTGAGGGCTTAGCCCTTGGCATTTTGAGCGCCTGAGTTGGCGCCAATACTTTGGCAATTCCAGACATTACTTTGGCACCATCTTGATTAACAATAAGGCAATCCAGCTCCAATATTTTTTTCTCATCATCCTTAATACGACAAGAAACACTAACACTCACTGTATCCCCTATCCTAATGGGTCGAGAGAAATGCAATTGCTGATCAAGGTAAATGGTGCCTGGCCCTGGAAAAGTTGTTCCCAGCACACTAGATATTAACGCCCCCCCCCACATTCCGTGCGCTATCACACCATGAAAAATGGATGCACCAGCAAAAGCCGGATCTAAGTGGGCTGGATTGGTATCCCCCGAGACTGCGGCAAAGGCTTGAATGTCCTCCAAGGTCAATGTACGTACAACTTTGGCTGTATCCCCAATACTAATCTGATCGTAGGTAAAACTAGTCATCCAAAGAGGATCGATAGGTATCAAATTTTGCATTTGTTATTTGCTTTTGTTAATAAGAATTGAATATTGGGACATAGTTAGTCAAAATTGACTTGCCTGGCATATTGTCTTAATTTTAGTCTGGTGTTTATTCATAAATGAATAAATCGATTTATATTGAGTTGATCCAGGTCAAAAAATTCAATACTAGAGTACAGTTATATCCTTTACCCAATTTAATTGGAAATATTTCAAAATTTTGACCAAATTAAGAGGAATCTAAAATGCAAGCCATATGGAGGGATATAGTCGTTGCACAAAGTGAAAAAACCATACTGGTTGAGGGGAACCATTACTTTCCGCCTGAATCATTAAAAGACGAATTCTTTACATTCAGCAACCACAAATCGACTTGTCCTTGGAAAGGGTTAGCCAGCTATAAATCACTTTGCATCAACGGAGAATTGCTTTCAGACGCTGCCTGGTACTACCCGGATCCAAAACCCGAGGCGGAGCAAATTAAGGGGTATTTCGCTTTCTGGAAAGAAGTCAAAATTAAAGAGAATTAAGTTGGTGTCGAAACTGATGTGATGGCCTCAAAACCTTCTAAAATTGGTCCCCCCCGCTCAGTTGTTGAGACGGGATTTACATGCGAATAAGAAATAAGTACTTTCATGAAATCAGTTGTAGTAATGAATCCCAAAGGAGGTGTAGGCAAATCCACTTTGTCCACCAACATTGCAGGATATTTTGCAACGCGACATCATAAAGTATTACTAGGTGATACAGATATTCAACAGTCCTCGAGGAAATGGTTGTCCAATCGTCCGCCAACCTTGCCCACCATTCAAACATGGGATTACCCGGCTGATTTGGTAATTACTGCAAAACCACCGGCCAATACCACGCATGTCGTAATAGATACCGCCGCCAGTGTGTCAGGCTGGAGATTAGACAAGTTAATAGAACGCGCTGACAAAATCGTTGTGCCTTTACAGCCTAATTTCTTTGACATACAGGCCACCTATGAATTCATTCAGTTTCTTAAGAACAAAGAGCCCAAAGATCAAGAAAAGGTGCAAGTCATAGCAATGCGTGTCAATCCAAGAACCAAGGCTTGGCACCAACTGATGGACTTTGCAGAGAAAATGAACATCTTCCTTTTGACCTACATTAGAGATACTCAAAACTACAGTCGCTTCTCCAGTCAGGGAACTACTCTATTTGACGTTGAGGCCTCTGCATTTCCAAGTGACTATGAGCAATGGGGCCCGCTTTGCGAGTGGCTAGACAACTAAATTAATATTTAGAATAATTGCGCTTTAAGTCGGCTTAATTAAACCAATTAAAAATTAAACCATTTAACTCTTCTTAATGTTAGATCTTTGACGGCTCGGGCAATTCTAAATATTCAACACCATTTCAATATTGCTAGAATAACGGCATTCACGAACCCTGGCTATCCCACGGGCATCATTCCCATTAACTAGCAATCTCAAGTAAACAACTCTTTTTATGAAAATTAGTACTACAGCAATTTTTAAAATTATCTCTGGTCTTGCAACAGTCATAGCCATTGCAGGCGGAGTGGGAACGTACTACTCATACCGTCAAGCCCTGCAAGCTCAAGCAACACTTACTCAGCAAACTGAGGAACTCGATAGCGCCGGGGCTAAAATTAAAGAGCTAGAGGGAAAAGTTAAAGAACTACAAACTAAGAACGAAGAGGCTAATGCAACGATCGAGAAGTTCTCTCAATCAAATAAAGAGCTTTCAACGCAACTTGAGGAATTAAATAAGGAAGTTGCTAATTATGAAGCACTCACTAAAAAGTCTAAGGCTAAAGCAAAACCCAAGACCTAATTACGAACAATAGTCTGCTTCGTATCGGTCTTAAACACCCCTAATCCTTGGACTACCAAGTCATTTTCAGAGAATTTAGACGAAACTCTGTTTTCTCAGGGCGCCAGCCTTTTGATACCATGCATGCCTCAAAGGGGCTTACATACTTTAAATCTTTTGGGGTATTGAGCTCATTAGGTTTGTCTGTGTCCCCACTTTTGCCTACAGTTGCTAAATCCTCCTCTTTGCACTGCAAACTATCAGTCTGATAATCTCCACCATCCTTTACAAAGTTAGTGCGAGTTGCGCACCCAATAATGTTTAGTGTCAGTCCAAGAAAAAATAATGTCGTCAAAAGAAATTTAGGAGATTTAATGGGCATGATGTATGGACTTGTCAAAGCAAAGAAAGTATAAAAAGAACCTTCTAAAGTATATACCCAAGAGAAGAACTGTCTAAGTGGATTTATATTTTTATGAGTACAAAAAACCTCATTTTGTAATCATCTGCTCCCCTCACAAGGAAATTCGGCGAGGTCTTAGACCTCGCCGAATCATATAAAAACCCTTAAACCAGAGTCTGAGTAATTTACAGGCTTAAAAATTTACTTCCACAATGCGCACTTAGTCTCAGCCTTTGTTGTAAAGACCTCCTCACCGGGCATTTTTTTGACGATTTTAAAATAATCCCACGGCTTAACTGAATCCGCCGGTGCCTTAACTTGAACGAGATACATGTCATGAATGTAAGAACCGTCTGCTCTGATTTGGCCAGATGCATACATATCTTTCATCTTCATACCCTTCCAAGTTGCCATAACCTTATCTGCATCGACAGTTTTAGCAGCCTGAACAGCCTTCAAATAGTTCATAGTTGCTGAGTAATCGGCTGCTTGAATAGCGGTTGGCATTCTTTTGGTTTTCTCAAAAAAGCGGGCTGCAAATTTACGCGTATCGTCATTGAGGTCCCAATACCAACTCACTGTCATAAGCATTCCTTGAGTACTTTTCAGACCCAGTGCATGAATATCAGTAATAAAAGCAAGCAATCCAGCGACCTTCATGGTCTTGTTGAGACCAAACTCCTGAGCAGCCTTAACAGCGTTCATAGTGTCGGTACTTGCGTTTGCCAGTCCTAAGACTTGAGCTTTTGAGCTTTGCGCCTGAAGCAAGAATGAAGAAAAATCTGATGCATTTAGAGGATGTCTTACACTGCCTAGCACTGTTCCGCCCTTAGCCTTAACCACTGCAGTGGTATCTGCTTCCAAAGCCTGGCCGAAAGCATAATCCGCAGTCAAGAAGTACCAACTCTTACCGCCTCCATCAACAACCGCAGAGGCAGTACCCTTTGCCTGTGCCACTGTATCGTAAGCATAATGAACGGTATAGGGTGAGCACTGGGCATTTGTTAGTACGGATGAGCCAGCCCCGCTATTTATATGAACGCGTTTTTTCTCCGTAGCCACCGTTGCAGCTGCTAAGGCGGTTGCAGAATTTGTTCCACTAAAAACAAGTTGAATCCCGTCAGTATCAATCCACTCACGCACTTTTGCAGAGGTTACATCGGGCTTGTTTTGATGATCTGCTGTTAATAGCTCAATTGGCATACCTAATACTTTTCCGCCAAAATCATCAATGGCCATTTGCATTGCTATTGCTGCATTCTTTCCTTCTACGTCTGCGTAAAGACCTGACATGTCTGTGATGAATCCAATTTTGAGCTTATCCTCAGCATTTGCTGCTAAATGTCCACTCAAACACAGGCCTAAAAGTGTTGAAAGTGCCAGTGGAATAGGTTTTAAATTCTTAATCATCAAAAAATCTCCGGTAAAAAAATAGTACTGAGAGTAAAGCTAACATGCCTAACCCGCCAACCCCTAACTATCTCTGATCCATTTAAGTTGTCAATGGGGTTTAATCACAGTCAACACCCCAATAGTCAGTAGGATAAACCCCAAAGAAGTTTAATTAGAAACTGGTGTAGCCATTTTTTAACGGCAAAGCAAATTTTAGAATCTACTAGGGTCAGGATCCTGTGCACGGGCTAAAGCTGCGCGAATGCGTTCAATGGTTTCCGCCATCGGCGCAGCAGTTGATACCTCTAATCCAAGACTACGTCCAATCGCATTCACTCTTGCAGCATTTAAAGGAATTCCACCACGGTCAATTGCTTCTAACAAGGACCTAGCGCGCTCAAGGTCAGTGGGTACTTGCTTTTTCTTAAAGAAAATCTTAAACAAAAGATAACCTCTTAGACTTGCATTTAAGTTACTTAGATTAAAGTAATCATCGAATTATGCGGGAAATTTAAAAAAAGACAACTGAAACTATTAATTACCGATAGTAGCAAAAAAATAGTAAGAAACAACCAACACCAACGCCTTGTAGGGGACTTTGTCTATTGACGCAAGCGGTGAGTTAATTTAGCCTTCTAATAAATGTTTATTTTATTAATTGACTTATTAAAAAAATTTGTGTAATCATGACAAACAATAAAAATTCAGTATTGAAATCAAAAACCATGACAATTTTCAAGAAAATGGGGTGTGCGTGGAACTTATACGTAACTAGCATAATTTTCGCACTTTCAACCCCTCTCTTGTCATCCGCTCAAGGCATTTCAAGCGCAGTATCTTCATGGCCTAGTAAGCCCATTCGCTGGATCATCCCTTATACCCCAGGCGGCATTACGGATAGTGCTACGCGTATGGTCTTACAAAAAGTACAAAGCGATACCGGATGGAACTTTATCATCGACAACAAACCCGGGGCTAACTCGATATTAGGCGCTGATTTAGCGGCTAGAGCTGCCCCAGATGGCTACACATTCCTTACTGTCATAGGTGCACATGCTGCAAACGCAACACTCTATGCGGGACGACTACCCTACGATCCAGTTAAGAGTTTTACTCCAATTTCCCTAGCGGGAATTACACCTTTGCTCATGACTGCTAACGTAAATCTTCCAGCCAAGAATGTAAGGGAGTTGATTTCTTTTGCTAAAGCAAATCCTAATAAAATTTCCTTTGGATCCTCGGGCGTCGGCTCTGCTTCCCAATTAACCTTCGAGTTGCTCAAACAAGTCGGAGGATTTGAAGCAACTCATGTTCCTTACAAAGGAACAACTCCCGCCCTGGCAGATCTGATGGGTGGAAATATTCAAATCATGACCGATACCCCAAGCGCATTGATGCCCTTTGTGAAAAGTGGAAAAATAAAGGCAATGGCCGTTTTCTCTCAGAAAAAAATCAAAGGCCTTGAAGATATTCCAACAATTCAAGAGGCCGGCGGACCACCCATAGAGGGATCGACTTGGGTCTTATTTCTTGGACCAAATGGAGTACCTAAAGAAATTGTAAGTCGCTTATCTAATGAGATATCCAAAGCAATTCGGTCTAATGAGATTACACAACGCTTTGAAGAGTTAGCTATTGAGCCAATTGGTAACTCCCCCACCGATGCAGGAAAATTTTTGGATGAAGAGATCTTGAAGTGGTCAAAAGTTATTAATGCAGCTGGTGTCAAGGCCGAGTAATTGTGTTAGTTTTCAGGTTCTTGACACCCAGTAACTTATGGTGAAACTCATTTAAGCTTTACCGTCTCTTTTGGAAAAAATAACCCATCCCTGCATTGAAGTCGCGACTTCATTATTTTGATTCAAGCACTCCCAAAACATTTTGACAAGCCCAAGATGGGGTTTACTATTCATGATTCGAGTCTCAACTATAGTGCTACGAACTCTCAGACAATCTCCTGGTTTAACCGGTTTATTCCATTTCACAAAATCCAGCCCCGGCGAACCTTGGCTTGAAGAATCTAATAAGTAATCATCACAAATCATGCGCATCATTAGTGCGCATGTTTGCCAACCACTTGCTACAAGTCCCTTAAAAATTGTTTGTTTTGCAGCCTCTTTATCAACGTGAAAAGACTGAGGGTCATATTCTTTTGCAAAAGCCATAATATCGTCTTCAGATACCACTCTTGCACCAAACTCTCTAACTTGTCCAACAATAAAATCTTCCCAGCAGTATTTAAATGTCGAGCTCACAATGAGATTCCTTTTTATTTATTAGAAATATTAAACTACTTTTTCACAAACATGAATAATAGAGCAACTGTAAACTTTAATCTTTAGGTAAAAAATTAAATTAATTAAGAGTTTAATTATTCTCTCGGGTTTTACCTAATCATCAAATATTGGATTATCCTCAAAACACGCAAAACAGCAAAGCATAAATGAGGCAGTTCTTCTGTTGTCTATGGGCACTAGCTAATAATTTTAAAAAAATGATCACTCTCACTCAATCAAAGGATTAATTATGAGCGTAAAGAAATTATTTGATTTAAACGGTAAAAATGCTATCGTAACAGGAGGATCAAGAGGTCTCGGACTTCAGATTGCTGAGGCACTTGGGGAGATGGGAGCTAACATTTTTTTAGTTGCCAGAAAAAAAATAGAGCTCGATCAAGCCCGAAAACACTTAACTGACAAGGGTATTCAAGCTTTCGCATTCGACGCTGATCTTCAACAAGATCAAGCTGTGAAGGATGTTGTACAAAGTGCGCTTGAACAGTTTAAATCAATTGATATCCTAGTCAATAACGCAGGTGCAACTTGGGGTGCGCCCGCTGAGGACTATCCAAGAGAGGCGTGGTACAAGCTCATGAATTTAAATATTAATGCTATATTCTTTATGAGCCAAGAGGTTGCTAAAAGATCAATGATTCAGCAAAAATACGGGAAGATAATTAATATTGCTTCAGTTGCTGGACTTCGTGGTAACAATCCTATGATGCAAACTATTGGATACAACACCTCCAAAGGCGCAGCTGTTAATCACACTCGAGCGTTAGCCGCAGAATGGGGCAAATACAACATCAATGTCAATGCGATTTGTCCAGGTTTTTTTCCATCAAAAATGACTGATGGTTTACTAAGCACTATGCGTGAAACTGTTATCAGCAAAACTCCTCTTGCTCGGCTCGGCGGTGAGGAAGATCTTAAAGGTACTGCAGTATTTTTAGCTAGTGAGGCATCTAGGCATATAACTGGTCAGTACATAGCAGTCGATGGAGGATCATCGATTTGTTAAATTAAAATAACTAGAAGAATTTCAGACTACCTAGTTCATCATGAATTAACAAATCATCTTTCATAGTTAGCTCACTTGTTGGCTTAAAATGAGTAACCTTGAATCTAAAAAATTCTCCCCATTTGTACTACCTTTAAATAGCGAGGAGTTGATAGAAAATTGCTTCATATCAATTTCTCTCTGCATGAGGGTGTGACTCTTTGTTGTCAAATCCTGCGCGAAGAGTAGAGAAATTAAGAGATTTACGGTAGATGCTTGCACCGGTTAATTAATTAAATCTGAAATAACTAATTTGATGCTGTGGATACTATCTTAAATACACACCCCAGGTTTTTCACTATAAATCAAAAATTCACAAACTAATTTTAAGGAAAATATGAAACGCATATTCTTATTGATTGTTTTAGCACTAATTAGTAACACCTCTTTTGCCCAACTTACAGTGATGATGTCTGGAGGTTTTAC
>Ga0007882_10000339_pt1 | contig 27429 bp, 38 predicted proteins | sample CryBogCBH12Aug01_FD_71195 | JGI IMG/M metagenome (GOLD analysis project Ga0007882, IMG submission 71195) | Freshwater microbial communities from Crystal Bog, Wisconsin, USA - CBH12Aug09.1 | ecosystem: Environmental > Aquatic > Freshwater > Lake | place: Crystal Bog, Wisconsin, USA | collected... | reverse complement strand
CCGCTGCGTTTGATGTCCGCGCACGATTCCAGCACGGGCAAAACGCGGTCTTTCCATCTGTCCTCTGCTTTTTGGTCATCTTCCCAATTCAGTTGCAAAAGACCGCTGCCAAACGCCGCCCAATATGCCGCGACCACTTCTCCCGCCGTCGAGCCGCCAACCTGCACCGGCTTAATCAAAGTGCCAATGCGCGTGTCTGCATCCGCCATTGCCCTAATCGGCTCGACTATCTGCGGCGTAAAATCTGGGTCAAACGATGTCTTGCCGCCGTTCACTTTCAAGCCCCGCGCCCATTCGATGATGTCCGATGGCTTGGCGTCGGGGTAGGCTGTGGAAAAGATATTCATTTTCCAACCTCCTGAAACTTCGACTTCGCGTTCGTCCTAACCTTTTCCGTAAAGTTATGCAGTATCTTCCCGCACTCCACAGCCGACAGACCCGCCAAGACCGGCGGCAACTCATTCTCCCCGCGCTGCAACTCCGCATCCACAAACCCGCAAGCTTTCGCCGCCTGCCTCTGCGCGTCCGCTGTTGGCATTACGCTCTTTTCATCCACTTGACGTTTGATAGCCTCACGCTTCGCTTTCTCGCTTTCAAGAACTTCCTTCCACGAAGCGAATCCTTCCGGCAAATCTGAACCTTTCGCCAGCATATTGAACAGAAACGGTATCAGCAGCGCGGAGTCTATCCGGCTTCCGCTGATGAACGCCTTGCTTCCTTTCCGCTTTGCCGCCTTAATCAGCGATTCAGGCACGCCAATCCTGGCCGCTGCCTCTGCCATCGTTTCAAATATTGGGAATATGCGCCCTTGCGCGAATCCCCGCTCACCTTGCCTTTTTTCTTGGGTTTTAATAGTTTTTTGAGTCATAGAAACTGTTCGGAGTGTTTAAAAACCTTGCTTTCAATGGTTTAGCAATAGATTCCTTAATTGTTTTTGAGCGCCCTTCACTTCAACCCCGCAATCTGGCTGGTTTGGTGGTGGTTCATGGTGTTATCGCGTTGAATAGTCCTGCGTTCTGATTTGAACGCAGATGTTTTTATCCCTGATAAGTCGTGACGCTATACGCATGTCAACAGCCTTTAGCCCGTCCATGTCTTTGTTGCTTGTAATGAGCGTCCACTTGTCGACGCGGCAACCAAGTAGCGTGTTTAATTCCTCGGCAGCAAAGCCGGACGGGTCGCGCTCTGCTCCGATGTCGTCTAGGAACAACGCTGGCCAACGCTTCAACTCTTGGCGCATTTCAAACGCATCGCCGCTGCGTAGCTGTTGGATGAAGTCCGGCCAAAAGATGATCCTGGGGAAGTAGTCAAACTTTGACCAATCGGATTTCTCTTTGGCATAGTTCCAAAGCCGTTTTGCAATGTGCGTCTTTCCCGTGCCGCTTGCGCCAATCAGGGACAACCAGCGCGGCGACTGTTTGGACTTGAACGCAGAGGCCCATCCCTGCGCCGCAGTAGCCGCTTTAACGAGTTCTGCGTCGTTGAACGTCTTGAACCCAAGCCAATCAGAGAACTTTGCGTTTAAGGGCATCTGTTGAGACGGCGTCGTTGTAAGTTCCAGCGTTGCGGTTCGGACTAGCGTTGCGGTGGTTTGCATGGTTATTCGGGTTAAAGTTTCTGGCGCGGTCGAGTGTTTCAGTCCAATTTGATAAGAGCTTTGATAGAGATTGCGGAAAGAATGAGTCAGGCTTTGCTTTGAATTGCTCCAATTCAGTCAGTTCTTCTAACGGTGATTTCCTTCTTGATATTTCAGATAAAGCAGTCTGCTCGCTGTAAGTCCATTGCTGACCGTCTTTGCGCTGGAACATTTTTGAAAGTCGGCTTTCTAGTGTGGAAAATAGTTTTAACGCTACGTCTTCGCCTTCGACTCCGACTACGCCTCCGACTCCGACTGTGATTAGCGTTTGCTTAACATCTGCTTTACATTTGATAAGCAATTCATTTGTATTGGGTTGCGGGAATTTTGACTTTGCGCGGGTTTGTTGGCAGAATTTCTTGATTTCAAGATACTTTCCACCGCCGTAAATCAACACCAATCCAGCCGCTTCACATTCGCTTAGCATTTGCTTTACATCTGAATCACTGACCTGATTAAGTCGCAATTGGTAGCAATTCACGCGGATTATTGTTTCGCTTGCCCAATAGCGGCCATAATCGTCTGCAACCTGCATTAGGCGACGATAAAACAACTCTGTGAGTGGTTTTAATGAGTTGATCGGCTCGCTTGTTAGCAAGCCTTCGCGGAGTATTCTAGTCGGCATACTGCTTCACTCTTTCTGAAATATGCTTGTCGCACGCTGTGAAGACAGCCGCAGAAGTGCGGAGAATGTCCGAACATCGGACGCGCCGACAAGGCAAAGTTTAGTGTTACCATCTTCACACATAAGATATAAAGTTAATTCGATGATTTGTATTGTGACCAATTCGGACTTTTGCTGACATTTAGCGACCAATTCAACCAATAGCGGTCAATTCAGCCTGCAATGGATGGCGTGAACCGGGATGCCGCCGGATGCGGGGTTGTGATGGACATGGCCGCTGGAATAGTCGCGGTAAGTCCTGGCTTCGAGTTTGTGGCAACGGTCGCAAATCAATTCGTTGTGGATGAAGCGGCGGGTTGCATTTCCGCAAGCGCATTTGCCTTTGATCGCGCCGGAACGACGGAGCAATAGCAATGCGCGGGAGTAGGCGGGGCGGTCTTTGTAGCTTGGCAGGTCGTAAATCTTTTTCATGGTCATTTCCTCGGCGTGTTGGTGGTCATGTTAGTCCTTTGCAAAAAGTTTTTTGGCGAAAAGAACGCGGCAGATTTTCTTGTCTGCGGCTCTGGCGGTGATTGATTTACCTTCAAATACAGCCGACATGAAAAACTCGCTGCGACCTTTGAGTTGAACTATTTGGACAGGCTCATTATCGCAGGACAGCTTCTTCAAAATCGCGTCGTCAAGCGCATCGCTGGAGGCGGGGTCGGTGGTGGGGTCATCCATATCGCACTCAAGGTGTTTCTCGCCTTCGCCGTCTAGCAAAGACCAGCCTTGACGGTATGGATATTCTTCTTCCGTCCAAGGCGTCCAGCCCATAATGCGCCAGACGGATTCGCGCAATTCTGTCAGTTCGTTGTTAGTCATATCATTCCTTCATCGCCTCGGAGTAGGATGCGAGGGCTTTATTGTAACGGTTATATGTTGTAACTTCTATGGCTAGTTTACCCGCCACCCGCTTCCACTTCTCGGCTCTGGCAGTCTCGGCGGCTAGGCGGCGTTCAAGGTCGTCAATCTTTACAAGCAATCTACAAACTCGACAATGCCCGTCAGGCGCAATTGCCTGTGGAAGGTCTGGCTCGTGTGGATGGTATGGCGACGCAAAGTTGCAATTCTCCGGCGTAGGTGTCTGGTTTGGGGTGGTCATGTTAAGCGGCGAGGTTTGCTCCAACAAAAGCTGCATCAAGTATTGGAATTAGTTGCTCTGTTGAGATTATAGATACAGGAATCGGTTTAGTTGCATTGTGTTCCTTTGCAAATGAACGCAGGTGTGATTTAACAGATTTGCCATTGTTGGTTGTCATGCGTCCGTCTGGATGGATAAACAAGACTTGTTTGATTTTCATTTCTTCTCCTTCTTGTTGGTTGTGGGGCGTTTGTTTGGAAGTTCGGGCAAAGGATGCCAATGAGTTGCTGGTTGCGAGCCTTTGCCGTCTGGTTCAGTTGGAAATCCGTAATGAGCGTTTCCGCCATCGTCTATCCAAAAAGTGACTATTCGGTGATGATAAACACCCTTATAAATAGCAATAACTCGCTGTGATTCCATCGGTTGTGATGTGCGGCAATCATGCCATCCAACTGCTTTTCCTGTGATTGTTTTCATTTCTTTATTTGGTCGAGGGTTAGGGAGTTGAGGTGGCGTTGCTCATTAAATGCAATGCAGCATGGGCAACTTTTTCTAAAGAATGTTTTGTGTATAAAGCGTTTCCATATAGGCCACGAGTTAACTATGTCTTGATGCTGCGCGATAGCTAATGCGCGTTCAAACCAAGGCGGAGGTATTGTTTTCATTGTTGTCCTTTCCGTAGGTTGGCGTTAATCCGCATTGCTTCTCCAACTGTTTGAATTTTGTTTCCACGCTTCAATCTGTTCCCTCAACCTCTTAATCTCCTCGTCCTTCAGGTGGCGGGTGAGGATTTTAGTCACTTGTCCAATAGACAAGCTATAACCTTGTCCGCCATGAGCAATGCCGATTGAAACGGCTCTGGCTGATGCTTTGTGTATCTCCTCCGCAATCGCGGGAATGTTGGGGGTCATAAATGGTTATGGTTAAACTCCGCACATACCTTCGCACTCGTTGTTGAACATATTGATCTGCCCGCGTTCTTCCTCGGTTGAGAAATCCACGGTGTCTAATGGCTTGCAGGATTTGTGCAGCCAGAGAGTTGAATTGATATTGTCCGTCTTTGCTTTCGCTCCGGCAACCGCCCGCTCAAAGGCGACCGCATCAAACTTTTTAAGCCTTGACCATTCTGCGTCAGAATGAAAAGGACAATAAACGCAAGCACTTCTTGGGGGTTTCTGGTAGCCATTCTTTTCCATCCAGCGCAAGCAGTCATGCCGTTTCATTCCTAAATCAACCAGCGGCCAGCGATTGACCGCCCACCTATCTCTGCTATCCTTCATGCGCTGAATCTCATCCAACGAAATGCCAATCCATGAAATGATTCCCACCTTCTTTTGGCCTCGTTTAATCTTTCCAAGTTCGCGCTGTTTTTTGATGATTGGCTTTATTTTGAAATCTGCCGTGCAACCGCGCTGGCGAACCATTCCAACACCTGCCTTTTGTGAGAATGTATGAAACGGCAGATTGGTTCTCGTGTATGCCCTTCCGTCTTTTGTGACTCGCATCCTCAAAACATCATCGCTCAATTTTCCGTTTGTCACGTGATAGACTGGGAACGGTAATTCTTTTTCGAGCCAATCCAACCACCTATAAACCTCGTCTGGTTCATCCTGTGTATCCGCAAAAATCGCCGCAGTAGGCATTGGTGTAATCTCGCCCTTTGCGGCCATTAAAGCCATGCAGGACGATTGGACGCCCGCACCCAAGCTGATAATGTGAATAGGTTTGCTCATAAATTTACTTGGTTGATCTGTTTCCAAGCGGCGTGTGTAGCCGCTTTAATTTCGGTTTCGGTTAGTTGTATCTCGATTGCGCCGATGGTTGCGGCGATAAACTCAAGCTCGTCCGGCACATCCGGCGTCTCTGGCGCACCGTAGCTGTTGCGACTGCCGCGCTCGCCCTCGATTAAGGCAAACTCGCAGTCAACCTTGATTGCTACGCCCTCGCGCTCGATGGTGTGGGGGATGGTCATTTGGATAACGCGGCAATGGCTTCATCAACACTCGAAACAACTTTGACTTTTCCTTTCCATTCATTGATGAAAATGGCTTCGTCTGCGGTTAATCCCTGCGCTGATTTAGGTTTGTTGCCGTCTTTTATTTCTAGCAAGTGGTTTCGCCCGAATATTCCGACAACTAAATCAGGGAAACCTTGCCCAATCATCGAAGTAATGCGGACACTTGCGCCAACGGCTCGCAATGCCTCGACGATTTCCGTCTGGTTGTCGTCTGTTCGTGCGGCGCGTCTCATAGGATTTGCACTTGCGCGAGTTGGCGGGCGGTGAGGCGCATTAGTGAATGTCGCAGTTGGCGACGGTTGCGCGGTCAACGAACCGCTTTGGCAGCGGGACGCAGCCGCGATGCTTTTGGTTTGGTAGCCCGCCGTTTAGATCAATCAGCTTGTCCATCGCAGCGTCCAGCTTGGCAAGGAACGCAGTAACAGCTTCGTGAATCTTCGACATGATTTCCTCGTCGCGTTCAACCACCAACAGCAGCGGCGGGAAGTTGCGGCGATAAGACATGAAATGCCAACGCTTAAAGCCGCTGACATAAAGTGAGCCGTGAACCTGCAAAACGTATTCATCTGGCAGTTCGCCAGCGTCCAGATACTTCAAGTGAGTAACCAAGTGCGGACACTTAAGCTCCAAGCCCTCGCAATCGTTCACAATGCCGTCAGGCGAAGCCCCAACGAGCGGGTTGTCAGATTCTATGAATGCCGCCGTCGTGACGTTGTAGCCAGTCGTAAGCGCGAAGAATGGCCGCGCCTCGGTTTCGAGTAGCTGCCCCTGCTCCATATCCCATACTCCTTGCACTTGCGGCAACGCCCCGCCAATCCATTGCTCGGCAAGAATCTGCATCATGTAGGTGTGCGGCATTTCGCCCGTGCGCGGCTTGAATGCTGGCGTCAGAATGTTTTTCATGCCGCTTGCCGTAACCTTGCCGGAGCGGATTGTCTGCCACTCCAAAGAGCCTTGCTCAATGTCTTTGATGATTTTCACCGCCCCTGCCTTTCCTTTTTGGCGAGCAATGAATCAAGCGTGTCATACTTGCTCGCCGGAATGGTTGCAAACGTCTTGCCGCCAGCGTATTTCAGGAAGTCAATGACATTGGAGTTGGTTTCGTGGCAACGCCGCTCAAGTTCGTCGGCTTGGTCTTGCGTCACGAATGCGTTGATGTCGCCCGCAAGCGTGGCGTCTCCATCCTCGTCTTGAAGAACATCCTGGCTTACGACGATGTTGAGGCATTGAAGCAGTGCGTTGCGCTTGGCGGTGGTTGACGCTTTGCAGTCGGCTTGCGTGTCGCTGTCGGCCTTGCCGCCAACGCGAACGCCGTAGGATGATTTCTTGGAATGACCTGCGGAGTGCATCAGATCGCAAGTGCAAACCACCTTGTTAGGGAATGTGGTGTTATCCTGTGAGAATGAGACGCAGAAACCGTTGTCGCGTAGAGGGCCTGAAACCTTTTGCCAAACGTGTTCAAAGCGGGCGTATTTGCCTCGATTAGGAATGACTGACTCGGCAACGATGGTTGGCAACTCGGATTGCAGCTTGACGAAAGCGGCGTTGAAAAGGCGGGCGGCGTCCATTGCTAGTAGTTGCTGCATGACGGCTAGGCTCTTTTCGTCAATCTCGCCGGATGTGGCAGCGCGAAAGGCTTGCTCGATGGTGATTCCGCCCGCTTGTGGCGGGGCGATTTCCTGCTTGGAAATGACTGTTAGTTCTTGGTTCATAAATTTGTTAAATTCGCCGCTTTCTCTGTGATCTTAATTTGCAACATGGCGCGGGCGTCTGGCGTTAGTGCGTAGTCGTGTTCAACGTCGTCGAATAACTGCGCGATTTCGCGGGCGTTGTCGGCTTCATTTAGTCGGCGCAGATATTCTAGGATGTTGGTCACGGCTGTTTCAGTTGTTCATCTTGCAGAACCTTCCGCGCGTTTTTCCACTCGCCATCGGCTGCAAGCCACACGGCCAACAGCTTTTGCGATTCGTCCACAGACGCCTTGTATTTCTTCCACGCGGCAATTTCTGCGTCCTCTAGCTCGTTGACTTCGATTTGTGTCATAGGTCAAAACGGGACATCCGAATTATCAGTTTCTGTTTTAACTGCGGATTTTAGTGCTGACAATCCAGCCTGGACGGCTTCGGGATTCATCGGCTTGTTAGTGTTCGGCTTTGTCTGGCCGGGCTTCCAAGTGTCAAGCCAGACGCAATGGGTGTCGCCGCGTTCGCCAACCTTGAAGCGTTCGGATACGCCGAGGTTGACGTAGCCTTTTTCGTTGACGTTGGCTTGCAGGAAGGCAACGAATGATTCAACGTGAAAGCCGAGTTTCAGGATGGACTTGCCGCCGGCGAATGTGACGGCTTTGGCTGAACTGCGCGGGACGTATTGTTTTTGCTCTTTTTCCATAGGTTAGGCGGTTAAACGGTAAAACGACTTCTTGCAATCGCCGGAATTGACGATGCGGTTTTGGATGTTGTGACCGGCGCGGCGCAAGTCACTGACCCGTGAATGAATAGCCATTGCGCCACTAGCCCGCCACAGCACCGGCATAGATACCCACTTGCCAGCGGATTTGCGGAGACGTTTCAGGACTGATTTGTTTTGAGGTGTTTTCATAAATCAAAGAAGATTCGGCTCTGGATTAAGGCAGTGCGGCGAAAACCAAATGCGCTCGCGCGATGAATTTTCGGCGTTACCCGCTGCGCTTGCGTAGCCGCCAGAAGCCTTCCATTGTATGCAATCCCAATCAGGCGGCATTTGGTGTTCGCCTTCGTAACCGCACAAGGCAACCCGCATTAGTGGATTTTTACCAGCCTCAATAGCCCATTCGCGGACTGGCGCGGAGATTCCACGCGACATATCACCATAGACATCATCGTGCGAATCGCCAGCGTCGTAGGGTGGGTCTAAAAGGACGGCGGTTAATCCTTGCCCATAAGTTGACGCTTTGGTGCAGACTCTTTCCCAAGAGCCGCAGACGACTTTGGTATGGCGCAGGCGGGATGAAAGTTGGTTAAACCAAGCAATTAGGTTTTCAGTTTGGCGCGATTGCTTGTCGTCGCCAGATTCGATTTGAACACCGCCCCCGCCTGCTCGCAGGCGGGGGACTTGGATTGCTACACTTTGCGCGCCACCCCTTGACCGCCCTTCAGGTGAGGCACTTGGCGCGCTTGAAATATCTTCAATGGTCATGGCGTTTCCTTTACCGCCCGTCAGGTGAGGCACTTGGCGCGCCACCCCTTGACCGCCCGTCAGGTGAGGCACTTGGCGCGCCACCCCTTTACCGCCCGTCAGGTGAGGCAACGCCTCTTGGTTTTTCGGGCGGCAGAAGTTATCGCCGATCCAGCAAGACAATCCCCAAATCCAATAACCAGCAATCCGCGAATCATAGAAATCAGGCTCGTTTTTCATGCGCTCCCTAAATTCAGCGCGGCCATGCAGCCAACGATGCCGCGCGTGTAAGTCCGCTTCATTCACCGGCCAATCACAAAACCCTGCCGTTTCTTCTGGCGCAAGTTTTACCGCCCGCCATGCGTTCGCAACGTAGCAATCCAAGTCGTTCACAATCTCATTTCCGGCAGCGTGCGGACGGCGAAGAAGCACTGCACCGGAACCAAAGAACGGCTCGACATAGTTCGGGGTGTTCCCAAGTCGCGGCCAAATCAAATCAGCAGCGCGCGACTTACCGCCAAACCACGGGAATGGAGCTTTCAAAATCATATTATCCTAAAACGAGATAACCCACCACGCCCAAGAGCAGCGACCATAGGCAAATGGCGACGGTTGCGAGTCGTTCCTCACGGCGTAATGCCGCCATGTAAGGGCTGTCGATGTTGTTTTCGATTAGCGGGTGCATAGGTTTTGGTAGCGTTGGACGTATTGGGATTGCTCGCGGGTAAGTTTGTTGCCGTTGAGTTTTGCGGGTGAGTGCCAAGCTATCGCCACTTGGCGCGGCGTTAGTTGGTCTAGCCGCTTGCCCGTTCGTGATTCGATAATGGCGATTGCTACTGCGCGGGCGGTGATCGGATTAGTTGCAGCCGACAGCGGAAGCGACGTAGCAGCCCGCCAAACAGATGGCAAACATTGCATCTCACCCACTTCCCCTGCGCGGCCTTTGGCTTGCGAGTTTCCGCCTGATTCAAGCTGCGCTAGGGCGGAAAGGAGTTTTGAAGTAGAGGCTTGATAGGGCTGACCTTCTGTGGCTGGCCTAGCCAATGTCGGAGTTTTACCGATTCGATTTGAGCTTGCTTCAAATTGACCCGCGCCACCTAGCGCGGTTGCGGCGAGAACAAACAACGCCGCTAAAGTTGCCGCCGGTTTCCATCCAGGCGGGCGATTCATACCCTTGCGCGGCGCATACGGATTAGCCCGCTTTTGACGCCGAGCCTTCGCAATCCAACCGCGTCCAAGTCCGCTGGTTGGCGAGTAATCCGCTGCGGTGCGGTTAGGGTGCGATTTCATGGTTAGTTGTTGGCGAGTGCGCGACCCCATGCAGTCTGATTCAAAGCCTTGATAAAGCGGACAGAGCGGCGATGTGCCTTGCGACTGCCGACGCTTGACTGTTCAGCGAAGGTGTGTCCTTTGGTGCGGACGCCCGCGCCTTTGGGACACAAACGGCGATAAGAGCCAGTCCCTTCCGGCACGATGCCAAACATCTTGAATGCTGTAACTTTGGCGGCTTGAACGCGGCTAATAAACCGCTTCATGTTTCCCGCAATGGCAATCATGCCAATGCGGACTTTGTTTTGTTTAGATGCTGATGTGTTCATAAATCAATTCCTGTCCATCCAATCGCTCAACCATGCCCGCGTCGTCTTGTTGTATCTTCCAACCTTGAAGCTCTTTAGCCTCCGCGTCTCATGCACTGTCGGCTTCATCATCTTCAATATGAAGCCAACCGAGCAGCCCGCGATTTCGGCGGATTGCGCGGGCGTGAGCGTCTCGCAGTTTGTTTCGGTGGTTGGCATGGTTAAGCCTTATAGGGTTTGCCATTAACAGATTTCAACGCGGGCGCATCGAGCTTCGCAGAGCCAGACACGTCGAGGGAGCCGCCGACTTCCTTCAACGCGGGCGCATCGAGCTTCGCAGAGCCATACACGTCGAGGTAGCCGCCGACTTTCACCAGCGCATCGAGCTTCGCAGAGCCATACACGTCGAGGTAGCCGCCGACTTCCTTCAACGCGGGCGCATCGAGCTTCGCAGAGCCATACACGGCGAGGGAGCCGCCGACTTCCTTCAACGCGGGCGCATCGAGCTTCGCAGAGCCATACACGTCGAGGTAGCCTTCAAAAACTTCTGGAAGTTCAACGGGAACATTTTGTGCAATCGCGTTGTTCCAAACATCAGAAAACAGCTTGGTGCAGAAGTCGCCCGGTTTAATTCCGTTTTTAAGCGCATTGCGAACGCGGCTTGCTTCGCTGACGAATTTCCGCACAAGCTGCGGCGGGCATTCTCCATAATTGCGAATCAGTGACGACGCCTTTTCGGATAAGTCGCAATCAGATAGAAGCACGTCCAATTTTGCCTCAAACTCAAATACCAGAGTCGGGCGGTTCGGCTCGTTATCGCGCCAGCCAGCGGTTTTAATCATGCCGCTGTGACTGTTGGTGGAGTCGTGGTAGGTTTCGGGTAGCTGGCCGATTTGACGGCCAATTGATGAGTAGAAGTCACACATAAGATTTAGTTTTTGATTTCAGCACTGATTGAGAAAACACCAGAAGCGATTAGCCATAAAATCCCGCCGTGGCTGTCGTGTAAGTTGAAAGTAATAGCCGAGCAACCAACGCAAATTACTGAAACTATTAAGGTAAGTTTTTTCATGCTTTGATTTCCTTCTGGTAAGCCATTAGGGATTTACGGACTAATCCAAGTTGAGAAACCACTTCCGCAATCGTAACCACGTCGCAAGAATGGCCGTTCATGCAGTCCAAGATTGCGTCTAGGTTGTCGCGGCCAGTTAGAACTTCCTCCCATGTGGCGCGCTCGGAGGCGGATAAATCGGCAGACGGCTTATTTTCGCGCTGGTCTGGCGGTGTGAATGTCGCCGCCGATTCCTGCACCTTGCCAAGATCAACGCCTTTCAAAGCCGGTTCGGGCGCGTAAGACTGGACGCGCGGCGTTTCCCCGGTAGGCTCAACGTCAACAACAGCGGCCTCGCGTATCTTGCGGGCGGTGGGCTTGCTGCCAGCTTTCTTTAGCACAGCCTCGCGGCGGTCTTCGGGAACGCGGGCTAGTTCACGGGCGGTTGCTTCGTTTTTGATTTCCGCAATTGCGGAAACAGATTTAGCTGCGGCAGCGGAGTTAATCAGTTGATAGGCGTAGGTTTTCTTAAATCCCCACTTGGTTTCGCAGTATTCAGCAAAGCTTCCGAATCCGCGCTGTTTGTAAAGCTGTGTTTCCATGATTTCAGCAAGCGCACTTCCCACCTGAAGAAACGTCTCTTTGCCGCGAGCTATTGCTTCCTCAAGCTCGTCCATGCGGTTGATAACAGATGTTGTCATACAATTGCCTTTCCTTGGCGGGTCAGACAGATTTCGATAATCCTCGCCTGTGAGTAGCGGGTCTTTTTTGAGATGGCTTTCAGCATCGAAACCACGGAGGGTTTGAGCCGGAAAGAGGTGGGAGCGATTTTGTTTTTCTTGGCTGGTCTGCCTACTGTGCATTTCATTGCTGACGAATGTAGCGAGTTCGCGCTACATTGCAACAAAAAAGTAGCGACAATGCGCTACACAAATTAAAAACGCCTTGTGTTTACAAGAGAAATGCTAAATAAATAACTTGCTATTTATTTAAAACAGGGGCTATGCTTTAGTATGAAAAATACTCTACCAAAGAGTTTCAGGTTGAGCAGGGAGGCCGCAGACGCGATGAAGGCTTGCGCTGATAGGGCAGGGTTGTCCGACACGGAAGTTGTCGAAATCTGTATTGCCAAATACGCAATGGAGCTTGGCGTTGAAGTTGAGCGGGCAAAGGCAATGCTTCTGGCGATCATCACAAAGGGCAAGCGCGGCGGCAGCGACAAGTGATAGTGTTGCGGCATTTTTGGTTAAATGCTTCTGGTTCTTCATGGGTTGATTCGGTCAGTCTTGGCGCGAACCTGCTTAGAATGCCAGCTCTCCCTGTCTGTTTAAAGCTAAATCCAAAATTCAGTGGGCGGTTTGCCATAAAAAATACTTGGGCTTGGCTAGGTCTTGGCGCGTGAGAATAGCCAATGCCTGTATAGCTGTTGCATGGGCTTGCAACCCATGACGGCCACACAAGCCGAAAACTGCTAAACCCATTGGCAGCACGGTAAAACCTTAACAAATCCACAGTTTGCCAGATTCGGTCATTGTGCTTGGTTTTGCTCCAATCTTCGCCATTGTGCATACATCGGAACATCGTGGGCTTGACTCTACCACATAGGTGTGGCATATTATCGGCGTGAGAAACGAATGCAAACAATGCGGGCATAAATGGAAGGCAAAGATTAAAACCAAGCCGAAGTCTTGCCCGCGGTGCAAGCGGTATAATTGGGATGATGTGAAGCGTCTTTATGGGATTAAAACAAAAATATGAATAGAAAATGCGCCCTCTATCGGTTTTTTGACTTGCAGCGCAATCTAGTTTATGTCGGTATTTCTTATTCCCCAATCCAGCGGCTAGATACAACCAGGGGGAGATGCTGAAAATACTTGGAACCAGCATTAATAGCATTTATCGCCACATCTTTGCAGAAAACGCAAAACATAAAATAAAATATTATGGCAGGTTTAATAAAAAGTTTCTGCCCGAAGATGTTATTGAAGTCATAAAATCAATTCAAAATGATACATCGCCCGATTGCCCCGCGTAGGCTTATTCGCACTGGCCGCAAGGATTGCTGGTATGTAAAAGTTCCAATGGACTTGCAATCCAGCAAGGATTCCCGCACGCGGTATTTTGCTGACAAGAAAACCGCAATTCTGTTTGCAAAATCTTTGTCTGATGCAAGGAATACTCACGGGGCTGCATTCCTAAAGTTGCCTCCGCCTGAACAGTCTGAACTACTACGATTGCTGCACGACCATGGCATTGATTGGCTAATTTCGGCTTGCCGCGAAAGGGCGGTTCGAAACCCTGAAAGCGAGCTGGCATTTTCGGTGGTCAGCAAACAATACCTTTCCGCCAAAGACGAGGCGGGCAAATTCGCGCCAGTCACATACCAGTCCATCAAATCCCATTTTAAGGCGTTCAGCGCGTTCATCGGCACGAAGCCATTCTTTAAGATTGATTCCAGCGACATTGATCGCTTCATCAAGACTGCCAATCTACAAGATGGCACGGAAACTAGCCAGCGGACAAAGCTAGGCAGACTCCGCGCATTGTCCGGGCTGTGGAATTGGGCGGTTCGGAAAGAGATTGTGACGAAGAATCCTACCGTAGCCGTGGAATCGCCAGAAAACCCATTTACAGGCATCGGCAGACTATCCGTAAAGGATTGCGCCAAACTGCTAGAAACTTGCCAAGAGCATAACCCCCGATTGCTTTACGGCTATATCGGGCTGGTTTTATTCGGAGGATTTAGACCGAAAGAGGCTGCGCGCTGTGTCCCCTCTGATTTTGTGATTGATTCCAACAACAAAGACGAGCCGTTTGGCCGCATCGTCCTGGGCGGCGAGCGTTCAAAGTTAGGCAAGGCTCGCAATGTTCCGGTCAATCCAACTCTGGCAGCGTTTTTCAAAAGTGAATGTCTTGGAATTAAACGGCCAGCCGAAAAACTTCGGGCGGTTAAAAAGATTGCCAATGTTGTAGTGGGACACAATTATTTGAGGCATACGTTTTGCACAATGGCCGTTCCCATTTTTGGAGCAGAAATGACAGCGAAGATGGCTAATAATTCAACTGCGATGCTGAACGACCATTACGCCTCATGCAAGGTTACGGCGGATGAGGCGAAAGAGTTTTGGGCGTTGCGACCTAAAATTTTAGGCGATTATCCCCTAGAGACACTTAAACGAGAAAACACAGATAAAATAAACAAACCCAGATTCATGCGGCTGCAATTCTGTGACAGTCCTAAATAGATCATTGTTTTGTTTCTTCATAAATTGTTTGCGGGTCGCTTTCATTTGTCTTTTTTCTTGGCTTCCTTATATGCCTCAAAGGTTGCGTAATTGACGGTGTAGTTGCCGCCGCATTTATTGCATCGCATCTGCTTTTGAACCGTTCCCGCCGCAGTCACGCGGGTTTTGTTCAGCTTAACATTTTCAGACTCGCAGCGCGGGCAACTCCATTTAGTTTTACCAGCCATAACGCCAGCGTGGGTCTTGTGCGGCACAAGCGCAGCCAGACGCTTCCAAACCTTTTCCAGCAGTTCAACGTCGCGGGCGCAGTAGTTAGACATTTTGCGGAGCGACTTGGGGCAGCGGTTTAAAACAATAGCTTTCCACAATCCAAACCCGGTGTGCAGCTTCGCGCCGATGCCGAGATATTGCGCGATGTAATTCAGCTTATTGGAATTAAAATAGAACTTGCGCCTTGCCCATTGCAACGTGTCGGATGTCTTGTAGGCAGGGAAGGTGTTTATGCCGTGATAGGCACATCGCGTGAGAAACCAAGGCAAATCAAAGTTGTCTCCGTTGTGAGCAATCAGTTCATCAGCATCGTTGGCAATCTTAAGAAACCGTTGCAGCATCGTCTTGTCGTTTTGTTCTTTGTCCCATGTGATAACGTGCGCCTTCTTTTCGTGTTCCCATTTGTAGCCGATGCAGATTATAGAACGCTCTTTTAAAATGTTGTCGCAGTCGAGGTTGATTTTGTAACCAACTCGCCAAGACAGGCAGACGTTAGGCGATGTCTCGATGTCCCAGAATAGGCGTTTCATAATTTGCGTTTGGGTTTGTGCTTTATCCGTTCAAAGTGCGGCAAGTCGTCTAGCGTTTCGTCATACTCAAACGGCGCTTCAACGAACATCACGCCGCTTGATTCCATGTCCCACGCCAAGTCCGGCGCGGAGTTCAACGGCGGCGGGTTATTTTGATTCTTTGAGTCCATGTTTGGTTGCGGTTGAAACGCAATGGCCGTCTGCAAAAAGATGCTCAAACGAGTGCCAATCCCATGCGGCAGGGTCTTTGTCCTTTTCGCGTGATAGGAGCATGGTTAATTGTGATATTTTCTTTTTCACACGGGCTGCGGCTGCGTTTAGTTTCTTCGTGCGGGCGTCAAGTTTAGGAGGCATAAATTGTGCGGCGTGTGAGTGCGGCCTATTGGCGCACCGAGCGGGACTGACTTATTCGCGCGTATCATCCCGCTTTCTGGCAGACACCACGCCGCCGCCAGATTCGTAAATTGTTTAGCTTGTGCCGTCGCTGTTGTTGTATGGGATTTCGATAATTAACTTTTTGTCCGTCAGTGTTGCCGTTGCCGTGTTCCACGAGCCGTCAGAGTTTTCCGTTCGGACTTCGATGTTGGACAACGCTTCGCATAAGCCAATGATTTGGTTTGCATAGTCAGTCACCAACAAAATAGGCGTGCTGCCCTTTTTCTGGCGCGGTATTTTGATCTGCCCTAAATTGGCTTTTTCGTCGGCCATAAATCATTTCGCTAAAACCCGCATGGAGAGACGCGCGACGATGTTGCCCGCGTATGGGATAATCTTTGAATCCTCGCTGTAATATTGCCCAACGCCAGCGGGCAACGCGGAGGCGCGGATTTGCAGATTGTATGTCGTTGTGTTCGTGCCTATAACCGTATTGAATATGGTAGGCACAAAGATTTTCACGGCGGTTTTACCGGCTGGCATGATGAAGCTGGCAGCGGCACAAAGCGACGTAGGGAAGATGATTGGAACCCAATTAGGGTCGGATGCGCTGTAAGTCGCCGTTGTGTCCACGCAGTTGAAATAAGCCGTGTAGTTGTAACCAGTCGGAGAAATCCAAGATGAACCCGTCGCGCCTTTAGTGGTAAAAAAGTATTGCGCGCCAGATGTAAGCCCTGTTGCCGTGTAATATCCCGTCCCGTTCGTCGCCGCAGAGCCAGCCATTAAGTTGTTTCCTGTGATTCCGGTTGTAACCCCATCCCAAGTGCCGGACTGCCATACGCCGGTAAGTGCGTTCTGAATCATCAGCGTATAATCTTCGCGGCAAGGCAGCGTTTGAAACTGATTTGTTCCGGCAACATTCACTCCGCCAAAGTTAGCCAGCTTGCCCGTGCGCGTGTTTCCAAACGGCCATGCCACGCCGAAAATGGCCGCGTTGATTGATTGGATGTCGCCTAGCTGATAAACGCAGTTCACAAGGTTGCCCGCTGTGTCAACGACGCTGTTAGCCGTGTTTGGACTGCCTGGACTCACGTTGGAAATCACGTTGGCTTGATCTACAACGAAATAGTCATAAGTCATACGCACTGGCACGACGTTGGTGAACCGCTCACGGGGAGGGCCATTGGGCGGGATTTGGGATGACGTTGACGGCGAGGAAGCGGGATAAACACCTAGGAAATCAACGAAGCTATATGGTATCCAAGAATAATCATCCCAAGATTCCGGCACGATGTTGAAGGTTGCGCCGAATCGTCCGATGCCGCCGCCGATGCCTCTAGGCTGTTCGTAGCCGGTCAGGATTGCGTTTGGCTCTAGCGATAAGCCAGCGGTTGCGGCTGGCGCGTTCTTCGCCCAAGGACCGTCCGTCCCGAAGCCCGCCGCCGCGTCCAGAGATTGCTCACATTCTTGGTCTATCGCGTAAGCCTTTAGCTGGATTGGACATTGCGGCGGGAGCGGCCAACGGTAGCGCGGTTGCCCTCGAAACGTTGCCGTCTTGAAAAGGTTAGCCGATGTCGCGTAAGATATTTTGCGTGAGGTTGGCATAAATTAGGTGGCTTTAAGTTGAACAACCCAAGTGCCTGACTTGGCTTCCTGCAATACCGATAGAAGCTGATTAGACTGTTCAATCTTCGCTGCAATTTCTTTCATCTGCATTTCTGGCGTGTTGATGCCAGCCGCAGAAAGCCGGTTTTCCGCTTCCGTTGCGCGCTGTTGATCTTGAAACGCCATGCCGCCAGACAGCTTTTTATTGCCCGTCTTTTTGCCGTCCGCGCCAACTTCATCCGTAAATTCTGCGTTGCCCGCCATGATGTCCCATTTTTCCTGCTCGCGGGAACGCAAGACGGTTTGAGCGTCATCTGCAAACGGGTTGTTTCCGTTCATGTCAAACCGCCCGCCTTTCCCGTAATCCTTGTGAAGCTTTTCCGTAAATGAATGACCGGCCAAATCTTCAATCGTCGGATTGACGCGGTTGGCGTTGTTTGATGAGTCGTTTAATTCGTCTTGGGCTTTGTTGGCGTGCCTTTTTTTCTCCTTTAAATTGTCGTCGGCAGCGATGATTTCTTGCGTCAAACGCATCTCCTCATCTATGTCCGCTTTTTCCTGTTTGTATCTATCCTCCGTCACTCTCGCCTCATCCTCTGCGATTTGCTTATTAACGCGGTCTAGCTCCAAGCCAAGTTTGGCCTGTTCCACTTCATCGCCAGTCGCCTTAATTATCTTGTCGTAAATACCCTTTCGCTCCGCATGATCTTCCGCCAGTCGTTCCTCATTGTTCATTGAAGCCCGCTGCGCCTCGCGCAAAGTCTTTGCGTGTTCTTCCGCCAGCCTTTTAAGCTCAATTTCCTTTTCAAGTTCTTTTTTGGTTTCGCTGCCAAGTCCACGGCTGGCGAGTTCTTTTTGAACAGCATTTATTCCCTGAAAAGAATCCTGCGCCAGATGTCCCTTCATTTTTTCAACATCCTCTGGCGATAACTTTCCTGCGCCGCCCAAAAGCTCAATTTGCTTTTCCAGCCGCTCGCGCATCTTCTTCTTTGATTCCTCCATTTCCTTGCCGAGCTTTTCGGCGGGAGAATCAATAAATCTTTCGTTAATCCAAGAGCCGACTTCCCATCCAACAAAAAACGAGCCAATTGCGCCGATGACTTTCTTGCTTCCTTCTGAAATACCTTTCGCAAGTGTGCGCCCAAACTTCCGCATGAGGTATCGCGTCCCCATTGTGCCTGCCGTCATTCCAGCCCCATACATCCCCATGTCTCCAATCTCGCGCCCAATCTCCCGCGACGATTCGCCGTGTTCTATGCTGCTGGCAATCTGACCGCCAGCCATGCCGCCAACCATTTCAGCGTTACCTCCCCGCCCGCCAAGTCTTTTATTAACTGCGGATTGCGTCTGCCAAGTTTGCGGAACGTAGCCCTGTTGGATTTCAGCGTTAGCTACTGCCTGCCGCTTGATTTCCTCTGCCTCGCGCTGGCGCAAAAGTCTGCGCGCCTGATTGCGTCGAGTCGCCGCCTCCACTTCAATTTCAGTTATCCGAGTTTCCAGCGATTCAGCTTCCTTAATGGACATCATCTTCTTTTCATCCGCCGATGATTTCCAGATTCCAAGAATCTTGTTTGCCGCGTTTTGATTCTCGCGCACGGCGTTTTGCAGTCCGGCCTCGACGGATGTGGCGTCAATGCCTAACCGAATCAGCATTTCTTCTGAATTAGTCGCCATATTATTTTTTCTCCGCTTTCAGCTTTTCATTCACCTTAACCAACCCATCCGCCAGCACCCTATCGCTGGCGTTACTCAAAACCGTTTCGGGGTTGTTATATCGCGCCTGCTCCTTGAAATTCTGCCAGACGATTTTCAGCGGGACATCGAGCGGGCAGGGCTGGCCGCTGAATCGCCGCACCATTCGCCGCAACCAATGATTCTCCCAAAAGTCCACCGGCAATCCCCAAGAGCGATGCATCGAGTTCACAATTGATATTTCAAAAGCGTAATAGCTTTTCTCCGTTATGTCAGACTGTCCGGCGTCCAAGTAAGCCTCATCAAGATACGCCGCAATCTCGCGGCAGACTTCGACCATAGACAACTTGAACACGGGGCGGATTGATTTCAGGAACTTGTCGCGCGCCTTCGTGTTGCCCGCCTTGAACTTGGGCGAGACAATCCACAGAAACGCCAGCGCGTCAGCGTAGATGCCTGGGCGTGTCGCCAGCACTTCCGGTTTGATTGACCGCCACAATAGCGGCGAGTTTGACAGCGCCAACAGCCGGACGTGCCGCGCCGTCAACGGCATCACTTCCACGCCGCAAATGCGTTCGGTCATGCCGAGACAAGCCGCCGCGCGCACTAGATTTTCGCGCGCGACGGCTTCCACATAACCGGGGAAGTCCGCAGATGTGAATTTTACAGCCACGAATTAAAACTCAAACAAGTTCGCGGATGAATTGTCGCGGTCGAGTTGGAACGTCACGGCGAATTTCGTCGGGTCTTTCTGGTCATAGTTGACGCCGTTTTTGTCCACGAACCAACGGGACAAGGCGATGGCAACCGGATTCGCCTTCGTGCTGGCCGCAGTCGTGCCGATGTGATCTTCAAAGCAATCGCCGGGGCAAATCAGCGGAGTGCCGTAGCTGGCAGCTTGGAACGTCACGGTGAGTGTCGGGTCTTTACGAACCAAAGCCTTGTCTTTCGTTTCACCGATTGCGCCTTCGCGTTGAACCAAAGTGCCGTCGAGGTTCAGCGTCAACTTTTCAGCGATATAAACGCCGAGGTCGGCAGAGTTAGCCGCCAGCGTGCCGGTTGCGGGAGCGATGGCGACTTGGTAGGAAACGCCGTTGATGGTTTGAGCGGTTGGAGTGACTCGGCGCAGGTCGAGACCGGCAAAAGAGCCAATCGGAATACCGGCAGAGTCATAGAGGATTACGGGAGTTTGAGCCATAATGTTAGTTTGGTTTTGGGTTATGTGGTTTTGGTTGCTGAGGAAATTAGTTTGCGTTCATCACCGTGTTCGTGAACGTCGCGCCGTTCGGGACAAGTTGCGTCCGGTAATAAACGGTGTAGGTGGATTGCGAGCCGCCGATGGAATAGTTGCCAGCGTTCGCGGACGGCAGCGTATTGGTCGCAATGCTAGTCCAGTTGGTGTTATCCAACGATTGCTGCGTGACGTATAGCGCATTAGTGGCGTTAGGAAGCCCGCCGCTGGTGACATACACGACGGGCGATTGTCCGGTCTGCGTGTAGGCAGCGGAAAGAGTGTTGCTCGTTCCGCTGATGGTTGACGGGTTAAGCACGACGTAAGGCACGCTGCTGCCTCCGGTGACGAATGTTGCGGCGGTGGCTGCAAAGCCAACCGCTGCTAGTGTTGCGATTAGGATTAGTTTTTTCATGGTTGGTTGTGTGGTTATGTGGTTTGTGTTCCGCCCGGCCAATCAAGTGCGCCGATGCCGAAAGTTGCGTTGTATTTTATGCTGGCTGCGTAGTAGCCCTTCGTTTCGTCTGTGCCGATGGCGAGCGAGTTTCCAGCGTCCCAAAGCTTTGAAAGTTCAAACGGCGTCGAGGTCATGAACGCATTCAACCCCGTCGTCTGGATTTGTCCGGCACGGCTGACTGGCGGCATGGTGGCGACGATGGCGCGGACGGTGGCGCAAGCCGTGGTGAAAATCTTGTAATCGCTCTTTGTGACGACGACAAATTCAAGCGGCACGTCGAAAGCGCGATTCTGTGCGCGCCAGTTGGCATCTAGCACCATTGCGCGCTCGTTAAAGGGTTTGTAGCTGATTGGCTCAATGGACACGCGCGGGCGGGCTTTCTGGAACATTGCAGCCTGAAACGCGGTGAAGAATGCCGTTTGACCGGCTGGCGGCGTCCACGTCTCGCGTGTGGCGTCGTGTTCGTCTGGCGGGGAGACGAACAGCCCGCCGCCTGCCGTGGCGTCACAAAAGAAATTCTGTATCGCAATCTCAAATTGCGAGTAGTCGAACAACGGGATGAGGTCTTGAAAAGTCATGTGTTGACAAAAACGGCGGTTTCTGGCTTAATAATGGCAACCGAATGATTGACGAACGCCAAATGACACTTGCCGTTGACCAAACAAGTCAATGGGTTGGCGGCTGGTTTTGGCAGGAGAAAATCAGGGATTGCCGCGTCATGTGGGATGGCAAGCAGTTTTGGACTCGGCACGGTAACATCGTCCCCGCTCCCAAGTGGTTCACCAAAGGACTTCCCAAGATTCGGATTGACGGCGGCATTTGGGCAGGTCGCCACGGCTTCCAAATCGCCAGCAACGCCGTCCGTCTCGGCGGTCATCATTTCGACGAACCGGACATTGCGTTTACGCCCTTCGATTTGCCTGACATGGTTGGCCGTTGGGATGTTCGCCAGCGTGAGGCAGTCAAAGCCATTCGCGGCTGCGCCACGGCTCGCGCAATACCGTTCGCCCGCGTCAATGACACTCAATGGAGCGGATACAAAAACGACTTGTGCCAGATCATGATGCGGCTGCACAAGCTCGGCAGCGAAGGCGCGGTTTTCCGAAACCCCAATTGCGACCATTACGAGACAGGCCGCAGCAAGAATTTCCTGCGCGATAAATTGACGGCTAATTAAGTTCAATCGGGTATCCCTCCTTGCGGCACTTGCTGCCGAAACACCGCGCCAGTGTTCCAATCGTAAGTGTAGCCTTGAATGATTTTCTTCATCTTCGACGCCAGAATGTGTTTCCGAGATTCCACAGCCCGCGCAATCTTGTCCGTAATCATTGGGTTGGATTGGACACCTTTTGCGCGTGAGCCAAACGTGATGACGGGATTTACGCCGTCGCATTTTGTGTCGTCAAAAATCACCTTGCCGCGAGCCCATCCCGCGAAATGCTTTGAAATCTTTTCTGGATAATTTTTGCAGATAAGCTCGGAAGCCGTGAACGCAAACGATGCGCGCATTTCGCCAACCTTTTCTTTCAGGTCGTGAAGGATGGAAGCCATTGCCGACTTGGAAATGCGGACGCGGTTTAGGCGCATGAAACGCTGTTTTCCAGCCGCCCCCTTGCGATAGCCCATATCAACGTAAGTGTCTCCGCGATCATCATTCCTTTTCTGCGCTCCCCGCAAAATGCTCAACGCATCGGTTGCGCTGGCTTTGTCCATGTTGTCCTCGTCATTGACGCCAAGCACGAAGCGCGGAGATGCGTAAAGCCAAGTGAAGTCCGCGTATTTTTCAGACTCTTGATTTAGCGAAACCGTGTTTGGCTTGCTGGTTAAATGCCGCTTAACGTCGCTAGTGATGCGCCGATTTGTTTTGGCATCATTTGCGCCGAGCGTCTTTTGAATCGAATCCGCTAACTGCCCCGCTTCCGTCCGCACAAACCGTTGCACGTCGCCCCCCTGCCCCGTGCCAATGAGCGCGCCGAGCAACTGCGAATTGAAACGGTTCAATCCGGTTACGTCTATCTCGGTTAGTAGCTCTTTTGACATTCTTATTTTGCGTGATACTGCGTCACATACGCGCCCTGCGGGTATGCAACATCATTTTCCGACAACTCCCAGTCCTTTTCGGCGGTGTTCCAAATGTATGCTTTGCCAACAATGCCAGGGCCAACGCGGATTAGGTCGCTGTCGTGGACGATAACAACCCTACGATCCGCGCAGCTGGTCAAGCTGACGCTGCACATCAGCATCAACATCAGCTTTAAGATTTTTAGGCGTATTCTCATCTTCAATTGTTTTCGGTTTTTCAACTTGCTTCACCACTTCGCCAAACAAGGCGCGTGCGATTGCCTCAATGATTGCTTCAAGCCATCCCCACATAATCAGAACGCGATGCCCGTCCGCACGAACGGCAGATAATCCATTTGCGCCGTGTTGATCGCCCTAAACGATATGCCGCTGCCAATGTAGCTGCACCAGTTAGCCCCGCGATAAAGGTTATAGTTCACGCCAACGCCAAACTCGGTGTAATAGTTCGCATCGTTGAAGTTGCGCCCCTCGCCGCCGAAACCGTAAATCTGCACAGTGTCCATGTTCTTAATCAGATACACGCGCAGGGATGCGGTTTGAACCGCGCTGCCGGTGTTTCCAATGGCTGACTCCGCGCCGAGGCCGTAATCCAATACGCCGAGCTTGCCAGCGGAAAAGCTGCCGATGTCAACGGATGCGCCGAGCAAGGCCGTATTAGCCCCGCCGTTGCCCTGATACTGCCATCCTGTGTATGCCTCAATCGTTACGTTCGTGAACGCGAGCGGCGTGTTGGTTTGAGCGTTGGCTAAAATAGCGGCGAACGCTATTAGCGCGATGGTTAGGTAGGTTTTCATAAATTCAATGTCTCGGTTTTGCAGAGTTAAGGCACACAAGCAAAACGCCAGCGGCGAACAGGCAAATCGCGGATATGCCAGCGGGTGTTATCATTTGTCGTTAGGCGAATCAGTTAGCGAATGGACGATTGCGCTGCCAGCCGCGCCAACGCCCGCCAGAATCGCAACCCATAGCTTGCAGCCGCCCGCGTAGGTTGTTCCGGTGATAGTGCAGCCCGTTCCGATTGCGATTGCAACGAGCATCACCCATGCTTTCGTCTTTGGGTCTAGTTGGATGTTTGGCATAAAGTTATTTCTTGTCTTTGTTGTGGTAGTGGCGAATCGTCACAATGCCAACCACGATTGCCACAAGCCCCGCCGTGATCTGCACAAGCTCGTTAATCATTGGAATCCACGAAGCAACCCCGCCCGCAACGGTTACAACTGACCCTAGTAATCCTTTGTTGTCATTCATAGTTTTCGTAAAATCAAGGTGCGCTCAAAAGGTTGGTGTGGCTGGAAGTGATCCAATACAAAGCATTGTTACTGTTCCAGAGATAACCGCCAGTGGAGAGGCCGGTTGGGGCGGTTGCGTTAGTCGCAAGGAAAAATGCGTTTGTTACCCCAATTATTCCAGAGACGTAAATATTTCCTCCGGTGTTAGCTCCGCTCTTATAGGTAGTCAAAACAAGATTTCCCTTTAATCCAATTGTTAAGTCGTTAGTGGCTTGGGCAGAATAACCTTGTGACGATATTGTTGTTGATGTGGTGGAATTAACAGCAACACAAATTGCGTTTGGATTGCCATCCGCTGAACCCATTTTTAACGTTCCTCCATTAAGGTCTAAAGTGCCGCGTGTGCTACCTGTATATCCAGCAGACAATGTCACCCCATTTAAAGACATCCCGTAGTTTCCATTTGTGGTGGTGATTGCTGGACTTCCATTAGTAACCACGGCGGCAGGTAATTGCGCCAGTGGTATCGTGGCCGAGAGCGTGCCGGAGCCAAACCCGTTGCTGATGAGGTAAAGCCCCGCCGGTATCGGCACGGGTGCGAAGTCGTTGACGTGATTGAAATAGGTGTTAAAGAATCGCTTGCCGATTTCAATTTGCGTCGTGAAGTTCGGATGCCAGCCATCCGGCGAAGTCGAGCCAAATACCGCCGGTGAAGTATCAAGCCTCACAATGCCAAGATTGGTGTAGCCGTTGCCATACTTCGCGCAAAAGTTCACTATCGCAACGTTCAGGTTGTAAAGGTAGGTCTGGAATTGATTCCACGTCATGCTGTTGGTGGTAACGACGTAGCCCGCCGTGTTGGTTCCGGCGTAGTTGCTCAAATTGGTCAGCGTCTGGCAAAAGTAGGTGTTATTGTAAATGATGTTGAAGGCATTTGTGAACCGGCTGAAGTTGTTGTTGGTCCATGCCGCGCCAGATTCAAAATTGTCTCCGGTGAAAATGATGGTTGGATTGCCGGAAACCATGTTCTTAAACGCCCAGTTCGTGAGAATATTGAAAACGTAGGCGTCCGGCGTGGTGAAGGTGCTGTTGGCGTTGCCAATCCCGATGTCCGCCACCATCGCCTCCAAGGCCAGCGGATTGCTCACGTTATTTGAACCACCGGCGCAGTTGAAAAGATAATCAATCGTCCAGCCGGAATTTCTGCTGCCATAAAAGGAGAACGGGCTGGCGCTGTTTCCCACTGCCGCATAATTGCTGTTCACCAGATTCCAGAAATAATCAATAAACGAATAGCCGAGGCCGGAGGTGGTGGTGGGAACGCCGCTATTGTAGCCCGCCGCCACGGAATCACCTTCGATGAAAATATTATTAGCTGAAAGCGGCGTTTTGGTGATGTTCGTGGGTATGACCGCGCCGTTGTAAATCAGCGTGTTTGTGGTCAGGCCGATGGGCAGCGAGGCAACTGGAAGCGTGCCTGACACACCGCTGATCGTGCCGTTGGTTTTCATGTAACCGCCGGACGTGGTGAGGATGGTGTTTCCAGCCGGAAGCGTTCCGGTTGCGTCATTATAGCCGTTAGAGGAAACCATGCCGCCAGTTGCCACCACTAAGCCGTTGGTTGTTAAGTTCACAAATGAAGCTGGATTAGCCGGATTTGTTACTGAAAAAACCAATGCAATCATGGCGCTCCCATTGGTTGCAAGGTTCACGTCGTTGGTCAGCGCGGATACTGGCGAATTGCTGGTGATGATAGTTGGTATTTTCGGCAACCATCCATAGCCATCACCAAAACCATTCGTGCTTAATGAGTAGGTCGTTCCACTGCCGCTCGCGGTGAACCTTGCCCCGCCGGTCAGTTGCACATTGCCAGAAACTGCAATAAATCCATTGTTCCAAAACATCGGAATTGACGCGCCATTGGTAATCGAAAACCCACCAGCCAGTTTTACCGCCGTGGATTGGTTATTTGTCACCACGCCAGCGGGGAGGTTGGTCGAAATGATTTGCGTCAGGTTGGTTGTGAAGTTGTTGACCGCGCTGCCAACATCCACGCCATTGAGTGTGAATGAGGCCGCGCCGCCGGTGTTAGTCGTGTTGAACACAATGCCGCCGCCCGCGTGAACCACATACTGATTCGTCTCCGTGCTGCCAAACGGAGTGCCGTCTGACCATACAAAAGAGTTTGCGTTCGTCGCGTTCGCCTGTGATCCAGCCGCAAAGGTGTAGTTTGCCGTCGCGCGGTTGTAGTTTCCGCCCGCGATGGTGGAGCAAGTGCCGCCTGCGAGATTGTTATAGCCGCCGCCGACGAAGGTTTGATTTGCGCTGCCGTTGATCGAGTTTGCCTCGCCGCCAACGATGGAGCAGCTTGGCGATGAACTGTAAATCTCATTGCTGTAGCCGCCGCCGATAAAAACATAGTTTCCAGAACCTTGCAGCACGTTATTTTTACCGCCAACAATGGAAGCATAAGTTGAGCCGGTCATGTTGTTATACCATCCATCGCCAATGAACGAGTAAGGTGAATTAACATCAATCCCGTTATTATTCCCGCTGCCGACAAATGAAAGGCTGCCTAGATTCTGCCCCGCTGCCTGATGCGCGTTCTCGTTGAATGTGCCGTCCAAAACAACGCCCTGAGCGGTATTGGTGACGACGCCGGTGTGCGATATGTTTGTTAAAATCGCGCTTCCAAATTGAAGATACTGAACATTGCCACTTGTCAGCCAAGGCGCGTTTGTGATTGCCGCTGGCGGGATATTGGTTAATCCGCTGCCGTTTCCGCTGAATGTTCCTGTTAGCGTGACGCCACTTGCGCCATTCGTCACCCCCACATAAGGCAAACCGCCGATGTGAACCGTGCCGCCCACAACGGAAACAACCGCATTTGAGTCCGCAACGGCGTTGGTGACAACATTTGCGCCATTCAAGGTGAGCGTGTTCTGGAAAACGCCGCCGTTGTCGCCGCGAACCACCGTCTGCGCCCGAACATCCCCATTTACATCCAAGCTGTAAGCCGGATGCGGAACTCCGCCGATGCCTAGCTTAAACCCCGCATCGCCGATTATGCCGGTGTAGTCATCGCTGGCTGTTGAAACCGTAGCAAGCGACAATGAACCCGCGCCGGATGCGTTAGCAAACTGCCCAATAGCAACTGCCCCGCTGCCTGAAGCATGCGAATTGCGGCCGATCGCTATGCTGCCAGTGCCAGACGCTGAACCATATCCGCCGGGAGAAAATGCCGCCGCGATAGTCCCTGAATTGGTCAGTGCGCCGTTGATGTTGTTTGATTGAAGCAAAGACGGAATCCAGCCAGAGCCGCCCCCGCCCCCGCCAGCCGCGTCAATGTAAGTCAACCCGCTATTCGTGCGGAATGAGATATTCGTGCCATTAGCGAACGGACCCCAAAGGTTCAGCGTCCCAAATGAATTTTGATTAGTCGCAAAGCCGATGACCTGATTCAGCGTGTAAGTCGCGTTCGTGTTGGACGGCACAAGCCCCGTGACTGGCGGCGTGTTCACGTTGAACGGA
>Ga0007882_10000336_pt1 | contig 27442 bp, 36 predicted proteins | sample CryBogCBH12Aug01_FD_71195 | JGI IMG/M metagenome (GOLD analysis project Ga0007882, IMG submission 71195) | Freshwater microbial communities from Crystal Bog, Wisconsin, USA - CBH12Aug09.1 | ecosystem: Environmental > Aquatic > Freshwater > Lake | place: Crystal Bog, Wisconsin, USA | collected... | reverse complement strand
AACCATTTACGCCAATTGCTGTTGCAAGTTGAGCTGTTGTTGCTTGTGACATTGCACTTGTGCCATTACCATACACTAAACCAGTTAATGTTGTTGCACCTGTACCTCCATTTGCTACTGATAATGTACCAAGTAATGTTGTAATATCACTTGCTGTTACTGCAGTATTACTTGTTACACGTCCTTTTGTATCCAATGCAACTTTAACAAATGAAGTTCCTGTTGAACCTTGTGTTACTGTTGCTAATGTTAATGCACCAGAACTTGCTATTGTAGCGTCACCAGACATCGCAACGTCTGTTGCTATGCCACCAACACCAACATGTATATGTCCTGTTGTTAATACATTTGATAAACCATTTGTGATTTGTGCAATTGTATAATCACCAGTTGATGCAACAACTGCACCAACTCTACCAAATACTGATGTTACTTCTGAAGCGACGCCATCAATTTTATCCCATACAGTACCATCAAACATAATCAAATCGCCAAGATTCCATTGTGAAATACTATCAATAGTTGTTGATCCTGCGGTTGATACTTTATAGAAATATCCTTTTGTTCCTGTTCCACTTACCAATGTTGGTGAATTAGTCGAAGCATTCCAAGTACCTTGATAATTCATACCACCTGTGATTGAAGTTGGTATAGTATTTAATGGTAAATGACCTGTTCCATCCAATACTGGAATTAAACCTGAATATGTTGAAGTTCCACCATTTGTAGTAGTATTAACTGTTGCAGCTGTTCCTAATCCACTAATGTCACTTGCTGCTGGTTGTGCTGTTAATAATAAACCAGTTGAACCAATACCTGTAGCAAAATAATGGGATGTTGCTGCTTGAGCTTTAACACCACCAAATGATGTGCCCGTTGGAGCAGGAATTAATGATCCTGATAATGTTCCTGTTGTTATTTTACTTGCATCTAATGAAGGTATATCACTTGCGGATAATGTTGTTCCTGCTGTTACTCTACCTTTTGTATCAACTGTAACTTTTGGATATGTACCTGCTGTTACGCCAGTTGTCGCCAATGTTAAGGCGATTGAGGTTGTTCCAGAACCAGTTGCATCACCACTTACTGATATTGATTGGTTTGCTGTAAGATAATTTTGTGCTTTAACAAATGCTGTCGATGCTACTGCAAGGCTACTATCTGAAGTTACTGGACTTGCAGCAAGTGTTGGTGTTGTTAATATTGGTGATGTTGCCAATACTACAGAACCAGTTCCTGTTACTGCAGAAATACTTGTTCCATTTATTTTAAATGAATTTCCTGTTCCTGCGGTATCAAATGTTTTATTTGTTAGTGTATCTGTTGTTGCACGGCCCACCAATGTATCAGTTGTTGTTGGTAATGTCAATGTACCTGTATTAGTAATTGTCGCAATTGTTGGTGAAGTTAATACAGAAGATGTAAATGTTCCACCTGTTACTGTTGCGCCAGTTAATGTCAATGTTTTAGTTGATGCTATTGTTGCACCACCATTAAATGTTGCAAGACCTGTATGAGTTGTTGTTCCAGTTACAGATAAAGAACCGCCTAATGTTGTAGCATTTGTTCCACTAACAGTTAATGTTCCTGTTACTGTCGTTGCGCCAGTTATTCCTGTGGTTCCATTAACAGTTAAACTACCTAATGTTCCAACTGAAGTAATATTTGGCTGTGCAGCTGTTGATAATGTACCAGCAACATTTGTAGCAGTTACTGTTGTAGCATAAACATTTGACCAAGAATTACCTGATGCACCAAGATTTAATCCTGTAGTTGATGGGCCAATATTCAATGATGAGTTCCAAGATGATGCCCCATCAAATTCAAATGTTCCCCATATACCTGATCCACCTTGATTTGCCGATGACAATGTACCTATTTGGATACCTGCACCTGTTGCCGCAGATTGAGTTGCATTAGATGCTACAACCAACACTGCATTATTTGTTGTGGTATTTGTTAATGTTGTATATGTAACATTTGTTGCTGTTAAAGAGCCATTGATATTAACATTACCATGAATACCAACACCACCATTAACAACCAATGCACCTGTTGTTGCATTTGTTGATGCTGTAGTGTTTGTAATATTTGTTACACCACTTGCTGTTAACGTAGTGAATGCACCAGTTGAAGCTGTTGTACTACCAATTGCTGCATTATCTAATGTTCCACCAACAATCGATGGTGAAGATGCCAATACAACTGATCCAGAACCTGTTATTGCAACAAATGCTGAAGTTGGAATATTTGTTAATGTATTTGAAGAACCACTTATTGATTTGTTTGTCAATGTTTGTGAACCTGTTAATGTTGCAACAGTACTATCAATTGCTATTGTAGTTGCTGTTGATCCATTATATGATGTTCCAGTTAAACCTGTTCCTATTGTTAATGCATTTAAGTTACTTCCAAGTGAAACACCAGAAATTGTACTATTTGTCAATGCTGTATTTGGAATAGATGTTAATCCAGCACCGGAACCACTGAATGATGTTGCATAGAATGCACCACTATAATTCAATCTTTGTGTTCCTGCTGGTGTGCCTGTACCACCATCAAATTGACCTGATGCTGCTGTTGTTCCATTATATGTCAAATAACCTGCTGTTGTTGAACCTGATGTTTGACCAGCTGGAAGAGTTACTGTTGCCCAAGAAGATGTTGAACCATTAGATGTTAAGAACTTACCATTTGTTCCACTTGATTGTGCTGGCAATATTGTGTCAGCAGATACAGTAAACGATGTTGCACCATTAAATGCTGTTCCTGAAGTTGTTCCACCTGTATTTGCAAATGTTACTGAATTTGTTGTATTAGCAAGAATTGTTGCTGAACTTCCAAGAAATACAGTTGTTCCATTTATTGTTATACTACCACTTCCTGTTAATGCACTATTTGGTATTGTTGACCTTGCAGATAATGTTCCGCTTGAAGCTGTTACATAACCACTTAATGATCCGACCGATAAACCAGCAAATGATGGTGAAGAAGTTGTCGTTAATCCAGAAATATCTGCTTGTGCCAATGTAACTGCACCTTGTTTTCCAGCAACACTTGTTACGCCTGGTAGTGGGGATTGTAGAACAATCCATGCTCCATTATAAATGTAAGAATTTGAATCACCATTAACAATACAAACGTCACCAGTATGTGGTGATGATATTGCATCTCTTTGTGCATCATTATCAACAACATAAACATTATTAATTGCGGCTGATGGTATAACACTTGCAGATATTTTTCCATTACTATCCAATACTGGAATATTACCTGATCCTGTTCCTGTACTTAATGCTGCAGCAGAACCTAATGTTGGTTTATTTGTTAAATCGGTATATGAACCGCTGGTTGCTACAGTTGCTAATGTTGGTTTATTTGTTAAGTCTGTATATGAACCACTGGTTGCTACAGTTGCTAATGTTGGTGCACCAGTTAAACTTGAATAACTTCCATTGAATAATGTTGGTTTATTTGTTAAATCGGTATATGAACCGCTGGTTGCTACAGTTGCTAATGTTGGTGTATTACTTAAATCATTATATGAACCACTGGTTGCCACTGTTGTCAATGCGGGTTTATTACTTAAATCATTATATGATCCGCTTGTTGCTACTGTTGCTAATCCACTTATCAATGCTGCATTCAATGCAACATTTGACCATTTACCTGTTGTAGAATTATATAATAATGCGTCATTGTTATGTAATGTTCCCTCAGAAACATCACTTAATCCACTTAATGCAGAAACGATATTAACAGCTGTTGTTGTCAATGCTGTTACACGACCTGTTCCATCAACTGTAATAACAGGGATTGTTGCACTACTTCCTTGTGCTTGTGTTGGTAGTCCACTTACTGATGGTAATAAACTTGCGGATAACGTTCCTGTTGTTATATTTGAAGCATTTGTTGTATCTGTTGTTGCTGATGCTGCTAATCCACCAATATCACTTGCTGACAATGTAACTGCACCAGAACGACCTGCTACTGTATTTGTGATTGTTGGTTTATTAACTAAATCACCATATGAACCACTGGTTGCAACACCAGCTAAACCTGAAATATCGCTTGCTGTTAATGTAACTGCACCAGAACGACCTGCAACGCTGGTTACTGTTGCTGGTGTTATAATTTCTTGCCATGCTGAACCATCATATATAAATGTTTCATTCAATGATGTTATAATTGCAACATCACCTGTGTGGGGGGTCAATGCTGCACGTGCTGTTAAATCAGTTACAACATAAACATCAGAAATTGCTAATGATGGAATTACTGTTGTTGCTAATTTACCATTTGAATCTAATACCGGAATATTACCTGATGATGTACCAGTATCCAATGCCGCTGCTGTTCCCAATGTTGGTTTATTTGTTAGATCGGTATATGAACCACTGGTTGCAACTGCAGCTAAACCTGAAATATCGCTTGCTGTTAATGTTACTGCACCTGTACGACCTGCAACACTTGATACTGCTGCTGGTGTTGTGATTTCTTGCCATGCCGAACCATCATATATAAATGTTTCTGATAGTGACGATACTATAGCAACATCACCTGTATGTGGCGTCAATGCAGAACGTGCGGTTAAATCTGTTACAACATAAACGTCTGTGATTGCTAATGATGGTAATACTGCAGTTGAAATTTTTCCATTACTATCCAATACAGGAACATTACCTGATGATGTTCCTGTATTTAGTGTTGCTGATGTACCTAAACCAGAAATTCCTGTAACTGATATAACTGGTAATACAGCTGAAACTAAATGACCATTACTATCTAATACTGGAACATTACCTGCTGATGTCCCTCCTGCAAGAAGTGCCGCCGATCCAAATGAAGGCTTACCAGTTAAATTATCCCAAGTAACTGAAACCACTGTAGGAAGATTATTCAAGTCATTATAATTACCAGATACTGCAACAGCAGAGAATTGTGGGCGATTTAATAAACTTTGATAAGAACCAGTTGACGCTACAGTTGCTAGTCCATTAATATCACTAGCATGCAATGTTATATGACCTGTTTGTCCAGCAACACTTGTTACTGGTGCTCCAGAAGCTGTTACGAAACCCATATCATTTGTAAATTGCGAAAGATGTGTTGGTGAATTAATTAAATCGGTATAAGATGCACTTTTAGCAACAGCAGCCAAGCCAGTAATATCATTATAATTAAGTGTAACTGTACCAGTCTTTCCAGCAACAGAAATTACAGATTCGCCAGCATAAGGCAACAAATCCCAAGTTGTTGTTCCATCACCAACTTTTATTTTATGTGTATCGCTTTCGTAAGCTATTTGTCCTGCTTCAAGTATGGTATTACCTGCTGTCCAGTTTGCCGCTGTATCATAACTAATTAATGTTGTCATCGTTTAATCTCCGTTTATACTGTAATGGTCAATGTAAATATTTGGTCAACAAAGCCGCCATAGCTGTTATTAGCAGTTACAGTAAATGTATATGTGGTATCACTACTTACTGTAAATGTATTACCTGTCGAAGTAGTCAATAACCCACTACTTGAAAGTTCAAAATTAATTACTGATCCATCAACACTTGACATTCCAGATGGCAATGGATCACTATATGTCGGAATATAAAATTCCATTGTATGATTACTAATATCTGTTGCACTCATCTGAATTGGCGTAAATGCTGTATTTTTTCCAAATGAACCAAGATTCATTGTATTTCCTTCAACAGTTGCACCAGATGGAAGCTGCATAGTAACTACTTCAGCCTGATTACTGAATAATTCAATAGTTATTGGTAAATTATCTGGCGAATATCCATTTGCATTTGTTACACCAATAACAAGATCATAACTCATATCCATAGATATCTGTTCTATTGTTCCAGTAAATGTTCCGTTTGTGTTAAATGTTAAACCTGTTGGTAATGTTCCTGAAATAAGTGAATATGTTAATGCTAACGAATGTGGATCAATCGCCTGAACTGATGGTCCATTCCATGTATATAAGGAAGGTGTAACAAATTGTGAATGGAATAGGCCTGGTGTTGATATCCACACTGGAGTATCATTTTTAACTGTTATACTAAAATTTCTAAATGCATGTGTAAAATTATCTGTAGCCATAATCGTAAAATCAAATTTTGTATCCCGATTATAAGATATTGAAGTACCAGATATCACACCAGTACTTCCGTCTAAAACACAACCATCAGGCAAATGTCCATCTTTTATATTATATACAACAGTTCCATTTGCTGATGTAGCATTTACAGTAACATCTATGGCAGAACCCTCTATTACACTAACCAATGATCCAGGGGTAGTAGTCCAAATAGGTCCATCATATAATGGATTTGTTCTTTTAATAGTCATCAAAGGTGTATTAGTCATAGTTATTATCCACTCAGTAGTTAAAAGTTATTTATTCGATTTCAACCGTTAATTAAAACCATTTAAAGTTCGTTTTTATGCTTGTCTCAAATATCTTGCTGTAACAATATCACCAGGTTCAGCGGAATATCCCATTTGTGAATCATTTAACTGAATTGTTTGATTTGTTGTTCCTGAAACTGTGTATGATGCTTTTTCAAGAACTGCACCATTGAATATTATTTCAATATCTCCGTATGGAGCATATGAAATATTAAATATGAAATTTGTATTATTTCCACCAACGATAATATTATCTTCTTGTTTTTCTGATCTTGAAACTAAATTAAGCTGATTACCAACATATCCAACTGTAGCAAATGTATCTGTTGGTGCTGTTGCTAATTGGGCGGTATAACCATTCGGAGCCATAACCAAACCATTCGATCCTGTTCCATTTCCATTACCACCACCAAGAATCAAATTTGCACCTGAAGCATTTTCAACTGTAGCATTACCGCCCATAATAGTAAGGTTGTCATTATCTTCACCCTGTAACACTGAATTTCCAGAATTACCAATATATACTTGACCATTACCTTGTGGCATAATTACAACATCAACATCACCAGTTTTTGTTGTGTTTTCTGCTGTAATAGTTACCTGGTTAGGAGTGTTTGATATCACAATATTTTCACCGCCAGTTCCAGTTCCATCCTGTGCTGTAACTATCGCATTACCTGAAGTTGAATCACGCAAAGCATTAACAAATGCATAATGAATTGTATTTGATATCGCTGTAAGAACAGTATTAATCATACCTTTTGGTAGATTTTCGCCAGTACTTGAAGAATTGGCAACAATAATATCACCAGGATTTGCTAACTGGATTTGTTTTGACTTTAATAATGACATGATCTACTCCAATATTTAAAAAATTAACTACAGATTTATTTATCACGGATTAAAATATATTTTAATATTTAAATACCGATTTAAATGTTATTTATAACTATTGTTAATTTGCATTAACTCAGGTTTAAATACAACAATAAGGAGAAATTTATGAAAAAAACACATCCAACAAGCGTCAGAGATTATGGAAATATGCAACAAGACGATTTCGTAAAACAAATAAATCCAAGTATGCTTTCTTTTGAAGAGATTATCGAAGCCTTAAGAGATATTTTAACATACAATGATAAAGGCGTTTATATGCTCGTGGATATATTTAAAGGCGATGTTGAAAAAATTAACAAAGCACCAACAGATTCAGTTTCAACTTTAGTTAAAGCAATCACACAGAACTGGATGCTAAAAAAATAATCATTCATATTTTCCATATGCTATTTCAAGTAATAAATTTTTAAATTCATCATATTTGTCAAAGGATTTTCTAAATTTTCTTTCTTTTATTCCTAATGATTTCAAATTCATAGGATTTCCTTTAAATTCGACAAGTTGACTTTTATATCCGTATTTTAAAGTTGGTGTTTTATCTATTATTTTAATTTTATCTTCATCGACATACAACATATCATTTGGTTCAACCAAGAGTTTCAAACCATCATTTTTCGCATCAATCGCAGCTAATATCATTAAATACTTTTTTATACTATCTGTGTCGCCACCAAAAACTTTTATTCTTGAATATTCTTTACCATAAGCATAAACAATCCCTTTGATCATTTTTTCTATAAAATAATCTCGTTCGGTATCTATAATATCTTTTAATTTTCTGTCGTAAATTATAAAATCGCCATCACCAACATATAATAACCAATCTGATTGGTCATCACTATTCAAATTCAATTTAGTTTTTTTTGTTGTTTTTAAATTTACAGATGATAATATTTCTTTAACTTTTTCTTTTGATATTTGACCATTCATTACCAAATAACTATACATACCAGATTGTAAATAATTTTTTACCATATTAATATATGTTTTTTTAAAGTTTGCCAGTCCTGATGATGTAAATCCTCCTGATTGTTTTACCGGATCATATTCTCTAGCCATTTTAGATAGTAATGGACCCAAACCCAAACTTTGATACTCATCAGCAATATGAAGAAGCATACAACCCCATTCATCTTGTGATCCACCAATAAATTGTTCTTTATCAAACATACCTATTTCATATGCATAACGATTTTTTAATAAATTAGGAACTGCACCATTTTCTAATTCTTCTCTCGTAAAATACAATGCATTGCCATTTTGATCCCTAACAACTTCACCACTTTCATCTGTTTTTACATATGACCCCACCATTCTGTCTTCAGTTTTTAAACGAAATTCTATTTTTAATCCTTGAACATCAATACGATTTAGTAATTTAGGATAATCTGACTTTTTATATTTTTTATAAAATAAATTATCATTCATCGACCATCTATACGCATTACCTTCATGAAACTTATCACCAGGATTTATTAAATTATAATATTCATCAAAAGTCATAAGTGCCGGGTCTATTGCCTTTTTAACAAAATTAGTTGTTGACTCAAAAATATCTTGTAATCTCATTCATATTCTCCTAAACTATTTATTATCAATTTACTATATAATAAAGAGACTATTATGAAAATTTTTCCACTTAGCGATACACATAATGAATTTGGCGATTATCCTTATGATTTTCCAGATTGTGATGTCATTTGCTTATGTGGCGATATCGGGACAAAAACATCCGGTATCAAATGGGCTATTGAAATGTCTCATAAGAAAAATGTTAAGATCATTTATATTAATGGAAATCATGAATATTATGGTGCGAAATTATCACAAGGCAATCATCTTCAAAAGCACCAATTAAGTTTGTCTGAAGGAACGAATGTTCATTTTCTTGAAAAATCATCAGTGGTTATTGATGGTGTGCGTTTTATCGGAACAACGTTGTGGACTGACTACACATTCAATGATATTAAAGCAAAATCCATCGATAAAGCAAAAATGGTGTTAAATGATTATAAGAAAATTAGAATGGGAATTGAATATGGATGGCGGAAATTCAATCCAATATATGCAATCAATGAATACAACAAATGCTTTCTGTGGCTAAACGAAGAACTACAAAAATCCGGCGATTGGGATAAAACTGTGGTGATGACGCATCACTCGCCGTCAGGAAGAAGTTTGGAAGACGAATATAAAGATGATGTTTTATCTCCTGCATATGCCGGAAATCTTGATGATTTTATTCTTAAAAATCAATACGATCTTCATATTCACGGTCATATTCATTCAAAATCCGACTATACTGTTGGTAATACAAGGGTGATAGCAAATCCACTCGGATATTATCATATTAAGAATGATAAAGATGCAGCTGTAAATAAAAATTTCGATCCAAATTGGATTATAAATATTTAAAATATATTATGAGGTGAATAATGGCTACTTCCGCTTGGACAAATTTCTTAGAAAATAAAAATGATCCCTATTCCGCTTTTAAGGATCATATATCATATCGTCTTGAAGAATTCGTTGCTTCTATAACATCAACGCTTCTTAAAAGTGAAGAAGAATATACTACTGAATCTGCTAAAATTGCAGCGATTAATCTAATTATGGAACAAATGGTAATTCTTCAAAGACAACACGCCAACCTTTCGCAGCAAGTCATGGTTCTTTCTTTATATAATGATCTTCCTGAATTAGAGGAGGCAAAATTAAAAACTGTTACTGCTATAGTCAATGTAGTCGAAAAAAATATAAAAAAACGCACACTACTAGAAAGAGTAAAGTTTCTATTTAAAATTTGACCATTAATATATATTAATATATTATATATGAATGACAAAATACGAAATATTACACGGCGATTGTATCGAAAAAATGAAGGATCTCATCGAAAGAGGAATTCAAGTAGATGCAATTATTACCGATCCACCTTATGAAATTGGATTCATGGGTAAAAATTGGGATAGTACCGGAATAGCATTTGATATCAAAACATGGAAACTGGCATATCAATGTCTTAAACCAGGTGGATATCTTTTAGCATTCTCTGCAACAAGAACATATCACAGGATGGTAGTTGCCATAGAAGATGCCGGATTTGAAATTAGAGACCAATTAGCATGGGTTTTTGCGTCTGGGTTCCCAAAGTCACAAAACGTTCAAAATCAAATAGAAAAAAAAATTCCAAATGTTGACGGGTCTAAATTTGTAGGTTGGGGCAGTGCTTTGAAACCTGCTTACGAACCTATATGTATGGCAAGAAAACCTTTATCAGAACAAACACTTGTCGAAAATGTACTGAAACATGGCACTGGCGCAATTAATATCGATGCCTGTAGAATACCAGTTGAAAATGCCGAAGGTCGTTGGCCAGCAACATTGATACATGATGGTTCTGATGAAGTTGAAGAAGAATTTGCAAAATATGGTGTTCGTCAAAGTGGAACATCTAATGGTGACGCATCTGTTGGTCAAAGCGGTGATATTACTCCTTTAAGAAGAGGTAAATTAATTTCAAGATCAGATACAGGAACAGCATCAAGATTTTTTTATTCAGCCAAAGCATCAAAAGAAGATAGATGCGGAAGTAAACATCCTACCGTAAAACCTTTAGCACTCATGTCCTGGCTAGTAAATCTTGTAACACCACCAGGAGGAACTGTGTTGGATATATTTTCAGGGTCAGGCACAACAGGTCATGCAGCATTAAAAAACGGTTTCAATGTTATTCTTATTGAACGCGAAGCAGAATATGTTGCTGATATAAAAAGAAGATTGGAAATTTTTGGATTGTTGGAATTTTAATGACTATCAAAACACCATTACGCTATCCTGGTGGGAAACATTATATGGTAAAACAATTGTTACCATACATTCCTGACTTCGAAGAATTTCGTGAGCCTTTTGTTGGCGGCGGTTCTATGCTTATGTCATTATTATCAAAATATCCAGAGAGAAAATTTTGGATTAACGATATCTACTATAATCTATATTGTTTTTGGGTTTCTTTGAAGGAAAATCCTGATATGATTGAAACCTTATTAAATATTAAATTAAATAATAAAGAGCAAAATGCTTATATAGAGGCTAAAGAAAATATTAATCTAACTGATAACATCTATCAAAAAGGGCTGTATTTTTATATTTTAAATAAGTGTTCATTTAGCGGGCTTACTGAAACAGGAAACTTTAATAAAAGTAGCGCATTGGAAAAAAATTTTACAATATCAAATATTAATAAATTAAGAAATATTCATTCAGCAATACAAAAAGTCAAAATAACAAATCTTGACTATACAGAATTATTAATTGGAGAAACTTCTTTTATATATCTAGATCCACCATATGATATCAATATAAAAAACGGAAAAGGTTTATATGGGAAAAATGGAGAAATTCATGAAGTTTTTGATCATAACAAATTTTATGAAAATGTTAATAAATCAAAAAATAAATTATTAATCAGTTACAATAATTCTACAGAAATCATGAATAAATTTATAGGATTTAATATATCAACAACATCAACAAATTATCATCTACATCATAAAAATAACATTGTTGGTGATAAAAAAACTGTTAGTAAATCAGAACTTATTATTAGGAATTATTAATGTATTCAGCAGCAATATCTATATCACATAATATCGATTCTAAAAGAGTTTTTGATATGCTTTGTCCAGGATCACATTATGTTGTTATTACAACACCATTAAAATATTCAAGAATGGCTTGTGAAGCAGAAGATAATGGTTTTGAAATTCGTGACCAAATTATATGGCTTTCAGATGTCACACAACACAACATTTTATTAGCAAGAAAACCATTAGAAGGATTACTAGCAGAGAATATATTAAAATATAACTGCGGTGGTATTAATATTGATGACTGTAAAATAGGAAACGAAGAAAGAATTAATAAACCTTTCGGTAGAAAAAGTTGGCGGAAGATGAATGAAAGAGAATTATCTGAAGCAGATCAGCTAGATAATGAAAAGAAAAATGTTGTGGGAAGATGGCCAGCAAATATTATTCACTGTGGTTCAGAAAATATAATGAACGAATTCCTAAAATACGGAATAACAAAATCAGGTGTAGATAAAGGTGAACGTGGTAAAGGTGGAATGTGGAACAAAGGAACAAAAATTCCTTGCGGGCCGCAGTATGGCGATTCTGGTAGCGTAGCAAGATATTTCAAAGAAATAAAAACAATAGAAGAATTAAAAGATTATCTTATCACTTTAATTCTTCCACCAGATGGAAAATTACTTATTGTTTAATGACAATAACGCAATTCGAACAAGGGCCATTTCCCCATCTTGAAACTACACAATCCGGTAATAAAGTTTTTACATATTGAACCAATTCGTTACCATCAAATCCCTTTTGATAAGATTTTTTACCATTCTTAATAACCCATAAAGATTTTTCTTCTTGTCCTGGTTCACTATTTTTAACAGATGATATATCACCATTCCATCCTCTTGTACCTATAATAGCAATCCCACCGGGCGTTAATTTAGAAGCAATATCCTTAACAATTTTATCTCTTAATGGTGGTGTAACGACATTTAATACATTAAGATTAACTATTCCATCATACTTACCCTTAATATCAGTATTCTTTGTAAAATGTGGTTTGTCTTGTCTTGTTTTAAGCCATTTCTGAGGGGCTGGTTCATAACTATGAACAGCATCAGGATTTTTAAATATAACTCGCATAGCATCACTACCATATCCCATTCCTGCACCATAATCTAATACTGATGCTGCTTCCGGATTTATTTCTATAATTTTTTGAATTGCTTTTTTATATGATCCTGTCGTAGTTGCTACAGGTGTTTCTTCAGATCCTGGTTCAGCTGATAATTCTTCATCATCTTCATTAATTCTTGGAAGATAATTTTGTTCCCAATATGATTTCTTACCAATTCTTGTAGAATCAATATTATCCAATTTTGACCATTTTTCTGATCTTGCCTTACTTCCTTCAACATCAAATCCTTGATAATCGTCACCAACCATAGTCCATTTATGATGATATATCCAAGGATCAGCAGGAGGATTGGTTATTTTTGTTGTTCCATCTGGTTTAATTAAAAATGATCTACCAGTTGTTGGTTCATCAACAGTATTCCAGTCATTACATTCTATTAATGATATTACGCCAGTTTTCATATTATATTTTATAATTTCCCAATCAAATGGTGTTTCAGTTTGTGATATTTTTTGTTTCACATTTTCTGGTAAAGTATTAATAGATGATTTATGAACATATAATTCGTCGCCCATTTTTTTACCAACACCAGTTTTATTATATCTTTTAGGAATAGAATACGCTTCATTTAAGGGATGTGATTTTGACCATTTTTTAATTTCTTCTTTTAAAATCGGTCTTGACATTTCGATATTATATGCTTCCAGCACATCTTCATCAACTTTTCCCGAAGAACCACAAAATAAACAGCTTTCTAAATCCTCATTTATTCCAGATCCAGCACAATGCGGACATTCAGCACCAGCATGTGAAAATTCTGGTGCAACTTTTGATTTTAATACAGAAAAAATAACCTTCAGCAACATTGAGCTTACAACTGTCGTATCTGATACAGCATTAAGAGCATATTCTTTACATCTTTCGGCGAATTTTTCTAAACTCGGATGATATGCAGCTTCAGTTTCAATAAAATCCGACAGCGATTGAAGTAGACCAGTCTTAATATGTATGAATGGCTCTTTTGTCGATTCAATATGAGATAATTTTTTAGTTAACTCTGGAACATTTTGCTGATAACCATATTCATTTAATTTTTGTTCAATAACAGAAATCTTTTTTTCAAGGGTTTCGATTAAATTTATTATTTCTTTCATAGTTTTCCTACTTTAAATATATATTATCATCTATTTATTATCTATTTATTCTTGACAATATTTCTATTCATGATATTATCACAATATAGATTACGGAGATCGAATTATGAACGTATTAAAAGCTAAAGGTGTTCTGGTTTATGACCCTGATCGCACCATCAACAAATGGAAAGGTAAAAAAGTTAACGGTCACAAACGTGTTGATATGCCCTGGCTTGTTTGCAATACTTCAGATTCAATTTCAGCTTATTATCGTTGGTGGGCGGAAAAAGAAATTTTGAATCCGTTGAAATTAGACAAAGGGATTAAATTGCAACCGCCGATGTGGGGAGTTCATGCGTCAATTCTTCATGGAAGAGAGCATATTCCTGAAGATAAACAACATCTTTGGGGGAAATATGATGGTGAAGTAATAGAATTTGAATATTCTCCTTTTGTCACAAACACTTGGAAATTTTTCAATGTCCCTGTTCGTTCCAAAATGTTCGAAGAAATTCGTACTGAATTGGGTTTACCTGGTGTTGATCCTCGCCATAATGTGGTATTAGAAGGTTTCAATTTTCACATCACTATTGGGCGTCTGATCTAAGTCGCCCAATAATTTTGACAATTGTATGATAAATGTATACAATTATTATTATGTTTTATACTTTTCGTGACAAATCAACAAAAAAATACTTTAAATTGGGTGATATAACAAGATACGCCAATTTTTATAATAGACAAATTATACCAGCAGTTGATATCAACGATGGTATAATTAAAAAATATTCTTTAAAAGAAATGATCTATTATATTATTCAACAACACAATTTTATAAAAAATGATATTGAAGTTGTAAAATACAGTAAAGATTTAAGTCATGAAGAAATATGCACCATACCACACGAAAATTATTTGGATGTTTTTTATAAAATTTATTCAATAAATATTTCTACTTGGAGAAAGAGACCATTAATAAATTATCTTCTAGGTAAAAAAAATAGTCATAAAACTAAATATGTAGTAATAATAAGAGATGAAAAAATAAAATCAAAAGATTTCCCTTTTAAAAAAGGATCATTTTATACTATGCCTTATTATAACGATGGTAGATATATTTTTTTGTTGGATGACACACAATTAGTTCTCGTAAAATTATCATATTCAGATTATACATTATTTAAAATATAATAGGATTTCAAATGGATATAGGAAAGATTTTTAAAATATCACAATCAAAACAACAAAAACAAAATCTTCCAAAAAAGTCGAAAGACAATCTTGTTGACCAATCAGAAACTTCTACTGTTTTTTATAAACCAATTCAATCAGGTATGCCAATTCAAGATGATAGTTATTATAAATCCAAGGCAGGTCTAAATTATGCAATAAATTTATATGAAAAAATTAATAATTTAACAAATACAGATGAAGATAAATATAATTCGTGGACTTAAAAAAAGGATTTAAAATGAATAAAAGTAAAATTTTTGAAGCATGGGAAGCAAAATTAAATGAAGATGTTTCAGCTACTGTGTTCATCACAGGTTTAGTATCTATCGAAATTCCTGAAGAACCAGAAGGAATGCGTGGATGGACAAATCATAAAGGTGGGTCCGAAGTAGATTGGAGTGATTTTTGGGAAAGCGAAATAATTCATGATATTCGTACATCTGATGTAATAATACAAACACCATCCGGTGAATTTCAAACAGTTGATTGTGAATTTATGGGTGCATCATTATCTAGTTCAGGTCAATATGCTTGTTATGATACTATCATTCAAACTTGGGTAGTTGCACCTAATGTAGATGTATTTCAAGGTACTGTTATTGCAATAATTGATTCAGAAAGATTAGGACGTTTAACAGCTTCTATTTCTCGTCTAAAGATTGAAGATACTGATTTTTAAGTTCTTCACTTCTAGTTTCAATTTTTTCTCTTTCTTGGTCAGGTAATAATTCCATTATATCTTCTATTGATCTGATCAATATCGAAGCATCTTTGGCAGGTTCAAATTCAAACTCTCTCAATTTTCTCGCCTCCCCCATCATAGCTCTTCTAACCTGTTCCACAATATCTTCAATTGTCGGTTGATATATTTCAGAGTCATATGTTGGTTCAAACTTCTCAAACACTTTTCATTTCCATAATTGTTACAGCCATTTTATCATCAAGAATGGTTAATTCACCATAAGCTACTGTTTCTCCGTTAACCACGATATCAACTTTATCACCAACAAAAGTATCGAGACCTATAATAGCCCCTCTACCCATCTTCAATACTTCTTCAATTTTCATTGTGGTTTTGCCTACAACAACACTAATATTGAGGGGGATATCCTTCAATGCACCCAAATGCGAAGGTTTAACTTTAGTAATTGGTTTGATAGTATCATCTACACTTAAATCAATTATTCTTTCACTCATTTTCATTTAATCCTTGTATTTGAATTGCATAATTTTCATCTTGTTTGCATAATTTACCACTTCCAAAATCCTTACCAGAAACTTTCAGCTGGAAATCGTTTTCATCATGCGAAAATACAAAAGTATCACCAACTTTTAATTTTAAAACATTATCTAATGAAATTAAATGCTGTTTCGTTTCTACACTAATATCAACATCCAATTTAGGAATAGTTTGATTTAATATATTATTCCAATGATTGCTATGTTTCCCACCATATTGTTTTCTTAAAAATGGCAGCAATCGCTCTATTGTGAAATATGGCAACACAATTTCCAATCTTCCGCCTCTATCATCCATATCGAATCTTGTTTTTATAACAATAATTGCATCAGATGGTTCTGCAATTGAAGCATATCTAGGATTTGTTTCAATTTTTTCATTATCAAAAGTTATTTTTTCAATAATTTCAAATGATTCAGATAATATTTTTAAAACTTCATTACAGCAATCAAATACCAATTCTTTTTCGATTCTTGTGTACGGTCTACCTTCTATTCTCATTGCCGCCGTTCCTCGTCTTCCGCCCAACAATACATCAGTCGTAGAATAAATCAACGAACTATCAAGAACGATTAAGCCCTTACCTTCAAGTTCTTTGCTATCAAATATATCAATCATAGCAGGTAATGGAATACTATTTAAATAATCACCAAAACGCATTGACAACATATTATCCACGGATATTTCTATACAAGAATCATAAAATTCACGCATAGATAATTCCATTTTTTTAACAAAAACCGAAGTCATTATGTATGCCAACATAGGCAATTGTTCATAACTTACTAAATTTCTGTGCAATATAGTATCCAACACATTTTCTGATTGCTGTGATGTATCAGAATCAAATCCCAACAACGAATCAATTTCATCCTGATTTAAAACCCGTGCAAGATCCAACCGAGCAGCAATTTCTTCATCAGTATATTCATCATCACCAGTATCATCTTGACCACCAAGCATGGCTTCCCATTCAGCAGATGAATCATCATCATCATCATCATCATCATCATCTTCGCCAGCCATAGCTGCCCATTCACGCATCAAAGCATCTTCATCATCACCTGATCTCGAATGATCAATTAATGCAGGTTGATTTGATTTTCTCTGGTCCTGATCTTCATCTTCCATTAATATTCTACGCAACGATGCTAAAATATCTTCCATACCTGGTTCCGGTGCTGCCATCATACAATCTCATTAAAAATTTCAACAACTTTTTTTTGACTTCTTTCGATATCAAGATTTTTTAAAAAACGAAAATCTTCAGATTTATTCGCAAATAAATCTTTTACATTTTGTGGTGCTGTTAGTAAAGCAGCCAAAAGAATATCCTTATCACATTTATTAATTAATGTATCAATCTTTTCATCATCAAGAAATTTTATGTCTGTTATAATAACATATTCTTTTGAAATCATCAATGCCAATTCTCTATTCCGTTCAATGATACTTTCTATGAATTCTTGCTTTTTGAAAGGATTCATATTTTCAAACATCTCTTTAAGAATAGTAATATTATCCACAGGTTTTAATTGTAACTCTTCCTTAAGAACATTTTCTACCTTTAAAATAATATTAACATTAACTTCTTCCATTCTCGCCATACGCATAACGACTTCCATAGCAAAATTAGAAGGTAATAATGGTATTATCATTCCCCGTTTGCTAGGTGACATTTTACTTATAATTAATGCTACTGTTTGTGGATACTCATTTTTTAAAAAAGTAGCCAACATATCATTATCATAATTATCTAACGATTGCCAAAAATCATTCAAAATCCATTACTCGCTCTATAGTTTCTGCTGAATGTTCTTCAACATTTTTAATTTTAGGTTTAATATCTGTAATAATTTTGTTTATCATCATATTATACTTACTAGTCGGAATACTAAATATCAAACAATACCCATCAGTATAATGACTAATAATTTCTACTTTCCAACCAGCATTCCTATACATTTCTGCAATATCATCCAAATATAAATTAATTGGTGGAATAACTTTACATTTATTTGTTTTAAAAGAAAAATTATTCTTTAATATATCATCAATACCATCAATACAAATTTCTATGTCTTTAATAAGATTAGGTTTTACTTTTTCAAATATTTCATCAGGTGAATATATCAACATTCAATTCCTTCTATTAATTTTAACGCTGATAAACAGACAGAATGACCCAGTGTTTCTCCCTGTGAAAATGTTATCTGCTGATTTTCTTTATTAAAAAATCCAGCAAACCAAAAAAGATTTCCATCCAGATCAATTTCGCTTCTAACATTACATACATACCCAATTTCGCTTATTTTTCTAATCACTAAATGGGCATCATTTGTATCTGTCGAAAAATTTTCGACAGGTCGTTTCTTTCCATTAATACTTTCAATCGAATACTTATTAGACCCATCCATTACTATCACATAATGGAATATCTTTTTTGCCACTTCAATATCAAGTTCTTTACCAGGTTTCATTATCATTCCTTTAATCATTACCTAGTATTTATATTATATCAAATACTTAAATTCATTTCAACAACAATTCAAAAAAAAATGGGGAGAATATGTATTCTCCCCATAAATTTAGGCTAAGTCCTTAATTATTAAGCAATATTACAACTGCCATTATAAAAGCCATTTACACTTCCACGAGTAGGACTATTAGGGTCGTTATTATTATAACGCTTCGGCGGTGACGCCTTCTTTTCTACACGCTTCTTTGACTTCGCCTGTTCACGACGTTTTTTATCACCTGGTTTTTCGTAATATTCATGAGCACGAAGATCACGAATCAAACCTTCCATCAATACCTTTTTTTTCAGGGCGCGGATTGCACTCTCTAATCCTTTTAGATCAGAATCTCTAACATCAACAGCAACGCCCTTTTTCCCTTCGAACGATTGTCCGAGTATATGTTTCTTCAAAATTAAGTTTCCTTCTTTAATTTAAGCACAACGCTTATAAAATATAATATATCAAATTTATGTATTTGAGTCAAGAAAAATCAAATAAATGATAAATAAGAATAGGAGATACATTACGACTGTATCTCCTATAAAATTATTATTTAACTATTAGAGAGTTAAACAACAAATCTATTTATACTAAATGTTGTCCTCTCTCCTACAATTTTAGGAGATTTAAAAATGAAACTACCATATATAAGAAAAGGTCATAACCATACTGAAGTAGAAAAAAGCAAATATTTAAAAGAATGGCAAGAATATGGTAATTTTTATGGCTACGAATTATTAACTACAATTTATGAAGGTGCTTTAAAAAATTTAATATGGAAAGATTCAAATGGAAATATATTCAGAAAAACACCAAATGCAATTAAAACATATGGAATCACACCAAATTATATCATTTTAAATGCACAACAAAAAACAAAAGAAGATCATTTAAACGAATTGCGCCAAATTGCAATATCAAAAGGCGGTAAAATATTATCCGAAGAATATATTAACTGTGGAAACAAAATAAAATGTGAAGATTCAAATGGTAATATATTTTATGCTACACCAAGTTCAATTAAAAGTGGGCAATGGTCACCTTTCTTTACAGGTCAAATAGCCGAAGAAATATGCAGACAAGCATTCGAATTTATTTTTAATACAAAATTTCCTTCGACTTGGAATGTAATTAAGAGAAATAATAAAAAAAATCTTCAATTAGATGGATACAATGATAGTGTTATTGTTAATAACAAAAAGTATAAAATAGCTTTTGAATATCAAGGATCAGACAAACACAAACAATGTGAAAAAACAATAGAAAGAGATTTATACAAATTAAATTTTTGTAATGAAAATAACATAATTCTAATCATTATACAACCATTTAGTGCAAATAATATACATAATCCAAACTTTGTTTTAAATACAATATTGAATTCAATTAACGAAAAAATAAATATTTCCATTAATAATTATAATTTTAAAATTGATTATCTTCAAATAAATCATAATGCTAACAAATATGAGCAATTAAAAGAAGAAGGATTGAAAAATGGTTGCATATTATTAGAAAAAGAATATAAAAATTGCTACTATGAAATGGAATGGTTAAGAATCGAAGATTCTTTCACTTTTAAAAGATCCGCAGATAAAATTAAACAAAAAGGATTTCCAGATATTAATAATAAATCAGCAACAGGTCATCTCAGAAATGATGACTATCATTTAGAAATAATTAAACAAGAAATAAAAAGAAGAGGCGGAACATTAATTACAGATAAATGGTTCGGCGTCGATTTTAATTATCATTACTTAGACAATCAAGGAAACAATAATTATATACGTGGTTCTACAGCAATACTAACTGCAAGAAAACAAAAAAATGTACAAGAAAATAAAACCGCTTCCAATGATTATCATTTGAATATAATCAGACAACTAATAGAAAGAATGGGCGGAACATTAATTACAGATAAATGGCAAGGTCATAAATTTAAATATCACTATCAAGACAATCAAGGAAATTACAAATATATATCAGGGAATGCTTTAATCCTTGCCGCAAAACGAAATAAATCAAATTAAATATTTGAAATAAATTTCAAGCTCTTCATTTCTAACAATTCTCAATTTATAACTCGCAATCGGAATATACTCCTGAACCATTTTCAACAGTAATACTCCGATCTCAAATTCCATATTGTTCAGCATATAATTAACTAAATTATTGATCTTATTTTCAACCAATATATTATATTTTCCATTATATATTGTCTTCAATTCTTCAACAATATCATTAATTAATTGAATATTTTCATCAAATGTTAATTCAACATCTGGCTTGGTTTTAACTCTCGTAAGAATTTGATCAGCAGTAATATCAACCATTCCCGGACGATAATATTCGTACAATTCTTCCAGATGTTCTTCATATGATTTATTCACCAATTATCCCGCCTTTTTCTAATTATATTCGTTATAACATCAGTTTTTTCAGCAACTTCTACCACTGGCTCTTCTTTCATAGGTTTTAAAACTTTATATTCCAAATCTTTAATTACAAATTTAGAGCATTTATAATCCAACAAAGTATTAGGAACATGCGATATTACAGTCTGACCATTAAAAATAGAAACGGGCGGTGATTCAGTACATGCTATGTCTTTGTCTATTATTTTACACCAAAAACAATTTTCACACCTAATATCTTTTTTAGGCGTTCCATTAAAATGAGCTTCATGAATTTCCCATTTGGAATCAGGCTGTGATTTAATATCATCATCCAAATCTAATAATCGTTCTGTCATTTTTTCCTCCAGTGTCCACAACCATTTTTATCCTTGACTAATGGATATTCCCATCTAGAATCAGATTCACTCTCTTGTCCTGGCACCAAAATCCATTCAGGCGGATTCAAACGACATCTTTCAGTATCAGGCTTCGCTTGTATCTTATCATATTTAAAATAGAAAAAACAATCTTTACATTTGCCTATTTCATATTCAAAAAGATATTTTTCAGTTTTAAATATTTTTGGCCCATCATCCAAATCTAATAATCGTTCTGTCATGTTAAATCCAATAATCTTTCTGTGGTATCATGTTCTGGTATATCTGCTTTTTTAACTTCATTCAGGACAACTTTTTGCTGAATCGAAAATTGCATTTCTTCATGTTCTTTTGTAGGCTGATTAAATTGTCGTTGTTCAATATTCAACTGTGGTACATCATCTGTCGCTGTGTCCAACAATAATAATATACCTATCATAGCAATAAAAAATAAAACAGAAAACATCTATTTAATCCTTATGTTTCAGAATAAAATCATCTGAAATTTTATAAGCCAAAATTGCTTTCTGCTCATAATATACCAAAGCAAAATCAACAATAGCTTCAATTTGTTCCTTTGTGCAAATCAATTTAACAGGAATCATATGTTCAACAAACAATTCCCCATCAGGTGACAACCAATGACCTTTTGTTTTTGCTGATACAGTTAATCCACCAGAAATTTCTTTAACCTTTTCATCAAAAACACGATGAAATCTCAAACGAAAAGGTCTACCGTCATTTCTGACAGTAGGAACTAAAATTTCCCAAATAGCCTTTCCATCTTCCATTCTATTCCTCCAAATCCAATAATCGACCATCATCTGGCATATTAGGATAACCATAAACATAATGATATGCTTCATTTTCATCCGTAAAAATAAACCAATCATTATAAGTATTTAAAACCAAATTATCATCTAAAATAGAACTAGTCGTTTTATAGTTTTCAAGGTCATCAAATATCACTTCACAGTCATAAAAACGACAATCTTCAATAAATATTCCTAAAAATATTATCTTCCTAATAGCCTTTAAAACTTTAGATGCTTTCCAAAATTCATGACCATTCTTCAGTTTTTTAAACTGTTCTAAATTTAATGCACCAACAGGATAAACTTTATCCATTCACGATCTCCTAATTTCATACCATTAATATACCATATTAAATCATGTTGTCAATGATTAAATTTTGACTAATTATATAAAATACAAGTATAATATTAGTTTAACTAAAGGAGAATTAATATGACAGATATAGTAGAAGTTAAACCTTTAAGAGGTCAAGTTCTTGTAGAAAATATGGATAACGGAAATCGTTTAGTAAATGGTATAATACTTCTTGATGATGATGCAAAATCACATGGAATTAGACCAAGATGGTGCACTGTTTATGCTGTTGGGGACGGTGTAGTCGATGTAAAAGTAAAAGATATTGTATTGATTTCACATGGACAATGGACAAGGCGAATCGAAGTTAATACAAAAGATGGAAAAAAATTCATTCAAAAAATTAAACCAGAAGAAATTCTTGGGGTTTGTGATGAAATTCCTGAAAATTATAAATGGAATTATAATACAGCAAATGAACCCACCGGAAATTAAAAAATTAAAAGATTTTCAATATCCAGTCGGATTAATAGCAAAAGACAATCCATTACATTATGACTGGGATGCTATGGCAGAATGGTGTAAAGAAAACATCGGAACAAAATGGTGTTTTTTTCACACTATGAATTATTATGAATATATATTTTATTTTTCAAATTTTGAAGATTCAATACATTTTAAAATGGTGTGGGGTTGACTAAAGATGAATTTTATAATATCATGAAAACAAAAGATAACCGAATGTCTAAGAGATTTCTTGATAATTTTTTTGATAATGAAATGTATCAGCATTCTATGAACGAAATAATTTGTATACAATCAATATTTCCAGAAAAAATAGATAAAATGGATTTCTGGAATATATGGAAACCACAAAATATTACTGGTAAATGTGTTTGTTTATCATCAAATGGATCTAATGAAGAATATTGGGGGTTTGAATTTAAAGATGATGCAACAATATTTAAATTAATATGGAGTTAAAATGAAAACAGACTGGATTGGATTAAGAATTTATCATCCATCAATTTCAAATCAAGTATTTGAACGAATAGAATGGTTAAAAGAAAACAATATAGTTTTTATCACAAGAGCTGTTAAAGGTTTAACTTTATCAAATGAAATCAAAACAGAGCATTATTTAGAAGAAGAAATGAACAAAACAATTCAGTTTCCAAATGATGGTAAATCTATTAAAACAAGCAGTAAAATGTATGATATCAATGGTCAACTATATAAACCAGCAATCCCACCACATCGTATAACAGCAATAAATAATGAATATTACGAAATTAATTTATCGCTATTCGCACCAGCTGAAATTGGAACAGCATTCTTTTTTAATAATGAAAAAGATTTATTATATTTTAAAATGGTATGGGGAAATGATTGAAGTTTATGTTAAGGATACCAATTTACATCCTGCAATAGAATGGTGCTTATCAAATTTACCCGATACATGGGAATGTAGATATCCAAATTCAAATTATAGATGGTCAACCGCTAAAGACTGGAGAGACTGGAAAAATACAGGATCAAAAGAAATCATTGTATCGCCAAGAACATTTAGATTCACCAACAAAACCAATGCAACTATCTTTAAATTAATGTGGGGCGGAAATGAATAATGTAATGAAATATTTTGAAAAAGGTGACTATAATCGTGTCAGAAAAATGTGTAAAGGAATAGATACACATGATGCTTATAGAACAATAGCAATCACTTATTTTAAAGAAGGTAATTTTAAAAATGCAGTAGATTACTACAAGAAAGCATTGAAATTAAACCCAAATAATTTAGATTCAATCAATGAGTTGGGTTGTTCATATGGTTGTCTCGATGATCATGCTTCATCCGAAATATATTTTAGAAAAGCACTTGGCATTTCTTCCAATGTCAACACCTTAACAAATCTAGCAATCTGTTTAAGTGAACAAAAAAAATTCACTGAAGCAGAGGAAATATATCAAAAAATATATGACCTAACAAAAAATAAAGAAATTCTTCATCAAATTCAAATGATGTATCTTCTTAGCGAAGATGTTGAACTTATCATGAGCTATACCAACAAATTATATGATTTAACAAACGATTATATAGTTTATCACACTGCAGCGAACTATTTAGAAAAAAATAAAAAGGATAAATTCATAGCAATTCCATTTTATGAAAAAGCAATAGAAGCCAATCCAAACGATTTTGTCTCCTATAATAATCTCGGTAGTATAGCAATGAATTATAGAAAATTTGATGAAGCTGAAAAATATTTTACAATTGCCGATAAAATGAATCCTAACAATTCAACAATCATTAATAATTTTGCTAAATTAGAAAAATATCGTGGGAATATCAATAAATCTTACGAATGGTTCTCTAAAGCATTAAATTTAGGCTTAAAACCAGAAGATGTTTACAGTAATCTAGGTGCAATCAATTTTGAATTAGGTAATTATTCAGAAGCATACAATCTTTATGTTAGATCATTATCAATTGATCCAAACAATCAAATAGCAAGAACAAATCTCGGTAATTATTATCTATTATCAGGGGATTTAGAAAAAGGTTGGGAATATTATGAATCAAGAAAATATAAACCAGAATATACAAAATGGGGCGAACATTGGAATGGTGAAAAAAATAAAACAATTCTAGTCGTTCCTGAACAGGGTCTAGGTGACGTCCTTCAATTCGTTAGATATATTCCTATGATTAAAAAAATATCTAAAAAAGTAATATTCTTATGTCCAACACCGCTTTATGAAACATTAAAAAATATAAAAGGCGTTGATCATATTTTTGAACACAAAGAAGGAAAACTAGAAATTCCTGTATTTGATTATTATGTCGATTTATTGAGTTTACCATATATTTTTAAAACAACATTAGATAATATTCCAAATGAACAGTATATTTTTCCTGATAAAGAAAAAGTTAAGTATTGGGCTGAAAGAATGAAAGAATATAAAAAACCAAAAATTGGTTTGGTTTGGAGAGGAAATAATAGAGAACACGATATAGATTGTCACATGATTGACAATCGTAGAAGTTTAAATTTATCACAATTTGAACCATTTTTAGATTATAATAAATTTGATTTTTTCTCTCTACAAAAAGATGATGTCGATAATCAAATAGTTAATTATCCGAAAATTATTAATTATATGCCAGAAATGAAAGATTTTTCTGATACAGCAGCAATTATCGAAAATCTCGATTTAGTTATTTCAGTCGATACTTCAGTTGTTCATATAACTGGCGGAATGAATAAACCAATATGGATGTTATCTAGATTCGATTGTTGCTGGAGATGGTTATTAAATAGAAATGATAGTCCTTGGTATCCATCTATGAAAATATTTAGACAATCAATTCCATATCATTGGGATAATGTCGTAGAAGATATTAAAAATATGTTGGAAGATTTGAAATAAAGGTCTTGGGAGTCATTAATAGGAGTATATAATTCAAACCTCTCAATTAGTTTATTAGGTGGATAAAACCCAATTGAAGGAAACTCGTAAAACCTATCATGACTCCCAAATGTTATCTCTATACTAATATTTATAATTAAAAATATATATTTAAATATGGCGTTAATCAACCAGGATTATCAACTTGAACAGTTCCTTGTTGTGGCGGAAGACCTGCAATAACATTAGGTTGTTGAATTTGTTGTGTTTCAATAACATTAATTTGATTCATTGGGTTAGCAGGATCAACTGATCTTTGTTGCCCTCGCATCCACCCACAACCTGCCATACTTCCTAATATTGAAGCCACACCAGTTCCAAATCCCATCAAATCAACATTTCCATGTATTGAATTATGTATTGCTAATCCGAGAAATACAACAATAACTAATATTCCAAGAAAATCATGTAATTCAATTGAAGTATCATAAGGATTTAATAATCTATTCATAAATGATTCTTTTTTCATAATAATAAACACCATAGTTTTTTATTATTTAATAACTATGGTATTTATATAAACTATGGTTTTAATTTTTTGTAATAAATTATCATTCTAATAGAATAGTAAATAATTGCAAGAAACACATACATACTCAGAAAAATTAATAAAGTTGCTGGTGTTTCACCAAGTATAACAATCATTCCAGAATATGCCGCCAATCCATGTAATACACATGCCAATCCTAAAGTGATACCATTAAGAATTAAAAGAAACCTTAACATGGGACTTTTCATTAAATTCTCAAACATTTAGTCACTCCAAATCATTTTAAAATATATTGCATCATTTTTATCCCATAGCGTAGCGTGGTTGCCCAAAACCCCTTCCTTTAGGTTGGGGTCAAGGGCAACTTCCATATAAATATATCAAAATATACTTATAAATGCAACTTATTTTACATCTGTGATAAATATATTATATAAA